>Ga0307511_10007691_pt1 | contig 10832 bp, 15 predicted proteins | sample 13_EM_MG_FD_200266 | JGI IMG/M metagenome (GOLD analysis project Ga0307511, IMG submission 200266) | Populus trichocarpa ectomycorrhiza microbial communities from riparian zone in the Pacific Northwest, United States - 13_EM | ecosystem: Host-associated > Plants > Roots > Unclassified | place... | reverse complement strand
GCAGAGCTCTAACAGGCAGTGGTATACACCATTAAACAATTCCACCCTCGTTCCATCACCTTACCCCACCAATATCGACACCACCTCTTGCATTCCTGGCAACTACAATCCCCATTCATCTTCTTATTCCAGAGAGCATAAGACATCGCGGCACCATATATCCCAGGAATAATCGTAGTATAAAAATACACATCACCATCCCACGACTCATCATTGTTCTTCTTACCGTTAGAAGAAACATACGAAAGTACAGCAGTAACTACGTAGCTACTTCCTGTTCCATCCAACACCAGATCCCTCACAGGCGAGGCACATCTATCCTCCTTCCCAACTGAACCATTTTCAGTTGGCATCAGCTCAAAACTCGTGGAGTTTGAGCTATCCAATTCTTCCATATAAGGAGACCACCTCACGGTCTTCTTACCGCCACCCTCACTATCTCCTAAACCTTCCGTCGTGAAGGGCATCTTAGGCGTCATTGGTATTGCCCACGTCTCAGGAGTACCTACCTTCGTAGGAGCGGAAGAAAACGACGAACTAGCATTCGTGCTCTCCTCGTTCCCACTATCCTGCCTACATATCAAACAGGCAGCCGAGCCACAGTCATCCGAAGTCGATCGGAAATCACTCACGTCTGGAGCCACGAACTTGTCCCTACAATATATGGACAAGGGGGAAAAATAACTCGTAATATCCGAACGAGTAACAGACATTATGGCCACCAAGACCGACAAGCCGTACACCTATCACAAGTCAAGAAGATGAGCTATGATTCCCGAAGATATCAAGAAGTTAATCTCCGGGACACCATGAAAGAAAAGAGACAATCCTAAACCACAAACTTTCCAGGAATCAGTCAAATCACCACCAGTCACCATCTTCACCATCGATATCACAAAGCCAGAAGAAGACTCTCCGCTCACAACTTGGGAATTTGAGTCACCTCCTATAACAGAAGCAAACTGGAAGAAAGTACAAGGACAAATACATGATATCTTCGCCTTTACACAAACGCTTGAGTATCTTCAATCCTTTCATCCAAAGGACATCCAACTGCTTCTCGAAGCAACAACCAAACACTATCTTTGGCACACAACCATTCCATTAGGAAGTAAGGACTTGGAGCTTACCATGGTGCTTGCAGAGCGCTTGAAACGCCCCAAGATTCCACAACTCACAGAACCTCACTGGGTTCTGAAGGAATGGGATGATATTATGTTCTTTATGCTATGTGGTCAGCACCTCCTTCTACCTGTTGTACCAGGGCAATTTGAGGACCCACCTATAGCCAAACGACCAAAAGGACAAGACAGAAGGGACCCTCCTGAGACGCCAACCAACCAACGCCCCGCACCATAAGTCAGCACAGGATCTCAAACTGGCATTATGCCAGAAGATGATATTGTGGAACGTACCTCAGATATGGGCAACCCAAACAATGGAGAAGATAATGAGGACCAAACCCCACCCTTAGGACGAGGTACCACAGCAGGCAGAGGAGATGACGATGGATACGATAGTAGCTCTAGCAGTGGAAGCTCTAGTAGCGGATCGTCAGTCCACAGTCATAGAAGCATACACAAACCAAACAAAGTCAATAAGATCAAGAAACGAACAGATCGTGGTAAGTTACCAGAACAACAGCAATAGGACATGACGACAGGAATTGTGACACCTGAAACGTTATCAAAAATGTCCAAACGGATGAAGGGTATCAAAATTGATGCTCCAGAAAATCACAACAGTGAAGATAAGAAATGGCGAGACTCACAGTATCTTGACACTTGGGTCAACGTGATACAGAGATGGTTAAGTATGAAAGGTATAAGATTGGAATCGAAGGAAGCGTTGGACTTTATTGGATTCAAACTGCAACGCAGCGCACTCACTACTTATAACCACCACCTCATCAAGGAAAAAGATAAGGCATCCTTTATTAGCTTCATGCTAGTGCTACGGGAATTCCTTATTCCCTCCACTAGTAAGGACCTCCTATGGAAGGAATGGGAGGTTGCATCCCCCCACAAGGATGGTCAATACATGGGTATCAAAACCTTTGCCAACTGGCTGGAGGAACTGCATATTAAGCTTATTGACAAGGATGGAAATCAATACATCTCGGAAGAAGTCAAAGACAAGAAATTCCTCAACCATCTACTAGATTACATAGAAACCACCCTTGTTCTCCAAATATTTAATTCATGGATGTTCAACGACCTTGTCAAGAAAGCGGAATTATACGAGGCTGTACGAAAACATGGGCGTATCTCAACTACACCCAAACCTGCTCGCCAGCCTGCTACCCAACTAGCTCCGAACCCTAGTCGAAATCACTGAAGGGATCGGAAGACAGACCACAAGAAAACAAGTTCTAATCCTGGAAGAACTCATGCGATGAAAACAACAACCACTAAGGATCTGGACTGGGAAGTGGTTAATAAGAGATTAACATTACAAGACAAGATGAAGTTGATCGGGGAATGAAAGTCTCTATAGTGCCGTGCTCCTAGTCACACCTGCAAGGAATGCAGGAAGCGAATATCTAAAATACCCATGCACACCGCCACACAAGTCTTATCCCTGCAATACACCAGCAAACCAGTTATCGCCAAGAATAACTACAAGGGCAAAACTAAGGCAAAACTCCAGTCTACTGAAGAATTAGACTACAGCAGGGTTCGGGTTAAGGTTAACGACCACCCTGCAGTAGCCCTTGTGGATTTACAGATGACTGGCGGAGATCTCATCAATGCACAATTGGTATACCTATACGGCATACCCACTTATGGAATCGACAAAAAGTCACTAAACACCGCTATCAAAGGATCAAAGGGTGTGATAGAAAAGGCATGTGATATCCAAATGGACTACGGAGGATATACGGAAACAAGAACGCTCTATGTAGCACATCTTGCAGGCTGGGATATGATCCTAGGCAAGGCAGCGCTTATAGCCCTAAACGCCTTAATCCCCGCAGGACCAAAGCCTGTCACCATCCAACCTGAAGGGATGGCACGCTTTGCACTCAAGGAATAGAGAAAGGTAGGGCATGCTACGGGGCAAGTCACATCTGCTGCACTTTTCATAGAAGACGAAGCACCAGACTATCTTCTACCACTCTTCGAATTCATGGTCTCAGCTATGAGTCTCGGAGAAAATCGGGAATTCAACCCCTTCGTTGAATTCGCCTAGTTATTTCCGGCAAGCACACCCAATGAGTTGGCACCACTCAGAACTATGTAATGGGCGATGCCAATAGTAGCACCGCGGGCTGATTAACAGAGTCTATACTATTACCGGAGTGATAGTGTATGTCTGTTATTGGTTCCGCTAAGCCGAGGACTTAGAGGGTCTTTGAGAGCATACAGATTTCCCAAGCAGGAAGAGAATTAACAGATGTAATGTCTCTGTATTGAAGCTATCTAAGGCTTGTCTGAACTCTGTCTGAAGTGATCTGATCTGAGAATCCTCCCTCAGAAGGGCGGAACGGCTCAGTACTTATACTAACTGCCAAGCCTTCTAGAGTCTGAAAAACCTGTTTTCTGGCCTTTCCAGAAAACCTGCTTTCTGGCCGTTCCAGAAAGCTCTCCTCCATGACCATAAATACAGGTGTCGGAGGTCAGGCCTCCAGTACTCAGAAATACAGGTGTGGATGCGTAATGCATCATGATAAAAGAAAAGTACATAAGGACCGGATATGCTCAAGGTAATAATACGTAAGGTACTATGGCCGAGCTATCTGGTATACATGATAGGTGCTAGGAAATGCGTACTAAGACAAATATAAGAAATGGTCTTCCGTTACACTTCCCCACTTAAAAGGATTTCCTACTCTTGTTGCCTTGCCCAAGCTGGAGGTAGTCCGAAATAACAAGTGCAAGCACGACAATTATGAGAGTAGCAATCTTCCCAGTAAACAGTAGGAGACCTACATAACTTCCAAATCATCCATAGTAAACATTCATGACATAAGGAACAATGAAAATATCCAATAGATACCTTGTTTGCCATACCTTCCTCCATGATTAATTCTGAACGACAATTAAAACAACAGGAAGGAACGCGGGATTGCCAGGTTAATTCAACCAGCGGGAATCAGTACTTTAGGAAAACATTAAAGATATCTTCTACAAGATTGGTAGCACCGGAGGTAAGGTCTTGATCGTCAGGACTGAGGGCGAGAACTCTGTCTCATTCACTTTGAACAATTGACTTTGGGGTTTCTCGACTATGACGCTTCTTGTGTTTCTTGGATGAACTTCGTTGCTTGAAGGTGTTGGAGTAGTTTCCGCTTGTCCTATAGTCTTGAACGATTTCAAGACTAATGTCTTCGAAGTTGATCCACTTATCTTCATCACTTCCGTAACCTTTCCATCGTACCAGGTATTGGCTTTTGCCGGTACGAAGAGCAGTACGAAATTCGAGTACCCGTTCGACTTCCCATCTCCCTTCTGTTACTTCACCAGGTTGTTCTTCTTGATGACCTGGGAAGTTGGTTGTATCATGTTCAACGTAAGGTTTGATCTTGCTGATATGGAAGGTATTGTGAATGAGAGAGAGTCGATTGTCCGTTGACAGGTCGAGTGTATAGTTGTTCCGCTTCCTGTTGACGTGTTGAATGTGGAAGGTTCCGACCCATCTAGGCTTCAATTTCCTAGATGTGTTTAAGAGGTTTAGGTTCTCCGTGTAGAGTAAAACCTTGTGGCTGGCTGAAAGAAGTGGTGGAACAGACCGCTTCTTGTTGGCTTGTTTTGCCTGCTTGACTTTGGAGGAGTATAGGTTGCGAGAGGTGTCAAGATGAGGTTCCTTTGCAGGGGTATAAGGATTGATCAGGTAGGGGAAGGAAGAAGAGCCTAGCTTTGCCTCAAAGCCTAGAAGTGCAAAGAATAGACTTTGTTGTCTTGCGGTATTGTCTCGAGAGTTCAACTTGAGCTGAATCTCGTAGAGTTTGTGCAGCCATTCATTTCCTTCGACCTTGCACGCTCGTGCGGCTTAGAGGATTGCCTTGTTGGCAATTTCTGACTGACCGTCCGTCTGAGGGTAGTATACGGCAGACGGTTCCAACTTGATTCCCGTTCTTGCTGCCCAATCCTTAAAATGGTCTTACATAAAGAGAGTGTCTTGATCAAAAACAATATAATAGGGATAACCGATAACAGAAGCAACATGCGTATCAAAGGTATCAGTGCACTTCTCCGCCGTAAGGTTATCAGAAACTGGAATGAGAAACATGAATCCTGATTGTCTACAGACAATCGTCTAAAGTCTCGAAAAGCAAATCATATGATCGTATTCCAATGGAATGTTCGGGTATAAAGTAGAGTAATAAGTGAAAATAGGAGACATTTTTAAGAAAATCCATAGTGATATCCATACAGGCTCTTGCAGGAACATGTAACATAGTTACTTGTCCTAGTGGTGGCTTGTTGCTATACTTCGTCCGTTGACAGGTATCGCAAATCGCCACGTATTCCTTAACGAGCCTTGAAAATGGCTGGCAAATGAACTTATCAGTCAACCATTTCAACGTTTTCTCAACTCCGCCATGTGCCGTAGCATCATGAGCTTCTTTGATTGCTTCTTCGAGGTAGTTCTTACCGTTAATGTCGAACGTGCTTGGTAAAACCAGCCTACATTCTCCTTCCTTATTCTTCTTGTACAAGAACCCGTTGTGCTTGCTTACTCCTTTCTTCCCTTCTGGAGTGTTATAGAGCTGGCTCCACATGGGGCATATCCTGATGCATGCGATGTAGGCATCCCTCATTCCATCATCTTTGTCAACGTGAGTAACGAGATAGAAGTCGGGGTCATCTTTTGGGCCGTCGTCGAGATCAAGGTATATCTTTGCCATATTGGTTGCTGGCACAATCCTATACCTAAGGTCTGAGTCTGCCTTGCGTTTTGCCTCGCATGTTGATACATAGTGTCCCTCGCCTTTGCAGAAGTTGCACCGACGAGTGGCAGTGAGTGCAGGAGGAATTGACGTCTTCTCCTATGTTTAAGGGTCTTGAACGTGATTGTTCTCCTCATTTGATGTGGGATGTTGTTGGTGCATAAATCCCACTCCTGGCACATATCTCACAGGATTAGTGGGGGATAGGAGGTTATTATGACCTTGGTTAGATCCGCTAGCTTCTTCGGAAGCTGCATTGTGTTGACATCTGGTGGTAACTGCGGCAAAGAGGAAGGATGGTCTTTCCTCATCTGGTGCGATCTTGATGTTGTAGTCCCATGGGTTTTTTGGTTCCGTTTGCTGACCCCATGGTTCGTGGCGAGCAATAGGAGCGTTCTTGATTGCCCATTCTTCCGCAGACCACATGTGAGTGCGGTTAGGAGCCTCTTTGATGTTAAGCTCAGGAATGTCAATATCGGGAGTCTCAGAGGAGGGGGTGTTGTTAGGAGGGGTAGTGGTAGCTTTCAATTTCCATGAGTCTTGCTGACTGGACTGGAATTCCTTCTTCTTCTAATAAACTGCCTCTGCTAGAGTGCAGTCCAAACATCCGTGTCCGTAGGTTCCGCAAACTGAGCATCTGGTGGTGGGAAAATAGCGGTTCCCATTCTGGTGCGAGCTACCATGCGAGCGGCAATAGTAGTCGTGACAGTCCGTATTGTGTTGCTTTCTGTGTTGCTTGTAGTGTTCCCAGGCATTATTGACGACGTCCGTAATGATAGCAGTAATATTGTCGTCGTTGGTAACTGAGGAGGTATCATCTGCAGGAGCGCTGATATGATGATAACCATTTAATTGATCATGTTCAGCAACGTGGGGGTAAGGATCGAACTCATACCCGTCAAAGAATTCTTCGGGGATTGTTGAGAGGGTATCCTCATCTGATTGCATTTCTTCCTCCTTGATATCGTCGTAATCTTCATAGTCCTCATCGTTCTCGTCGTCGAGTAAAGGACAAGAGGGGTGGTGACCGAGGCTTTTGTCGCGGCCTGCGCACTTGTTATAGTTACAGTCTGTGTGCTTGAAGTTGATGCAGCTGCGGGAAACCATTGTGATTTCTTCTGGTATAGGAGAGATAGAAAGGTTGTTGGTAGTGATAGAAGTGTCTTGAAGGTTGCTGTTGTCTTCTGTAGGATCGATGCTCTAAGGAATGAAGTGTTGTTCCTGGGTAGGATTGAGGAAGTATTTATGCTTCCTTAATAGAGCGTCTGCCAACCGGTTATCCTTTCCAGCTGGATGTTCGATGACCAAGTCGAATTCTCGCATGTAAGCTTGCCAGCGGGCCAGCTTCTGAGAGGTTTGTCGTGGTCTGAGGAAAGAGAGTAGTGGTTGGTGATCCGTGAGAACTGTAAATTTGTGGTCTCGGAGTTGAGCGTCAGAGAACTTCAGGGAGTCAACAATAGCGAGTAACTCCTTTTGGTCGGTGGGGTACTTCAGCTGTGCGGGGCTGAATTTCCGAGAATGAAAACGACAGGGTCGAATTGATCCCAGTCCTCCTTGTCCTATCCAAGATCCTAGTCCAATATCACTAGTATCACATACCAGGTATTTTGGTGCTTCCGAGAAGTGGTCCCAGGGTTTGACAATTTGTGGAGAATTCACAAGTTCCTTGATTTTCTCGAGTGCTCTGGTATGGGTGTCCGTCCATCTCCAGGGTACGTTTTCGCCTTGCAGTTCTGACAGGGTGCTTGACCAGGAGGCCAATTCCGGACAAAACTTGCTTAGGAATATGACAACGCTAAGTATACCTCCTAGTTCCCGGTGGTTGCTGGGAACCTTGAAGTCCAATACTTTCTTATGCTTCTTAGGATCCACATGCAACCAATCTGGAGTTAATATGTGTCCTAAAATATCTGGACGTTTGGTAAAGAACTGGCATTTGCTAGCCTTCAACCAAAACTTCTCATCTAGGAGTCGTTGTAGAAACTTCCGTAAGGTAGCTACATATTCGTCGTAGGTATCTGAAAAGATAATAATATCGTTGATGTAGATGACAAGGTCCTTGAAGACCATGCCCTTAAAGATTTCATACATGGCTTGTACCATGGTGGCAGGAGCATTGCAGTCGCCTTGTTGCATAATGCGACTGCGATAATATCCCATGTGCGTAAGGAAGGTGGAGTGTTGTTCCGAGTCTTCTTCGATTCTGATGTTGTGGTACCCATCTGCTAGGTCAATCTTGCTCCAATACTTCCGAGCAGCGACTAGCTCAATGAGTTCCTCGATGCTTGGTAGGGGTGTGTAGTTGGGATCAACCTCTTCATTCCTAACCCTGGCATCTAAGATGCGCTGTGGTTTGGTGGGATCATCTCGTTTGGCTTGTTCGAACAGAACTACCGCGTTGGTATCATGTTCTGCACGATAAATCCCTCCTGAGGCTTCTTCTTCTGTAAGCTGTCTTGTGAGCTGTGCATAAAATTTGGAGGGTGAGGGTCGCCATTTTGGTACCCATGTAGAGCCAGGTTTCGGGCAGATTCGGTGGTTGATAGTTCTGAGGGGTGGCAACTCGTTGGGTGTGGTTGCCGGAAATAATTTGGCAAATTCAACGAAGGGGTTGAATTCCCGATTTTCTCCAAGACTCATAGCTGAGACCATGAATTCGAAGAGTTGTAGAGGATAGTATGGTGCTTCGTCTTCTATGAAGAGTGCAGCAGATGTGACTTGCCCTGTAGCAAGCCCCGCTTTCCTCCATTCCTTGAGTGCAAAACGTGCCATTCCTTCAGGTTGAATGGTGACAGGCTTTGGTCCTGCTGGGATTAACGCATTCAGGGCTGTAACCGCTGGTTTTCCTAGGATCATATCCCAGCCTGCAAGATGGGCTACATAGAGCATTCTTGTTTCCGTATATGCTCCGTAGTCCATTTAGACATCACATGCCTTTTCTATCACACCCTTTGATCCTTTGATGGCAGTGTTGGATGACTTCTTGTCGATTCCATAAGTGGGTAGGCCGTATAGGTGTACGAAATGTGCGTTGATGAGATCTCCGCCAGTCGTCTGTAAATCGACAAGGGCTAATGCAAGGTGGCCGTTAACCTTGACCCGAACCCTGCTGTAGTCTAATTCTTCGATAGACTGAGGTTTAGCCTTGGTTTTGCCCTTGTAGTTGTTCTTGGCGATAACTGGTTTGTTGGTGTGTTGCAGGGATAGGACTTGTGCGGCGGTGCGCATGTGTATTTTGGATATTCGCTTGTTGCATTCCTTGAGGGTGTGACCAGGTGCATGGCACCATAGACACTTCCGTTCCCTGATCAACTTCATCTTGTCTTGTGATGTTAACGTCTTGTTAACCACTTCCCAGTCCGGATCCTTGGTGGTGGTTGTTTTCGTGGCAAGGGTTCTTCCAGGATTAGAACTTGTTTTGTTGTTGTCTATCTTCCGATTCCTGTGATGATTTCGACTAGGGTTCGGAGTTGGTTGAGGAATAGGCTGTCGAGCAGGTTTGGGTGTAGTTGAGATACGTCCATGTTTTCGTGCAGCCTCGTATGATTCCGCTTTCTTGACCAGGTCGTTGAATGTCCATGAATCAAGTATTTGGGGAACCAGGGTGGTTTCCATATAATCCGGTAGGTGGTTGAGGAATTTCCTGCGTTTGACTTCTTCCGAGATGCATTGGTTTCCATTCTTGTCGATAAGCTTAATTTGAAGTTCCTCCAGCCAGTTGGCAAAGGTTTTGATACACATGTGTCGTCCATCCTTGTCGGGTGATGCAGCCTCCCATTCCTGCAATAGGAGGTCCTTGCCTGTGGAGGGAATAAGGAATTCCCGTAGCACTAGCACGAAGCTGAAGAAGGACGCCTTGTCTTTTTCCTTGATAAGATGATGGTTATAAGTAGTGAGTGCACTGCCTTGCAGTTTGAATCCAATAAAGTCCAACGCTTCCTTCGATTCCAATCTTATACCTTTCATACTTAACCATCTCTGTATCGCGTTGACCCAAGTTCCACGATACTGTAAGTCTCACCATTTCTTATCTCCACTGTTGAGATTTTCTGGAGCATCAATCTTAATACCCTTTATCCGTTTGGACATTTTTGATGATGTTTCAGGTGTCACAATTCCTGTCGTCGTTTCCCATTGCTGTTGTTCTGGTGTCTTACCACGATCTGTCCAATTCTTGATCTTCTTGAGCTTCTTCTTTGCTTTGCGTATGCTTCTGTAACTGTGGAACGACCATCCGCTGCTAGAGCTTCCACTGCTAGAGCCACTATCGTATCCATCCTCATCTCCTCCACCTGCTGTTGTATCCGTCCCAGGGAAGGGGTTTGGTCCTCTTTGTCTTCCCCATTGTTTGCGTTGCCAGTATCCGAGGTACGTTCCACAATGTCATCTTCTGGCAAGATGACAGTTTGAGATCCTGTGCTGACTTCTGGTGTGGAGCGTTGTTTGGTTGGCATTTTAGGAGGGTCCCTTCTGTCTTGTCCTTTTGGTCGTTTGGCTATAGGTGGGTCCTCAAATTGCCCTGGTACGACAGGTAGGAGGAGGTGCTGACCACATAGCATAAAGGACATAATATCATCCCATTCCTTCTGAACCCAGTGAGGTTCTGTGAGTTGTGGAATCTTGGGGCGTTTCAAGCGCTCTGCAAGCACCGTGGTAAGCTACAAGTCCTTACTTTCAAATGGGATAGTTGTGTGCCAAAGATAGGGTTTGGTTGTTGCTCCGAGAAGCAGTTGGATGTCCTTTGGATGAAAGCAGTGAAGATAGTCAAGCTTTTTTGTAAAGGCGAGGATATCATGTATTTGAGGTTGTACCTTCTTCCAGTTTGCTTCTGGCATCAGAGGTGACTCAAATTCCCATGTTGTGAGGGGAGAGTCTTCTTCTGGTTTCCCGACATCGATGGTGTAGACGGTGAGAGGAGGTGGTTTGACTGATTCCTCGA
>Ga0307511_10007690_pt1 | contig 10832 bp, 7 predicted proteins | sample 13_EM_MG_FD_200266 | JGI IMG/M metagenome (GOLD analysis project Ga0307511, IMG submission 200266) | Populus trichocarpa ectomycorrhiza microbial communities from riparian zone in the Pacific Northwest, United States - 13_EM | ecosystem: Host-associated > Plants > Roots > Unclassified | place... | reverse complement strand
TAATTTTAAATTTTTTTTTTCCTACCAAATTAAAGACTAAGTGAAGAAATAAAATAAATAAAAAACTATCTGGCTCCTGTAACATAAGCGCTGAGTGAGAAAGTTCACCACGATGTGGTGGCGTGTGCTGCAGATTGAGAGCTCAGAAGGCAACCTTCATTGGAACCATTGGAATCATTTTTGGGGGTTCCACCTTACCTTGCGACGCTTGTTGATGAAAGAGCTTTGGTTTGGCTCCATCATTTTTATTTTCTTTTCCTTTTTATATTTTTTCTATCCTCAATTTCCATACCTAGCTCTTTCCAAATTAGCAAAGAGGACAATTAATTTTTTACTTTGCTGTCAATCTTATTATGTTAATTTTAATTATTTTAATTGTTATTTTTAAACAAATTAAACTTTTTAATATGTTTTATTTGTTTTCTATAAAACTATTATTTGCTACTAGTTCCATGAATTATATAATAAATTTAGCTAGTTCACGGGAATTTACTTAGGTAATTTTATTAATTTATTTTTTGTTTGTTAATTCTATCTTTTAATATTTTACAGGAACATGAAACTTCATTAGACTCCGATAATGTGAATGAATGAGATACCTTCTTACAATTTACAAAACTGATATATTTTATACAAGTATTAACAAAAATAGAAAACCAGGTAAAATAAAGAGTGAAATTGAAGGGCTAAGGTCCTGAGAAAAACGCTGATTTACTGCAAAATATGGATCAATACTCAATAGAGAGAGTTGTAGGTAAAGCAGGTGGCCACAATGGAGGCTACACAAATCACCAGTGAAGGAAGAAGGGTGACATTCAAGAGCTTACTCTCGCCCAAGTACCCAGCAAGTGTAATTGTGCCATCTGCAACTACACGGGCTAATGTCCCGGCTTCTGTTGAGAGCAACCCACCATTATAGGTTCCGCGGGAAAGCCTGGATGACATGACTCGAGAGAGCAGCGACAAATTGACCCCTAGATGAAAAGCAAAATCCACAAAACTAGGTTAGCAATTAACCTGCTTTGTTGTAACAAGGTAGTTCAATGCAAATGCAAATAGGTCTTTCCTCGAAGGAAAACATCAAGTTATCCTTCACGTCTCATCATATTTTATTGTCATCCACAAAAGTTATAATAGTTGGACCGTACTGTCTTGAACAAAAATGGATACCCCAATATAATGTATCAACCACTTCGGTGAGGGAATAGTGGAAGTCACTCCCTGTTGGTTCATTGCAATTCCACAAGTTAAATTTTTAGCTTGTTTTTTCTTCTGATTTGAGTCCACAATTATTTGATTGTTGTAATATGGATTAAAAAACTAAGATATAAGAATAGCAAGGTATATCTTTTCAAAACATGTGTGGAATGTCCCAGAAAAGCTTATGGAGAGCTGCAACCTGACCCATTGTTTGTGTTTTTCCCCTTCTTGAGGAGAACATTGCCCTCAACTCCCTCATTTCTTTATGTTCATCATTACGAGTAAAACAGTAGAATTGAACAGTTCCTCACCTTCGAGTACTTCTGCAGAAACAAACATGATGAGTCCAGAGCAGACATACTGTGGGACAGTATACGGGCTTATTATATGGAAGCTCAGTAGTATTCCTATGCAAACCATAATTTCTGATGTCAATAAAATTTGCCTGCAATTGGATCAACGAGGAAAAACTGTATCAGTAGGATATGACAAACAATTCCAGAGGTTTAGATAAGCAAAGATAAAACATCGGAATTCTATACAATTCAAAAGCATGCTTCATGTATGAAGACTTACCTATCTTCAAACATGTTACTAATGTAGCTTCCAACAACAATGTTTACTGGAAGGACTGTTAGCCCTAGGCATGCAAGAAAAATTGCCACCGAGCTTGTAGACCAACCGAAGTAGTATGTGGTAACAACACTAGATTCTGAGAGTAAAACCTCCATTGCATATTTGAGCATGAAATATATCAACAGCTGAACCTGAAGACATTAAAGAAACTTAAGCGGGCAGTAGCAGCTATGTGACGCTAAGAAGCAGGCACAAGTCCCAGTCAGCCAATCCTGGCTGACAATGACCAGTATATTGAAAGTGAGGTTCCATTCCACAAACCGACTACAAACTCAGTAAGAAGTGTATAAATCTCAGTATAAAATGCTACACTATCTGCTTAAGGGATAGTCTTGATGCAGTGGGTATAGGAGGCTGGTAAAGCCAACAAAGAGAATGACCACAACCTTTGGATTGAATTCCTAGGTTACCTATTGGGCCAAGCAGCCACCTAAGACACAAAAATTATCATGAAGCCATACTAGAATCTCCTGAGAGCTTTCTGCCAGTCCTGACCGGTGGTCTTCAGAGAAAATGGCCTTTACAATGTAATGATCATATCAATTCCTCCATAATGCCTAATCATACCATTGGGGAGATATCACTGATGACAGAGATGAAACTTCTGCACCATCACTTCAAGCATAGTTCCAACAAATTATAATCGGTTCCTTTGCCAAATAGTTTTACAAACTAACATCCACACTCACATCTAATGCAAGAACTAATGAACTTAAATTCCTCCATGTAATCTGATGAAACTAGTGAATTTTAGATTTAACATGATATAGTCTCATACCTTTACAGAGGGTGTAAGTAGCTTATATGCCGATCCAATTGACGTGGCTGGTCCCCGGGATTCCTCTGGAGCTCCATCACTTCCATCAAATTCTCCATCACCGTCTTCAGTCTCTTGCTTGTCTTCTGAATTCAATAATAATGGTTTTTTAAGACCCTTCTCGAGGGCATCATTTTCTACCGGTTCTGTCAATCAAAAGAATCAAAATCTGGATCATACATTTTAACACAATGGTGTCAATATTTTGATATTTTTCAAAGTAAATAATTAATGCAGGGAAAAATATTAGTCATGCCTCCTAAACCTAGCTAACCCCAACTCATGCCTCAAGCACAAACAGGTCTCTCCTAGCTACAAGTCTACCTTTAGCCCAAAATCTAGCAAGTTTTGGGACCCAGCATTTCAATTGCTGGATTACAAAACAAGCATGTGGTAACAGTTATTCAGCCTTAAATGACATTTCCAAGCATGATCCTATTAGGCCCTACTTGGTGGATAAGAAGTGTTGTAGGTATTGACCAGCACATGATTATGTAGTATAGTGAAATAAGTAAACCTATCAACTCTAAATGCCCGATAAACTTGTTGCGATGATAAACTATGTCTAAACTGTTTGAATAAGTTGAACCTTTGGTTGAAGTTTAGCATGCTTTCATCCAACCAAAAAACAAGATATGCTTCATATCAAAATTTTCTTACTATTTGAAATAAAGAAAAGGAAAACAACAGTAGGGTCAATAACAAAGTGAAACAAGGAGTTCTGATCCCCTCTTATAAATATACAAACATATGCAGTATGATTACAGATTGAAAAGGTCATGAGAGTATATGTGCAAGATCAAACTCGAGGTGCAGTGTGAGAAGAGTCAATATACCAGTAGTAGATTCCTGCGCTGCGCTGCTCTCTTCAGTCTCAAGACAAGGTTCTCTAAATGAGATCCACAGCCATACTAGATATAAAAGCCAAGCCAGAGACATAACCCAGCCTGGCAAAGTTTCTTGATTGAATGTAAGCTTGTAAATTTTAAAGTTAGTTTGAAGTAAGCCAGCAAGAGCAGGACCACACGCCATTCCAAGAGCACTGGCACTAACAAAACCTGCTGATGCCTGCATGCGCATTTTAAGTGGTACGCAATCACTGATGTAGCGCCGATTAACAGCTCTAGCAGAACCCAATCTACACCATAAAGAGTATGATTAAGTCAACTTGGATAAGGTAGACGTAAGAAAATACTGTAAATTTTATGAAATTTCCACCATGTAGCTTGAAATTCTATGAAGGACCTCAAGTTATATGGTTATTCTCTTATACTGAACTTTAGGATGTTCCCCTGCATGTGGGTGGGTGTGTGGGTGTGAGTATGGGTGTTTAAAGAGCTCCGTGTCATACAACAAAAGATTGGTTGCTCAAGTCTATCATAGTTTAGAAGTCAAGACCACCCTTGTGATAATCATTCAAGTCTGTCTGAAATTCGTGATGATGCCAAATCACTCAATTTGTAACATATAGTACCTACAAAAGATGACTACTCTACAAACCACCTAGTGGAAATTATTCCCATCATGTAAACAGGCATAAAAATTGACAAGTAAGAGGATGAAGATTGCTTACCCACAGAAAAGACGGCCAATTAGAAGAATAGCTATAGAATTAAAGTCATATGCCAATGCATACATAACATTTCCGATGAACAGAACAATGCTGCTAAATACAAGAGGTTTGAAGTATGACTTATTTGACCAAGCACTAAAATACACAGAGGAGAACACCTGTGCAACAGCCATTGACCCAATCACAATACCACAAACTGTTGCTGCAGCTCCAAGGCTCATAGAGTAATCATCTGCTGTAGGTACAATAATATATGTATTGACCATATAAAGAAATGTGTTGACTAAGTTCAAGAGAAGCGACATAAAATGGTATCTCTGATCATCAACAGGTCCCTCAGAAGTCGGTAGCTCTTCTTGCATGATGAGTGCATGTTGTGCCAAGAAGTTGAGGAAGTTTGTTGAGTGGGTTAGCCTGTCAACAGCTGCTTTCATTGAATCAACAACAGGTTCCTGCAGATTAACACCAGCAAACACCATAGCAACTTGGTCAGTTCCAAACCTTACGGCCACTAGACTGCCAAAATATAAAGCTTCAACATGGTTTGTTGGAAATCTCAAAAAGGAAATGGATTGAGTATGGAAAACCAAAAGAAACCTGGAAGGGAAGAGCAGGCTGATCATAAATTGATAGGTAGCTTCCCTGATGTTCCTCCTGAAGTTCATGAAGATTCCGTGATATGGCTCCAACAACTGCCCCTAGACCCTGCACAAATAGTCAGTAGCAACTCATTAACTCAACATATATAGTTCTCTTTCTTGAAATGAAAGATCTAGAAAGAATTTCAAGCATTAGAATAAAAAGAAAAATAGTGAATTTCTTAGGCATATTACCACATGCTTGAACACTTGCTGCAGCTGGGAGTAAGGATGATTAGCACGAGTTTTGACATAGTAATCAGTGAATCTATATCCAAAACGTTTATCAAACTTCTTCAGTATCTTACGCAGACCAATGGCATTTATCTCAATAAAAAAGAGAAGCTTTAAGAGATCTCGTCCCACTTCTCTATAAGCTTCTCGTAACTGAGATATTTCAGATATATCTGGCTGCTGCTGAAGAGCCTCCTGCTGTTCATTAAGCTTGGCTATTCTGCTTGCAAGCAGCCCTTGTTGTTCCAAAAGAAAAAGGACAATCTTCTCAATCTGGAATTGGAATTACAAAAAAAACTATTACACCACATTTTGTTTCAACCTCAAGTGAGGGACTCAGTTTGGAAATGTCACAAAGACAGCAGAAAGCATCATATTGACAGGAGGCTTCTGACTTCTGATATAACTTACAGTTGAGAAGTGACAGTTGCAACACACTCACACGTGCAAAACAAGAACACATGCATTGTACATAAATATGTGGGGTTTGATATATCTACATTGCATTACCCAAGTACTTCTCTATACCTGATTATCCAACATTCTTGAGAAATCCTTGAGCACATGCCGGCGATCTTGGGTTCCAACTTCAATTTGTTGAGCATACTGTCTAACTTTCTTCTTCATTAATTTGTAGTTGATATAGTATCTACAAGAAAGCAGATCCATGAACAAAATAAAACAGAAAACTTGAGGAAGCTTGAGGAGAATGCTTTACAATCATGCATTACAGTGCACAGAAACAACGGACTTCTTACTGTCACCATCAGAATGCTGCAACAACATGCATAATCAAGTGAAACAATTCTCACACCATATGTACAACCCTCTAAAGTTCTCTTTTTCTATCAACCTAAAGACCTACATGTAAACATGTGAAATGAAAATGTGTGATTTAATTCAGATTACTGGAAATAAACCCAAAATTTGATTTGGTTTCCGAATTTAATTAAGGAATATAATCATAACCCAGTTGAACAAAAGCTACAAGTGTTACACTCCCGCAGAGATGGACTAATGGCTCCAAATCAAACACATTAAGCACAAATACCATTTGACATCTCCAAATAGATTTTTGATCCGCCAAAGAAAAAAAATGGTTGGGCGGGGGGGGCGGTTGTTTCTTTTCCAAATAAATGGACTGACAATATACAGTGCTTATCAGAATGTTCTGATATATCATACATACCCTTGCCATTCTTGAATTTGTCTTTCCTTCAACTTTTTCCCGAAGGCAACCATTTCTTGCTGGAAAAAAAAAGAGGTACACAATTTGAGGGTGAGAAGGGAAAGGCAGCACAATATAGTTGCAAGAACTCCCATTCAACTAAACAATGACAATCCTACTTTTGATGCCAAGAAAAGAAAATGGCAGTTGATGGATATAGAAGCTCTCTGCAAACCTTGAAGTTCAGCTGTCAAAGAAAACCATTAGACATTTCAAACTGTTGCCAACTTCCTATCATGTCAAAGGATATAGAAGTGTACTAGCCAAACATGAATGGGAACAACAATAGTCAGGCCCAAATCTTGTTTGAAGCAGAGCTGACAGCCCTCGTTGCATAGCCAAATATCAAGAAAAATGCAGAAAGTCGAAAATGATCAGACCAGCATATAAGACACGAATGAAGTGGAAAATGCAAAGTGGATGTGTGTCAGACATAAGCAACTTGACATGTAATCTTAAAAAGCCTGTATGCAAAATGCATAAACGAATGCCTTCTTGGATCACCAGAATCTCTAACTTAAACATTGTGTTGCTATTCAAACCAATCAAAACTTCATCTCACATAAGCCGCAGAAACCTCAAAATTGAACTCCCGAAAAAAAAAATTAATAATAAGAGGATGCCTAATCTGTTTTATGAATCAATTAGTTCCTTCTGTTAAATGAGTTGAACACTGTCACAATTACGCAAAGTACACGAACACAAACAACAGTGTAAAGTTAAACCATCCCATAAGGAAACACGGTCATTTGACAGCCAAGCAAGCCCTCGATTCCAAATGTCTTTCAATTGATCCATCATTAAAAAAACAAGAACACAAATTTCTCCAGTTGGGAATATTCATCTTGAAAAACAAAACAAAAAAAAGTAAAAGTTGTGGATCATTTCAAAGCAACATTTGACCCCAACCATTGGCCCACAGGAATAAAAGTATGAGATTACTCAAGTCAGCTTTATCTTTGACTTGCTCATCGCTGTCTGCTTATCAGTTTCTTATTATTATTATTATTATAAGCAACTTAATTTGACCAATTTCACACAACTAGTCCAGCAGTCAGTTTCATTTATCACCATTTAAACTATAAATTATTTTATTTTTAAAACGTACGGACTTAAACAAATTTATATAACACCCCCATGACGTTTATTAACTTAAAAATAATCCTTCTTTTATAAACTAAGATATCGAATAAAAACTAAAATCATTATCAACAAGTTCAGTGATTAACTTTTAGTTCCTGGCAATCAACTTTACAGAAAGGAGCGAGCTGTACTACGCTGTTCGGTTACCGAGAATAAGAAGAATAAAATCCAGCTTCCTTCCACTCTCCTGAACAAAGGTGAGGAAAGACAGGAAACAAACATGACTTAAATCCAGTAAATTAGAACAAGAAAATGCATTTTCTGTGTAACCAAACAGAGGTTATAGAATTAGAAGAGAAAAAAAACGTAATACCGGATTGAGTTTCCAAAGAGATAATGTGTTTTGTTGAAAAGGAGCTTAGATGACCATCAGCGAACCAACACCTAAAATAACAAAGAAACGAACACGAACACAACGTTAATTGCTATTATCAAGCGGTGAATTCGGTTTTGGCAGCTACACGAAAATAAGAGAGATTTATTTACCTGAAAAATGAATTCTCTCATAAATCGGATCTTTATTTATTTTTATTTTGTTCTATTATTGTTGTTGTTGTTGTACAAGAAGAGTAAATACAATTCTGTTGAAGGATTTCAAGGAGGGATTGCGAGAGATGAAATCGAAGTGAAGAGCAGAGAGTGTCGGGGGATTTCTATTCTGTTTCAATCATTCATTCATGAGAAAGTGGGAGAGGGAGGGAGGGAGGGAGGGAGAGGAGCTTTTATGAGGATTTGATTGCTGTTTGTCTGTCTGTCTGTCTGTATGGCGGCGTCCTTTTTAGCTTTTCTTCGTCAGCTTCAGTTCTTACGAATATTAAAATATTGTTTGGGGACCTCTATGCAAAGTGTAGGAAAGTTCGGTGGCTCTTTTCACAGTTCATAAAAGACACTCTGCTTCTGTGGCTGAGAATGGTATGCCACTGCCACTGCCACCTTCCTACATTTACTGTTTACCCTTCAATCTCAACTAATTCTTTCGGACCTCAAGGGCTGTTGTCACCATAATCATAATTTAATGAACTCTTTTATGGATATGTACTAGGAGTTTTTTATTTTTATCTTAACATTCAAGATATATTTGCTGCTCATATTTAGGCAATGAGATAAACATATTTCTCAATTGGTTTTAGTGCCTGTTATAGAAAATATTTTAAATGTAAAGTATTTTTCAATAATAATTATTTTGAGATGATAATGGTAATACCAAGAGGATGATAATGATAAAAAGATATGGTCAATGAGGTGGTGAAATAGAATTATCATAATGATATTTCTAAAATAATCAAAATTTACAACACGTTTAGGAGTGCTTTCCAGATGAAGGTTGGTAAAATTTTATTTTTTATATTATTTTATTTTTTTAACAACAAAAATAAATTTTAAAAGATAAAGATATATATTATATTAGTATATTTATAATTAAAAAATATTTTAAAAAACAATACCTATGAATGATAATTCAAGGACAGGCTGGTGTACCGTGGGCCTCTTGATTTAGGTAGAGTCCCCACAGTCTATCACATGGCATGCTATCACCAGATGTGCCGTGCCTGCTTCACCAAATAAAATAGATATATAAAAGGTAGAAAATCAGAAGAGGTCTCGTGGTGCTGTCGTGGCAGCTTTCCTCGCCTTGAATTGGAGGGAGGGCTTGAATTGGAGGGAGGGCAAAAGTAAGGCCCAATCATTCATTCGGGTAAAATCTAGCCATCGCTACCTTTCTTTGCATGGTTTATATGACTGGTCTAAACCTTCCCCCCTCAAGGAACAGCGATACCTTTATGAAAGATAATAATTATTAAAAACAGGCACTGTATACTGCCACGCATGTGGCTGCTGATTACGTGGTCAATCTATTTTTTAAAGTTTTTTTATTATAAAAATACTTTTTTAATATACTAATTTAAAAATTAAATTTTAATACATTTTTATATAAAAAAATTTTAAATTAAAAAAAAAACCAATAGATAATTACCACATTCTTCAAAAAAACCCAAATAACCAAGAGAAAAAAAATATCGACATCCACAAAAATCTCACTTTTCCAATCGAAATTATAAGAATTAAAAAAAAAAAAAGTGCGGGAGTCAGATCGATCTGAAGAAACGAAGAAATTCTCCACTAGGAGGAGTAAGTTAACGCATGGAACCAACGATTCATCTAAATCGGGGTTGGGTAATCCAGATCTTGGACGATTTTTGCTAAAGCAAGCAAGAGATTTGGTTTCTTTGGGAGATAATCCCTAGAAGGCTGTTGAATTAGCCAGATCATGGTTCGCTTTTACGGAACGGACATCTCACTCCTTGTAAAGATTATCACGGGAATAGCTTTTTTATTTTACACGAAATCTGATGTAAATGGAAACCTTGCTTCTACTTGTGGAATCCTTTATCTATCACTGAAATCTTTATTTACTTGAACAAAATTTGAAAGATTTCTTTTGGCTAATTCAGTCCAGGATGCTGGGTTTTGGGAGTTGAATTTTGGAAGGCAAATTCATGGTCTGGATATGGGTCACAGTGAGAGAAAAACTTCATGTGGAAATGTAGTGAGATTCTTGCAGCTGCATCAGATGGCAAGTGCAACTAGTCGATTGTTGTGATTTACTAGTTTAAGAGATTACTGACCCATGCTTCTCATTCAAGGCTGCTCCATCATTTCACCAGAGTGTCAATGGCAGAAGTCACCTGCTGCGCTTTGTTCTTGGTGAAATGGCAGCTGGACTACTCATAATTTCCATCTTTACCAAATTCCCTAGTGAATAGGACCTTCACAGTTTTTATGTTGGGATTTATTTTGTTTGCTGGAAAAAATAAATTTTAAAAAATAAATTTTAAGAAAAATAAATTTTAGGAAAGTGAATTTCAAGAAAGTATTTTTTGATATTTAATAGTATAATGAAAAATAAGTTGGAAAATATTTTTCAGTGTTAGGTTATGTCATGTAAAATGAGCTGGAAAATAATTTATTAATGTTTTATTTTTTTCAAGTTTATTAAAATAACGAGGAACAAATCTTACAAATTAAAAATTTGAATGAGAATGAAATTGAAAAAATATATAATTTCATAAATTATCTCAAATAAAATAAATAATAATCAAAATAATAGAGATCAAATCTAAAAAATTAAAAAAATAAAAGATGAAGAAATTAAAATAATAATAATTAACATTTCATAAATTATTTCAAATAAAATAAGTAACAATCAAAAGAATGAGGACCAAATTTGATATATATAAATTTTTAATAAAAAATGATAAGGAAAAAGCAAATAGCAATTATAAAAATAAGGACCAAAGTTAATATAAAAATTAAATTTTAAGAGATGAAATTGAAAAATAAATATTCAAAACAAATTATATA
>Ga0307511_10007687_pt1 | contig 10833 bp, 14 predicted proteins | sample 13_EM_MG_FD_200266 | JGI IMG/M metagenome (GOLD analysis project Ga0307511, IMG submission 200266) | Populus trichocarpa ectomycorrhiza microbial communities from riparian zone in the Pacific Northwest, United States - 13_EM | ecosystem: Host-associated > Plants > Roots > Unclassified | place... | reverse complement strand
AGCTCGTCTCACTTAGAATTGAGTACGCCTACTGCGAGGCGGGAATCCACGGAGATCGCTCGGATGGGGGAACGGGCCGGAAAGCTTCGGATGTCGATCACGCTTCTTCCACCACACTCACCCTCCGAGACTGTCCCGGTTCGCTATGCTTGGGTTGACAATATCCCGTCGAGCAATACAGGTGCCAACGAAGCGTTTCGCCACCCGCTCGATTAGTCGCCCCACAGTCTCATTCCGACCAAGAACATCCCTCGCGGCTGACTCGACGTCACACCGCTTCCGACCATCGTTCAACGCTCCTTTCACTCGGTTTTTCCACCATGAGACTACCAGTTCCAGTACCCCAGATACCATAGAGACGTCTAGTGAGCAGAAGGAGGTTGAGAAGAGGGCACAGGATCTCTCGCGGTTCGTCGTTCTGAACACGCGTCACCGGCGAGGTTGCTAACGTCATGTCATACAGCGATGAACGGTATATGGTAGCTCGGATTCTAGTTGGAACCACTATGTCCATAATAACTCGAATGGACAATCCTCAATGGTTTAAAGAAAATGCCGAGCCACATGTTTTCTCTCAAGCGCAATATGATAAGACCGTTGAGGACTTGAAGGCATTAGGGACGCAAGACCCCAACGCAGTACAAGCACTCGTACGTGACGCGTCATCCTCCCCGCTAGTCGGCGTGCTCAACTTTCAATAGGAAAGGGACGTTCTTTGGGAGGCTGAGGAAGCTGAACATTCCATCAATGCGGAAACTATGGTCGAGGTCATCAAGTCCCTAAAGGGTGACACCGACCCCGAAGCAACACGGATGCTCGCAACGTTAGAGGCAGCATGCTGGAGAATATGGAAATGCCCGTCATCTCAACTCGAGAGCCTACCTCCCGAGGAGAGATCTGAGCGTTTCTGGGATCACATTGACTATACTGACAGACTGTAGTTGTCTGCGCGGACTACCACCACTCTTTATTACACGAATCCCCCATCTCACCACCTAATGACCTATACCCAATAGACACCATAGAAGGGAGCCCCACGAATTATCAGCATGGAGCATCTTACGACCCGTAGAGGAAATCACCTTTCTCGCCCCAAAAATACACCTTGCCATCGCTGTGCAGCTCGAGCAGGTTTATCAGGATGCCCCGTCGCTCCGCCCCCTTGAACCTTCGCGATCCCATGCTCATGTGAACGTCCACCCGCTCCAGACGGGGAAACCTGTCTCGGCGGGAGAGCAGTCGATCGATCCTCCTCCAATACCTGGCAAAGTATAGTACCGGTCTCTTATAGTGACCAAATATATTGATTCCCTCCAGATGTGGGAGGTTTGGGCTGAGCGCCAGCGCACGCTCGTACCACAGATGATGCTTCTGAACAAGGGGACCGATGGTAAGTGACTTGAGTGGCCACCTGGTTACCGCCGAATCCGCTAGGACTTTGAGGAAATGGTCAACGCCAACGAAACATGAGCAATCTCAGAAACCAAGGCGCACCGTCAAAGCCTTCGGCATCATCGCAGACGAACTTGAATATCTCGATCGGAGAGACTACAACGGTCATCACAGCGCGGCGAGCTGCCTCGGCGGTGCCCATATCACACAAGAAACCGACGAGTGACGAGACATCCAATGCAGCGTCCTTGATCAGGTTTGAGACGTCGATCAGGAATCTGTGGCCGGAAGAAGAGGTAAGTTCGAGGTCACTAATGTGTAGGGTATGTTGCGGAAGTTCGGCGAACGTATCCTCCCCTGGAGTCCTCTGAGTAACGCAGTCGCGGACGTAGAGTGAGGTGCAGAGTGGGAAGGCACGGATCAGGGAGATCATTTCTGAGTAACACGAGAAATGACACGAGTACAGTCCCAGTTCGTTGACCGTGGCGGCCAAGGAACTAACGACTCTTCTGACCGTCTCTTGTTCCCCGCGGTTGGTGAAGTTAAAGGGCACTTCCGAGAGCCAGAGACGAGTCAAGGTGTGACGACTGGCCAAGGCCTCGAGGACGATTAGGTAATTGTTCCAGTCCCTCTCGTAAATCGTCTTTTTCGTCGTGACGCCCAGGTCCAGCGAACGGACGTGCTGGAAAGCTGAACCTTTGCTGACGAGGCTTGCGCATTCTCGGAGGCGGCGGACGGTATTAATCGTGATGTGTCGACCGAGGCGGGATAACGCCGCGAATGTAAACTCGCGAGCGGCGAGGGAGCAGGCACTCAGGGTTTCCCTGTCTGACCCAAGCATCTCCATGATGATGTGGGCGATTTCTGGCGGAAGGGCTTGCCAACGAGACCGTTCGCTGCGTGAGCAGGTAAGCGATCTGCTCCTGGGCCTGGAGTGATAGGAAGTCAAACCCACACAGCGGCGATATCCTGTCTAACCTTCTTTCTAGCCTTGCCCATCTCGGAAGGACGTGGTGGATAAGGGGAGGACGATCGATCGGGGTGCTTGATCATGGCGCGGCTCGCTTTGCCACACCATCATGTTTTCTGTTCCTCCGCCTTAGCTACCCCCTCCAGCAAGAAATCCATTCCTACTTCCTTCAGAGGCTACGCTCAAGTCAACGCGCTCGGGACAATCAACCTAATTACGCCACCTCAACAACCAACCGTCCAACAGCAAGGACGTGATAGTAGTGAGCCTTTTGGATTCACTGGAAGAGGCGTCGGACCGGTTCCTCCTGTTTGAATCAGCTCTGCGCAGTGTCAACACGCTCGTCGAATGTCACGAAGTAAGCTCACGCTGTACCTTCTACCACTGTTGACGCGTCCCCGGAGTTCGAACGTCAAGAAAAGGGTCGATCCGCGCTGAAAGATAATCTCACGGCCGTCACAAACGGTGCCAATTACGTCGGCCCCGAAGGGGAGAAGCGGCGCGTGGAATTCTCCAACATCAATCCGGGTGGACTTCGTGCTACTCTCTCCCACCCGCCCGCTCTAATATCGCCGTAAGGCCCTTGGAAGAAGTCGAGGTGCAATCACAGGTTCCATTAGAGGAGATGGGACGGCTGATTCCATAATACTGTTAGCTCTTGGAACACATGCGTCGTTATCAAGTGAGTGGGAATTACGTCCCGCAAACCGCTGTTGAGAAAGGTGAGACGGATTCGCAGACTGTCACCTCGAGGAGTCTTCTGTTATCTTACATCACTCATTTCCCGCCCCGGTTGAGGGAAGAATAGACCTGTACCCGGGATCACATTGAATATGGGACACGATTGCTCTGTATGTCTCAAGAAACCATCTCAGAACGCTCCCCTCCCCAGCATCTCTGAGACGGCCGGCCTTGACAATGTCCATAGCCGACACCGCACCGGTCCCGGTGTTGAGGATAAGCTAGATACTCTCCGATCCCCCACGTCCCCCCTCCGCCACATAAAGTCTCCTGGATCGCAAACAGCCAAATTACTCAAGTCCGAAAGTCCCTGCGACCCGTTCCTCCCCAAGTCCACATCGCTGACCCTCAATCGACGCCGACTCCCATCCAACCCTTCCGCGCGTCGGTCCGAAAGGAGATGCACCTCAAAAACCTCCAGTTACCTCTCCGGGAAAGGACCAGGTGCGGAACCAGGTATCGACGTCTGCGAGAGCTCAGCGCATTTGAACTATGGACACATCAGACAGAATTGTATGGTCGAGATCGCGGATCAAGCGTCCGGAGTAGTTTTGGGAGGATGACCAACCGTGAGTTCGTTCCCTTTCTCGATGATCCCGCAGGCATCGAAAGAGAGCATTGGGTGAAAGTTCTGTGGATCGACGTTTGTGGGATCAGCTGGGATGTCGCTGGCGCTTAAATATGATGCGTCCAACTCTTCCCCTTCATCCAACGTTCACAACCAGATGGACAGATCTCCGCCCGCTGTCTCTGGAGGATTTGCTTCACATCCCGGGGAGTCCTCCCTCTGGTGCAGATTACTACAGCAGGGGGACGAAGGACTAAATCTCTTGAAACAAATTATTTGCTTGTCATCTGAACTATTTGACCTGGAAGATGTCAGGACCAACGACCAGTTAGGGAAGTGGGCACTGAGAAAAGCAACCAAAGAGGGATTGTTAGCACCAGGCGGACCCTATGGGTCTACTTGAACTCGGCTCGGTAGGGGACCAAGATTTGGATAAGGGGACCTTGTTGGTAAACAAGGGTAGGATGAAAGATCTCCAGCCATCCTCAGAGATTGGCTACTGCTGGGCCACCAACTTGACCATGATGTCGCTCTCAGGACTCTGCTGGGATCAATTGGAGGAACAGAAGGGAAATCAAAGAGCTGTGTGACTTATCATCCAGAGTGGTTGGGGAGTCATCGACCTAAGGCAGACGAGAGATAAGAGCTTCCGCCGTCAGCTGGTGAAGGTCTGAGGTTTCCGACACTTAGAGCTCAAGAGAGACTTAAAGGGGAGAATCTGGAGATAACAAATCTAAGGAAATATAAAGGGCGTAGAACAGGCCTTAAGTAGTCCTAAGAGACTGTGACTTCTCCGTGACGGTCACACTACAATCTAACCAAACATCAACTAACAAGGTCCGTGCGGGGCTTGCCGATAGTCTGTGCGCAATGCCGAATGCTGCGGAGGGAATGTCTTGAAGTGACGGGTGTGGAAGGAGAGTGGAGTGGTCGTAGTACTCCAAAGAAACCAAGTAGGCCGGAAAGGCCAATGAGGAGGTCACGGGTTCGAATCTGACAGGTGAGGTCAGGTAAAGGGACGGACCCTGACAGAAGACAAGGCTGAAGCTCTACCAAAGTGCTTGGTCGACGATACCCCACCACCCTGGGTCCACATTGAAATCCCCAACAAGTGGGAGTCACCTCACAAGTTTGGCACAATAAAACCTGGGGGTACGATGTCGAGAATGTGGACGTGACAAAACCTGTGACCTATGAGGACCATGGTTCACTCTATGCCACCTATGCATGTTCACTTCCACTATCCTCCCCCCCCCCACATTGTGCTCATCATTTTCTTTTTCACGGACAAGGCTATGAGATTGACGAAACCATCTTTGAGCCTATGCATGGGCTTAGGACAGTGGGAGAGTAAACATGGCTGTCGAACCCGGATGTATTTTTCTCTTCAAAGATGGTGGGCGTACTTGATTGAGACTGCGTCCCTCTGAGTGCATGGCTTATTTAATCTCTGTTCATGCAAACAAGGATGAGCTGGGTTTGGGTACTGATTTTCCGTTGACTGCTAGTGGACTTGGCGTTAGGAATTGTGGATCCATATCAAAGTAAATCATCAACCTGGGACACTGTGCATTACTGCAGCCTAAGATGATGACGGTGAAGCAGCGTGGGTGCACCACCAGATACGACGAATAGTACCTACCCCAAACCCAACAATTGTTTTCTGTGCTCAGTGCACACCGCCTCTGGCGACCTATCTGGCGGACGTACATGTATGTGGTATATCCTGACTGTCAGAACCGACCTCGCCAACAGGCCTACTGAACCGATGCTAGTCTCCAGTATTGCTTGGTACACAAAGTTATCGGGTAACTGCGGAACACTTCGGAGTGGGTCGGGACAGACCACTCCCGTATGTCACGGGTCTGTGGGCGCGCTTACTGTTGGTTGACCAGAGGAATGGTGTTTGGATTGTATATGGCGAGTGGGGGGGTGTTTAGGAGGGCGTTGACGTCCGGAGGGATGTTGGGGTTCAGTGCTGCCGAGAAGGAGGGGGTGTAAGGAGAAATGGGGGAGAAGTAAGCTTGACAGAACTCTTCGAGGTCAGCAATAAAGAATGCTGTACCTAGATCTAGTTCTTCCTCTTGGATAAAGAGGAGCTCAGTGATGGCCACGGGGAGGTGTAGAGGACAATCCCAATATAGGATTTGAATGGAGGGGCAGCTGAACAGGAGGTGATTAGTGATGATCACTTGAGGGGAGGCGAACTGATAGAGGGGATTGATGGAAAAGTTAACGGTGGCTAGGGGGTATTGATGGGAAGGGTGGCGCCACTCAAAGTGATGATCACCTCCTAGTAGGAAAGGGGGATGGATGTGCCCTTGATCAAGGGTGGAGAAGGGGCGATAATACGGGCGATGAACTAGACGATCGCTAGAGTGATTGACCTGTAGACTTCTCAGAAGTCTGTAGGCCCAGGCGTCAAGTCAGATATCGGGGACCCGGATTAAGGGTATGGGTGTGGGGGAAGGATGGGGGTTCGGAAGACCTGTTAACATACAGAGGACAGACGACTGGTCTGTCAGCAGTAGGTCAATTGAGGAGAAGTGAGAGGGATAAGGAAGTCCCTTACTACGAAGGGGCTTGTTTATAAAGCAGCAAGTATTTAGTGGGGTACAGAGAAGAGTGAGATGGGGGGTTAAGGCAAGGAGGCCTCTGTATATATACTCCCCAGGTCCTGATCACATGATGGATCACATGTTCTATCACATGCTCTTGTTTACTACTATTTACTAGTGCTAAGTCACATGTTAGTCAGCTGCTTTAGAATGAAACGTGTATCAGGAGGGGGGGGCTGTATTATTGTATTAGTTGATTGTGATGGGGCGGCAGTGCGAGTGGAGTTCCTTGGGCTGTGCTTGATGAAGGCTATGTAATGTATTAGTTGATGGTGTTTCAGGGTAGAGGGTTACTGCGCTTTGCTGCGCAGGGAATCACGTGGGATAGGGGCTATTGAGTTCTGCTTTCGCTTTTATAGTCCCCCTGCTTGTCCCTTCCTTTCCCTCATCCCAAGCTGCCTTTCATCGCTATTCCTTGCTTCCTCCTTCCTCTCTATGCTCCAAACCACCCTCTCAACACCTCACCCTCAAGCCTATCGCCAATGTCCATGTCTTCCTCTGATGTAGGTGGTTTCCTATTAGTCGTGTTTGAAATTACTAACTGGAGATTGCCTTTGTAGATTTCCTCTTCTGTTGAGACTTCCGTCTCTGTGCCCCTTAGGGCCATGTATGTTCCTCATGGTCCTGAGGAGGGTGCTGGTCGCTATGTGGCTCCCCTCCCTCGTCGTCATGTTGAAGGTCTGGGCAATTATCTGTCTAATCTGTATCTCCGCTAGGATGTTACAGATTTACAGGACTTTGCTAACATTTTGCGTTCTGAACTAGATGGCGCTCACTACCTTAATGATGGATGTCATGTCCAGATGTTGGGTCGCATTGATGAGTTGTCAGTTCAGTTTAACTTGCTTTGTGCTGAGCATGCGCATTATGTTGACGAGCATTGGATTCCTATGCAGCAATTCGCATGTGGAGTCTTATCCGCAATGGCTGTCCTCGCCGACACAAGTCCAGAGAGCCCTTCCTTCTGTCGAGTTTGTGGAGGAGGCAATGCTCCTTCTGGACCTTTGGACAAACCTCAATCGTCCCACTTCCCTCCCGTTGGTCTCGTCTCCAACGACCTCTCTGCCTTCGGGATCTACAACTCCCCCCAGCAGTCCTCCGACTCCTTATCCGTCCCCAGTCTCGAATCCTGCTCTTCAACCTCTGCGGGTTCCCTTCTACACTCCTCCCCATCGTCGTTCGTCGACATCTCAGGCGGTACGCCAGTCTCTCCTACTTTATCCTTTCATGAGAGGCTAATGCGTGCTATTATTTGGTCAGACTACCTCTTCTACCGATGAGAGGAGGCCTTTGTCTCGTCGGGAGAATCGGGAGAACAGGAAGCCGTACGCTCAGCAGTCGGCCACTCCTCGGGATCCTCAGCAGCGTTTGAGGATGCAGGTGAGGAGGTTCTGGCAGCAGAGGCAGGCGGAGTTCGGGACGATAATGGTGTAGGAAGCATTCTGCCGTACCTTGTCTGATTTGGTGGTGGAGACGGAGCACAATGTGTTCGGTTGTTCTGACTGTTGATGGGAAGGTTGGGATGTAATTTATTGTCCTCGTTCCCGTCATCATCGCAACCACCCCTTCCATGAATGTCCGGGCATGGGGCAGGAGTGTTGCTAGCTAGTACATTGACTGTATTAGCTACTTCTAATTTATTGTGCTTTGATATTCCTTTTTCCATGTTACGAATCTCATTACATAATCTTGTGACATCTTGTATGGTCACCTGAGTTCGTGACACCGTATATGTTGGCGTAACTTGTGGCTCTGGAAGGACCGTAGTTTGGGTAGGGGATGATGTAACAGAGAGGCCGAGGTAACGCATTTTGGCACTAGAGAAGGGGGAGATGCTTCTCTGACTGAGTAGAGGGGAACAAGGGAGGCTAGGGGTTAATCACTAATGATCCGCCTGTTTGGAGGGAGAACACTGTGATTGACAAAGTCTGGGGAATACATCAGACCAATTGTACGTACTTATATACTAAAGTTCATGATCATGTAAGCATCTGACTAAGTGGACAGACAAGCAATTGGTCATGGGTGGACCGGCAAGAGGGAAAGGGTGAACATTGAAGATAAGTGATGGTGCACCATGAAGATATGAAATGTATGAGGAAGGTGTGCCATCAGAAGCCAGATGATGATCTGTGGGAAAGATTGCTAATGATCGTGAGAAGAACTACTATATAAGGTTTAAAGGAAAGAAGTCGCGAAGAACCATCAGGGCAAAGGGTTTGATAGACAGATAGGAGTCTGGATAAGATCCGTTGGAGATAGGTCACTTGATTGAAGACCAGTCTTGGATATATATAGTCTTGTGGTTTGACCTTGGATGTCTCCATTGTCTTCCGTCGATACTACTCAGCTACTCCATCTCTTCCTCAATTCTTTTACCATGTCCGACATCTACTGCCATGAAGACGTGATGGACTTCACCAATCCTTTCCTCAACTACGAACAAGGTCATCGTTTGGTTACCAGGAATATCACCACCATTCCAGTCTCTCCGAGGACCATCCTTCCTGAGCAGCCTTTAACCCATCGGGGTTATCCGAGGGGAGAGAGTCAAGGGGACTCGTCAGGTTGGTGTCCCTCTTTACTCCCTTTTGATGGGTTGTACTGATTGACTCCCAGGAGCTGTCATGGTGAAGGACCTCGTTTCTTCCAAGGGCAAGAGGGGTTGTCACCACTACCCTACTGTGGAGGAACGGGCTGCTTGGGATGAATGGTTATATGTTTATCGTTTCAACCAGGCTGGGGAGACGACTCGGAGGGACAACGGGTCCCGTCCATTTCCTTCGATGACTGGGATGAGGAGTCAGATCGAGACTTCAAAGTATCGTCACGATTCATTCTGGGAGATTGGTCTGGGAGATTTGGTGATGATTGGGAAGGAACGATGGCGGAAGCACCTTGGTTCCCTCAACTTGGATGGTTTCTCGAAGGCTTGGCTCCAACGTGGTCTTTGTGAGATCCACCACATTAACGACAAGATGGATGGTCGTATAGACGCCTGTCTGTCACGATTTTCACTTTCACTCCATTATTTTTCTTCTAAGTTCGAAGCGCCCAAACACTTGTTCAAATCATGACATGGCGTTATCTTATCTTATCTTTTCTTCTTATTCTTATCTTCACACTTCAAGTCACACGAACAAGAACAGGGAAAAGCAGATAGTATTGGAATACAAGATAGAGAACTATCTACTCGTCAACAGGAACGGCAACCCACTCATTCTCCTTGTTGGAGCCCCCATCCCCATCCCCATCCTTCTCAACGTCTGCCTCGTATCCACCATGAGGCCAAGAATGATCGAAGGACAGCCATTCAATAAAGTCGTCAACCACGGACTGGTTGACGGTCAATCTGGGGATCTCCATATCAGGAGGAAAGCCGATGTCTGGAAGAGGAGGAGAGGCAGGCCTGAAGACGGCCTCTTGAGGAACCTCAGGAACTGGATGAGTCAACTTCTCAACCAAGAACTCCAGGGAGTCGACCCTAGCCTTGAGGTCGGCGATCTCGGCCTGAGCGTCATGGAGGGAATCCTCCAACTGCCTCTTGACATTCATCCTATCCCAACCATCAAGAGCCCTCTTCTTCTGCTCCTCCCTCATGTCCCCCGACAACTCCTTGATCAAATCAAAGATCTCGGCCCCAAGGACGGCCGTGTACCCAAGACAGGCATCCATGTGCCCATCCATCTTGTCGTGTCCATGGTGGATCTCACGGAGACCTCGCTGGAGCCAGGCCTTCGGGAAACCGTCAATGTCAAGGGAACTCAAGTGCTTCCTCCACCGCTCCTTCCCGATCATCACGGCGTCCCCCAAACCGATCTCCCGGAACAAATCGTGCCAGTACTTTGAAGTCTCAATCCAGCTCCTCATCCCAGTCAATGAAGGATAGGGACAGGACCCATTATCCCTCCGAGTCTTCTCCCCAGCCTGGTTGAAGCGGTAGACATACAACCGCTCATCCCAAGCAGCCCATTCCTCCTCAGTAGGATAGTGATGACGACCTCTCTTGCCCTTAGAAGAGATAAGGTCCTTCACCATAACAGCTCCTGGGAGTCAATCAGTACAACCCACATAAGGGAGTAAAGAGGGACACCAACCTGACGAGTCACCATGACTCTCCCCTCTTGGATAACCCCTACGGGTCAACGGCATCTCCGGAATGTCAGAACCGACCTCGCCAACAGGCCTACTGAACCGATGCTAGTCTCTCTTAGAGCTCGGTACACGAAGTTGTGGGGCAACCGCGGATTTCTTCAGAGTGGGTCGAGACAGACCACTCCCGTATGTGTTGGCGTAACTTGCGGCTCCGGAATATCCGTAGTTCGGGTAGGTAGAAAATAGAGGCCGAGGTAACGCGTTTCGGCACTAGAGAAGGGGGAATAGCTTCTCTGGGCTGAGCAGAGGGGAACAAGGGAGTCTAGGGGTTAATCACTGATGATCCGCCTGTCAGGAGGGAGAACACTGTGATTGACAAAGTCTGGGGAATACATCAGAACATCAGTACGTACTTATATACTAAGGTTCGTGATCATGTAATCATCTGA
>Ga0307511_10007686_pt1 | contig 10834 bp, 19 predicted proteins | sample 13_EM_MG_FD_200266 | JGI IMG/M metagenome (GOLD analysis project Ga0307511, IMG submission 200266) | Populus trichocarpa ectomycorrhiza microbial communities from riparian zone in the Pacific Northwest, United States - 13_EM | ecosystem: Host-associated > Plants > Roots > Unclassified | place... | reverse complement strand
ACGAAGGGCTGGTAGGTTTCTTAGTTCACTATCCATATCGTCTTTCGACTCTGAGAGGGCGGCTCACGTTTAGTCCTGTAAATTCAGGTAGAATTAGATTTACTGTATCCTCTAGGTAGCTGTTAGCACCGTGGGTCCTGTTTGGCATTGTTACAGTTTAGAACGGATGAGACTTTGATGAGAACGACAGCATTGCGAGCGCAGATACTCACGATGTCCCTGAGTTGAGCGTTATCTCGACTTGAGGCAAAGGGTCCAGGCGAAATGACCAGCAAACCCGCAGATGGGCGTTCGGTCAGGGCGCTGGTGGGTCCTACAATTGGACGATACAGGGCCGCTAACTTCACCAAAGTTAAGAATTTGATTGTGGTGAGCGGGCGCTGGGTGTTACCTTGATTATATGCGTTTGGCTGTGATGGGCCAACAAAACGCTATTTGGTACGGTCAAGGACCACATCAAACAGGGTTTTCAGACGGCTGCGCAGGAGGGTCCATTGAGGACGAGGGTAAGTTTTGGTTATCGCTTATTGAATCATGGGGGCAGTGTCGATGTCACTATGATAAGCAATTTGTGCAATGCGAGGTTCCGCATGAGCCTGGCGCAAATTTTCCGTGGTGCAAGACGAATCGTGCCGACTCGAGGCAGGTGTGCTATTCATTCTTGGTGACATGCGTTGTCGAGAGCGTCCTTTGGTCTGCTCGAGCTCAGTAACGACTCGATACCTGCCTCTTTAGGTTACTCCACATTTGATGGAGCTTATGCAAGCAGACTGTATGTATCTATCATTCCAACCAACCATGTCACGCAGGATAATGGTCAATTGTATTGTCCATGCATGGTTAGTCTCGTAGGTGCATCTCGCCTCTTTTCTGCAACCTCTGCAGCCTTCGTTCCTGCTGAATGGAAGATACCTCAGCGCGAACAAACTTATGACCAAGGGAAAAGAATCAGCAGCATAATCGAAATGTTGCAAGGTATTGTACCTCCACAGACCCAGTTAGAAGTCATAGAAGTGTTCACCATGAGGGTCGTGGGTAAGAGACATTCTTAGGGGCTAATTACCTCACCCACTGAGTACCACCAAAATGGTACAATATTCTTGAAACTCATCATTTACATGATCGGTTACCTGGCTGGTAAACGTTTGGACGGTTCATACCTTATAGACGCGTGACGCCATAGTACCTTGCCTTGCATCAAGCGAGTGTTTGGAGATCGCATCACTCTGTTATTCATGTCGACACTTGGAATTTCAACGATCCGCACTGACTCGTGTTGATCACCAGGGCATGGGCGTGGAACTAATGACGCGAGATATCGACAATGTTGCAATCTGTTCTCCGCAAGCCCATTCAGAACCATGTTTACGTCGATCGCCCCAGGGTCACATCCAGCCTCTCCAGTCTTGTGAATGGAATGATCTGGCTCCTGCCCATCCAAGTACTTTGCCCATTTCTGCCGCGGCTGTTGCGGTGGGAGCTTGGGTATATGGCGTCTATAAGATGAGCAGGCAAATTAAACTGCATTTAGCTCAGAATGACAGAAAGCTCGTAAGATATGCCAGGTAAACAGCTAGCGAACACCCATATAAAAGTGCAGTGACCAAGGACGTTCACATGGTAATATTGGGAGGTAACAGCCTCTTCCCAATACAGCAAGCGTTGGCAGATGCCTTAGCAGCGTTGAGTACTACTAAGCATATCAGCTTTCGGTGCCTGATCATCCCAGGAGGCTAGCAATCCATGCTCCATCAGATTCAGACGCAAGAATTACATAAAATACTGTACCCTCTGGTATGATTAGTTACTGTCTAGAACTATGATGAAACTTTGGCAGAATGAGAACGACAGTATCCAAGTCTAGTGTATCACTTACGATGTCCCTGAGTTGAGCCTGGGCATCATTAAACTGCTTTTCCAGGAATTTTGACTTCGGGGTACGAGGCATCAGCAACGAAGGCACTAGTAAACACATAGCGGGGCCAACCTTCTTCCCTAGACTGTTTATTTCTTCTGTCAACTCTTTCTCCTGGCTTTTCAACTCTTGTTCCATGGATTTCTGCGGAATCTTCATAAACCTGTATTGCAAAGTTGTCGCTCCTGGAAAACATCCAAGTTATTGAATAGAGGCCTACATTTTGCCTACACCTTTGTACAGATTGACATCTGGTCCAACACTGGATATTTCACCGATCGTAAGCTGGACGATCCGACGTTCACGTTCCTTTGCAGCGACCTGTTGCTTTGTCAAGCTGAGCGAACGCTGTGACTGGACCGCAGTTTGCTGAATTTGAACGAGGATCTACGTATCATCAATTTAGCACCGTCGTGAAAGATCGTGGAGACCACACACTTTCTTTAGCGTTTCATCGGACAACGCAGACATGGTAACAATGTTTGATTCGTAGTAATTTAAGTATACAAAGTGTATCCCAGTTGACCGGAGTTTGAAAATTCGTCGACACGCCTGTAGCTTGGACTGACCCCCATGGCTTCGTTCGAGGACTACGATGAGTTCGGTAACTACATTGGCACGGACCTCGGTTCGGACGACGAAGATGAGGTCATGCAGACCGAGTATGGTTACGGCCAGCCTGCTACACTCGAGGGCTACGATGACGAGCCAGAACCAGAACCAGTTCAGGAGGGCGCGCTCATGGAAATCGACGGTCGGTGACTTCCACCCAGGAAAGCTTCTATCTCATAGAAACCATGCACTAGAACCCATACACAAGGCGGTAGTCCTTCACGAGGACAAACAGTATTACCCTACTGCCGAAGAAGTGTACGGTCCTGATGTGGAAACCATGGTTCAAGAGGAAGACGCTCAGCCACTGTCCGAGCCTATTATTGCTCCAATAAAAGTGAGGAAATGGACAGTTGAGGAAAAGGACATGCCACAAACCCGTTTTGATAAAGGGTACGCCTAGAACTTTCGTTACCATCCTGCCATATTCACTTATGTGCAAGGTTCTTGCTGAATATGATGTCCTTCCCTGAAATGATACGGAATGTCGCTATCGTGGGACATCTACACCACGGAAAAACGGCCCTGATGGATGCATTGGTCTTACAGACCCATAAACTTATCTGGAATGCCGATCACCAGGTATGTGTCATGATTTTGACGCGTCTTTTGGCTTATAGTTGCGTGGGTTTAGTTGAAATACACCGACACCCATGTTCTATCGCGTGAGCGCGAAATTTCAATAAAGTCGTCGCCTATGTCCCTGGTACTTTCCACCACTGGTGGCAAGTCACATTTGATACATCTAATTGATACGCCCGGCCATGTCAACTTCGTGGACGAGGTTGCTTCGGCCATGAGACTAGTCGACGGCATTTTACTTGTTGTCGATGTTGTCGAGGGGGTTCGTTCACGTCTTTATTGGCTGTGGTGAGGCTAAGTCTAGGACAGGTAATGGTCAACACCGAAGCTATAATCCGGCACGCCCTCCAGGAGGGCATTAAAATGACACTTGTGCTCAACAAAATTGATCGGCTTATCTTGGAGCTGCGTATTCCCCCTGCAGACGCATATTACAAAATAAAACATACCATCGAGGAAGTCAATAATTTCATCAGGTAAGTGTGCCCACACGTTTCGGATGGGAGTTCTGGGTGCAATTAATATGCAGTGGCATCAATCCCGATCCAGAGCTGCGACTGAGTCCTGAGAGGGGAAACGTGACCTTTGCAAGTACCGATATGAGCTGGTGCTTTACCCTTCGCTCCTTCGCTCGGATGTATGCGGACACTTTTGGTTCTCTTGACGTTACCGCCTTTGCCGATCGCCTGTGGGGAGACATCTATTTTAACACGGAAACCCGCAAGTTCACTCGCAAAGCTCCTGAAGGAAACTCTAAACAAGCCAGATCATTTGTCCACTTTATCCTCGACCCTCTTTACAAACTCTACAGCCACGTCCTTAGTGAGGAGACCGAAGATCTCAAAAAAACTCTAGCCGAGCTCAATATTGTCCTCAAGCCAGTGATGTACAAGATGGATGTACGCCCACTGCTCAAAGTGGTCCTTGACCAGTTCTTTGGGTCAGCCACGGGATTGGTCGACATGATAGTGGAACACATTCCATCTCCGGTTTCTGGTGCCATTTCTAAAGTGGAGCGGTCCTATACTGGGCCACAAACATCAGATATCGCTACTTCCATGAGAGGATGTGATCCTGATGGTCCTGTTATGGTCCAAATTACAAAGCTTTATCACACGACAGATGCACAGTCGTTTAGGGCGTTTGGTCGTGTCATGAGCGGGACACTGCGGAAAAACGCCCAAGTTAAGGTGCTAGGAGAGGGGTATTCGCCCGAAGATGAAGAGGATATGATGAAAGCTACCGTCGAGCACTTGTGGGCGAGTGAGGCGAGGTGAGATCTTTTTTTGTATCTGGTGACCATTTTAATCACCGTTTCTAGATATTTCATTCCGACAGAGGAAGTTCCAGCTGGAAACCTTGTTCTCATAGGAGGAGTTGATGCCTCCATTTCTAAGACCGCTACCCTGGCATCCCCTGACTTGGACGAGGGCCTCTACATCTTCCGCCCGATCAAGCACATGACGGAGTCTGTGCTCAAAATTGCCATTGAACCAGTGGTACCATCCGAGCTTCCTAAGATGCTTTCTGGCTTAAGAAGTATTAACAAATCATACCCTTTGGTTTCGACTAAGGTGGAGGAGAGTGGTGAGCATGTGCTAATGGGTACTGGCGAGCTGTTTCTCGACTGTGTGATGCATGACTTGAGGAAACTCTTTTCGGAGATCGAGATCAAAGTTTCAGACCCTGTAACCAAGTTCTCCGAAACTGTCCTGGAGACCAGTGCTCTCAAGTGCTATGCCGATACGCCAAATAAGAAGTGCGTCCTTTGTATTCCAATGTTTCGGCTTTAGATTCACGGCGGTGACTAGGAACCGGATCACTATGATTGCGGAACCCCTTGAACGAGGCATCGCAGAGGACATTGAACGGGGTAGGGTGACCATACGAATGCCACCGAAAGAACGGGGTACATTCTTCCAGGATAATTATCAATGGGACCTCCTGGCTTCACGATCGATATGGGCGTTTGGACCGGACGATAGTGGGCCCAATATACTTTTGGATGATACATTGCCTTCACAGGTGGATATTTGTATTTGGTGGTGAGCGGGCGCAGCTGTCCTGACACGCGTTTGGTTGTGACAGGTGAACAAAAAGCTACTTGGCACGGTTAAGGACCATATCAAACAGGGTTTCCAGTGGGCTACACGCGAGGGTCCGCTGTGCGATGAGCGTAAGTTTGATTATCTCTCACCAAGTGTCGATCCAAAATGATGTTATGAAGCAATGCGCAATGTGAAGTTCCGCATCTTGGACGCAAGCCTGGCGCAAGAACCTATCTTCCGTGGTGGAGGACAAATCGTGCCAACTGCAAGGCGGGTGTGCTATTCTTCATTCTTGATGGTATGATGCCTGCTGTTTACTTTGTTTTTAGTTTGCCTGATTAAGCCTCCATTAGGCTACTCCACGTTTGATGGAGCCTATTTATTATGTTGAGGTGCAAGCCCCCGCAGATTGTATTTCAGCCGTATACACTGTTCTAGCCAGACGGAGAGGTCATGTCACACAAGATATCCCCAAAGCCGGGTCCCCTTTGTACACAGTAAAGGCCCTCATTCCCGTTATTGATGCTAGTGGGTTTGAGACCGACCTGCGCACTGCGACACAAGGCCAGGCCTTCTGCCAGCAGGTATTTGACCACTGGTCAATCGTCCCCGGTGAGTAATCCTGCAGGTGGGTGTCTGGGCCATGGGGGAGTGACTGATGACTACTCCAGGTGACCCTACGGATACTAGCATAATTCTCCGACCTCTGGAACCTGCTTCCGGGCAGGCACTAGCACGAGACCTGGTGTTGAAGACACGGCGGCGCAAGGGTCTGGGTGACCAAATTGCGGTGTCCAAGTATTTGGACGACGAGTTTGTGGTGAGTTTTCTTTCGTGCACGACGCTGCGATGCCAACAAATGCTGACGACGCGACAGCTTGCGTTGTCTGCCTCGGGGCATTCAGATTTACTTGGGTAGCTAGTTAGTGTATTCCAATAATAACAACGTGTCTGTCGACGGGTGATCGTGGGAGAGCATACGTGGCGCAAGTAGCCGGAGACATTTTTAGGGCCAAAGCTGGTTTTACTTGTCCAACTTGCGCAAGTCCTCGCCCGCTCGTTACTTACCTTTTCTTCCTGTTTATTCTCCCACTTGGGCTCCACTGGTCCTTCGTAATATACGCGATGCGAAACGTTGCACTCTCTGTTGTTCTTGCCGCAGCTGCTGCAGGCGCGACCGCTTCGGAGGAGTCCAAGCCAACATTCAAGGTAGGCAACCTGTTCGCCTTCCGCACATCTGTCTAATCCGCACGCAGGCAACGGAAGTCTTGGCGTCTTTTGTCGAACAATTCACAGATGACTGGTCCGAACGTTGGACACCCTCTGAAGCGACCAAAAAGACTCCCGTTGGCGGAGAGATCTTCTCCTACGTCGGTCAATGGAAAGTCGAGGACCCAGAAACAGTCCTCATTGAAGGTGACCAAGGACTCGTGGCCAAATCCAAAGCTGCCCACCACGCCATCTCTGCGCCATTTAATTCCCCTGTTGACTTCTCAACCAAACCCCTCGTGGTGCAGTACGAAGTCAAGTACCAGAAGGGCGGCAATTGTGGCGGTGGCTACCTCAAACTCCTCGCCGACGGTTTTCAGACGAGTGGCAAAGAGTTCTCAGATACCACTCCATGGGTGATCATGTTTGGCCCTGACTTGACTTGTCCTGGGAACAAGGTGGGGTGTTTGGCCTTGGACTAGAGGACGCGCACTCATTGTTAGATAGGTCCACTTCATCTTCCGTCACAAGAACCCTGTCACGAACGAGTACGAGGAGAAGCACCTTGACTCTCCTCCCAAGCCTGCGTTCGGCAAGGACACGAACCTCTACACTCTTGTCGTAAAGTATGTTTTTTTTATTTACTTTTTCGAACAACATATATGTAACGAGATTCGTCTGTATAGCCCTGACAACACGTATGAGGTCAGGTTTAATGGGGAGGTCCAGCAATCGGGGTTGCTGCTCGAGGATTTCAATCCTCCAGTCAATCCTTCCAAATTGATTGATGATCCCGAAGACAAGAAACCCGAGAACTGGGTTGACAAGAAGAAGATTCCTGATCCAGAGGCTGTCAAGGTATGTTTAGAGATTGAACCGTGATGTGTGAAATTCCCTAACTGGATGTGTTGTAGCCCGAGGATTGGGATGAGAATGAACCCTACGAAATCCCTGACGAGGACGCTGTGAAGCCCGAAGATTGGCTGGATGATGAGCCGGAGATGATTCCCGACCCTGGTATACTTCTCTTGTCCTTTAATCGTCGTGCAATATGACGAGACTCTTACAGAGGCCGAAAAGCCAGAGGAGTGGGACGACGAGGAAGATGGTGACTGGATTGCCCCCTCAGTTCGCAACCCTGCTTGTGATGCTGCTCCTGGTTGTGGTGAATGGAAGCAGTAAGCTGACCTCGTTTTGACCAACGTGAATAGAAAGGCTAAATCGCTTCTCGTGGTAGTCCCTACAAGGCTAACCCCCTGTACAAGGGCAAGTGGTATGCTCCCATGATCGACAACCCTGAGTACAAGGGCGAGTGGAAGCCTCGACAGATTTCTAACCCTGCGTACTTCAAAGATCTTCAGCCGGTAAAGAGCCTTGACAAGATTGTATGTGACCTTGAACTTTGTTAGGGAGTAGTCTACTGACTCTGCATTAGGGTGGTGTTGGCATCGAACTTTGGACTATGACCGAGGACATTCTCTTCGATAACATCTATGTTGGTCACTCCATCATTGATGCCGAACGTTTGGGGAATGAGACATGGGTCGTCAAGCACAACATTGAGGCCGCTGCGACCGCCAAAGCTCTCGAGGTAGAGGAAGAGGAAGCGCCATCGTTCAAGCAAGATCCTCTCGGCTTCGTACGTGACAAGGCCATGAAGTTCATCATGGCTGCTAGCGCAGATCCTGTGAACGCATTCAAGGCCGACCCTACTACTGGTGCTGCACTTGTCTCCAGTGTCTTCGGCTTCTTTGTTATCGTCGGTATACTCGTCGGCCTTATTGGGGACTCCCAGCAGCCCCAGGTGAGCAATAATAGTCCTTGTAGTGTTTTGTGAAACTGAACTCCATTGTGAACTAGTCCTCAAAAAAGACGGATGCGCCTACTCCAGACGACAAAAAGTCAGAGGATGATAAGACTCCAGTCGCACCTGCTGGTGACAAGAAGAAGGATGAGACGCCTGTGAAGAAGCGCAAGTAAATGCATTTCGAAGAAAGTGGCTCGGAGGTGTAGGGATCGCAGCGAGATGTGGCAGATACAATTGAGAAGGGTATCCATTACTTTTTCCCGTATTCTTTTTACCTTACCCTCTACCCATTCTTGGGGCTAACGCAAGTGAATTCCTATCATTATATGAATTTGGGTTAGCTCTCGGCGTCCTATCGCTTTTGTAGGAACGAGAGTGAAATATATGTAGTTTGGACCCTTACTCTAATTACCACCACTTGAGCAATGCTTGTCCTCCGGAATCTGCACAACTATCTCACACAGATACTCTCTCCGCCCTCCATTCATACTGCACTGCTGCTAACGCCCGAAGGCGCACTTGTATCGTATGCATCTCGGACAGAAAACGAGAACGAAGTGGGGTCGGCGACGAGTTCAAGAACGACCCCGACAATTGCAGCGGCCGAATTAGCGGGAGATGGGTTACCACCCAAGTCGGGCGGGTCAGAGAATGGGACGAAAGGCGTGTCTGTGATCACCGAGCTTCGCCCACAATCGCCAAATGGTACTGTCAGTCAACCCGTAGCACAGTCACTGCCGCACGGCCAAGGACTGGGAGAGCCAGCAAAAACGCAGATACGCTCGAAAGATGATATTCGAATAGTAGCCGGATTGAGTGCGGAGGTGTGGGCTGAAACGAGGGGGACGGAAGACGAAGAGGGCACCGTCGAGGGTGAGGTAGGTGTCAACCTTCGAGTGGCCTTTGATGTAGGGACTGACTTTCTGGGCCTTTTTTTTTTTGCGATATACATAACGCGTTTTATACGTGCTGTACTACTGCTACCATACGTCATGCGCCTCTAGCTTGGTCGGATTCTGGTGCTCCCCGTCGAGGTACCTCTAGAAGATGCCAGCGGGCCATCGGAAGACCCGTTGTTACTCTTCGCACTGAACGGCACGACAGATGCCCGGTGGGAAGTGATGAGTAGCAAGGTAGGACGACATCTTCTTCACCTCATCTCCGCCTTTCATATCTCACACCAGGCGCGCAAATTGGTTGCGTTTCTCGCTCCGGCGGTGAACAAGTACCGAGGACAGATGCAGGCAGTGTCGTCGACCCTTGGACCAGGAAATGGCGGAGGAGCAAAGAGTCGGACGCGGAGTACGGCGACTTCGCCGGGCAGGGTTGCACGGTGAGAACGAGTAAGGAGTTAAGTCGAGTGGTCGTAGATAGGTGGGGAGTCCGCGGGAAAATATGTCGGGTACCGTAAACCAGAAAATCGTCTACACTGTGTCCTCGACGAGCATGTCGCGATGGTCGTGGTCAAGCGCAACAGCGGGCATGTGCGCCTCTAGAAAATATGTGCTCTCTCAACGGCGTCTGTCACGTCGTGAGCATACCGTCAGTGCGTTTGCGCAGCCTCCTCTGAACGCACACGCGACTACTCGTCACGCACAGCCAGGCGTATGTGCGTCGCCGTCGCCAACAGCACCTACACCAATCGATCCCCATGCTCTCCTCGCCCCAGAGCTCTCCCGAATAAAGTCGCAGTTGCTCAACCTTCTAGGCTCGTCCCATCCCACGCTCTCAGAGATAGCAGCATACTACTTCCAGCATCCCTCGAAACAGATAAGACCATTACTTGTCCTGTTGTTTTCCCGAGCAACGAATGGTCTGGGCTCTCAATTCCCCCTAAAAACGTGGGCAGCAGAGCATGCGAGGCTCAGTGCGAACGAGTTAGACGCGCCTCTCTCGAGAGCGGATGTACTCTGCGACTTCAATCCCTCGATGCCAGACCACACTGCATCCTTCCATGCGCCCTTTGACCTCCGTCCGCCATCCCAGCGAGTGTATCCCACTCCCCCGTCCTCTGCGTCGTTACCACACGTCCCCACCCTGTCGCATACGCTCCTGCCTACACAACTGCGTCTCGCCCAAATTGTGGAAATGATCCATGTCGCGTCCCTCCTACATGACGACGTCATTGACAAGTCGCCACTCCGAAGAGGTTCACCATCTGCCCCTTCTGCCTTTGGCAACAAGCTATCCGTGCTCGGTGGTGACTTTCTTCTTGGTCGAGCCAGTGCAGCGCTCAGCCGTCTGGGGTCGAGTGAGGTAGTAGAGCTGATCTCGAGTGTTATTGCGAATCTCGTCGAGGGCGAGATTTTGCAGATGAGAGGGACTGGTTTGCCTAAGGTCGAGAATGCTACTTCGATGGTGAGCGATGCAGCTGTCGAGGTTGACCGGGGAGCTGTACATGCTTCGCCGGCGGCATCAGCACCGTCCCTACAATCGGACCGGTGGAGCATATACCTCAGAAAGACGTACTTGAAGACGGCGTCGCTCATGGCCAAGGGGGCACGCTCAGCTGTCGTGCTTGGGGGATGCAGGGAGGGGGAGGTGTGGAAAGAGGTTGCATATGCATATGGGCGGAACCTTGGAATCGCGTTCCAGGTGAGGCACCAGTGCCCGTACTATATTTGTTCACTAACAACTGTCTTGTTGTAACGTATGATGTGC
>Ga0307511_10007685_pt1 | contig 10834 bp, 10 predicted proteins | sample 13_EM_MG_FD_200266 | JGI IMG/M metagenome (GOLD analysis project Ga0307511, IMG submission 200266) | Populus trichocarpa ectomycorrhiza microbial communities from riparian zone in the Pacific Northwest, United States - 13_EM | ecosystem: Host-associated > Plants > Roots > Unclassified | place... | reverse complement strand
TCAAAGACACGGCCACTCTCCGCCCCCACAACCTCGAAGTTCGCTGACATGATCTCCTCACGTGCGATCTGAGCCAACTTGCAGGCGTTCTTCGAAATGCGGTTGACCTGTGCTCGAAAGTGGGTACGGAATGCTTCCCGAGAGGCCGGAGTGGCCTGAGGATTGGAGCAACCGCTGATCAGGAAGACGTCCAGTGTCCACCGCAAGATCGTGTCTGTCATCTCGTTAGTCGCGTAATTACTGAGTTCCGGGTGGAGCTCGTGGATGTGCTTATGCGTAAGGGCCCGCCACCGCGATGATGTCGGCTGTGGCTCTGGATTGGAATGACGTGAGTTACGAGAGAAGTAGAAGGTCACATTGCGGTGCTCACCGGATTGAAACATATGGGTATAAATCTGAGTTAGCGTGATGTTGGACTTGGACTGGTAGCCGATGCAGAATGATGACAAGGCTCGAGAAATGCAGAAAGAAATGCAGCCCTGCAAAGCAAGCTGAACGAGCATCGGATCTTGGGAATGGTCGCGGGTAGATAACATGCGAGTGAGGCCGTGGCCCAGCCTCGTTGTGACCTCGTTCACAGTTTGATTAATCTTTGGCTGGGTATGGCGCTGTTTGGTAAACGTGCAAAGTTCCACTGCAGAGGCAGCGAACTGCAGAATCTCCGAATTGAGGTCCTGAACAGCTTGGATGACTTGTGCGCCCGACCACATATCTGTTTTGGTAAGGAAGGTCTCCATGCTCCTGGCATGTGCGCGCTCTTCCTCCGACACGGTCGACATGTTGTCGGCTATGGCGTCGCTGCTGGCGCGAGGGCGGCTGCAGCTTCTTTGAGAAGCGTTATCGGCGATACGGTGTTCAGTCCAATCTGAACTGGCGCGAACGCGCAACGAGAGGAGAGAATGAGATGAGTTTGATCTATTATGCGCGATGTCTTGGCTGCGCCTGCGATCAAGCCCCGAGGGAGGTCTCTCTCTCGAGTGGCGGTCGGCGGCCCATTTTTCCCTGTCCTGCTTGAGCACCTCGATCTCAAGGTCTCGTGCTCTCAAGAGGTCTTTCGTCTCCTTTAACGACCTCTCTAGTAACCTACACTTCTCCTCCCACTTGGCCGACTCTGCCTGACACCGTGCCAGCTCGGTTTTGGTTGCGTCATTATCTCGTCGCATGGTATAAAGCGTTGTGGCGACAGCAGAGGCACCGAAGGAGCGACAAGAGCATGCACTGGGGCAGTGAGCACGTTTGGCGGCACTGAGCTTCCTACGTAAATTAGCGCACTCCTTCTGGAGGACGCCCACGGGGTCCGGAACGGGGGAAAGGTCCCTTGGGGTAATGGGAATTGAAAGGTCAGAATCTACGGAGTCTTCGTCGCCTCCGGCGAAGGTTCGGAAGGAGAAGGATGGACTACGTAGCGTAAAGAACTCAACAGTGGTTTCGTACAAGTCTTTGAGGTGTAAGTTAGCGACAGGGAGCATGGCGACAAGGACGGACAAGACCGAACACCGTGCACGATAATCAGTGAATCTGATTCGATTATATCGCTCTGTTAGCGGTGAGGAGGGAATATAAGGTCCCAAGACCCACCATAGAACGACCGAAAATGGTGGGGCTTGCGTGTTCTCGCTCACACAGAATGCCCGAGGCTGTTCCGAAGTTGCCAACCCAGCTTGAACTTGCCTCGTTGTAATCGTGCGATATGAACGTGGACGTGGTTAATTGAGCGTCCTTTGCTGTGTACCCGGAAACCTACGCAGCCAATGACCATACCAATGATGTCGTTTGTCCAAGTAAGTCAACTCCTCATGGCGCTGGCATGGGAAGTCGAAGCTGTTTCCTGCTCTTTTCGACCAAGTACTTGACAGGATTGTGAAGGGCATAAACGCACTGCAGCACCTCCAACACTGACTCGTCCGGATACCGGCGACCTGTCCTCGTGGATCACATTTGATCCCTCCATTTCATAGATATATGACTCTTTGAAGCCATCTTCACTTGCTACACCCCTCTATCTCGGCGGCATGAAACAAACCTCTGACGTGCGGAAGCCCTACGGCGGCTCTACACGTTCCCTTGTAATTGCACTCGATGTCGGAACGACATTCAGTGGAGTATCATATGCAATTATGGAACCCGGCGAGATACCAAAGATATATGGCGTGACACGGTGCGCTTCAGTCGTCACTCTGTGCTGGCTTTCGCTGAATACACCTCTCCCAAATACATAGTTTCCCAGGTCAAGAACACGTCGCAGGCAACTGCAAAATACCATCTATATTGTACTATGACCAGAACAGCACCGTCATGGCTGCAGGTGCCGAGGCAGAAAGCGCGTCCATCGTCTCGCAGGCGGAAGACGATTACTGGATAAAGGCGGAGCTGTAGGACATCTTAGTCTTTAAAGTCGAGTCAAGCTAATCTATGATGCCACGCAGGTTCAAGCTTCGCTTACGACCGAAAGCTATGAAACTTGATATGAACGGGATGCGTTTAAGTGCGCTACCCCGCATTAAGACACCTGTCGACGTCTTTGGTGACTTCCTGCACTACCTGTTTCGATGTACAAAGAGTTTCATCATCGACACCCACGCCAACGGTGAAACACTATGGCGCGCCGTGGAGCATGGCATAGAATTCGTGTTGAGTCACCCGAACGGATGGGAAGGCGCTCAGCAAACCAAGATGCGACGCGCTGCAATTTATGGTGGACTGGTTCCCGATACCGACGAAGGCCGTGCACGAATTAGGTTCGTGACGGAAGGCGAAGCCAGTCTCCACGCATGTGTCCAGAGCGGTCTGGCAGCAGATGTACTCTCAGTGCGTTGGTTACGTTACCACATCGATGGAGCTCACCCTCCCCGCTTCGGCAACACCGTAGAACCCTTCTAGACACGGGTTCCTTGTAGCTGATGCAGGTGGTGGCACATTGGACATTAGCTCATACGCAGTCAGGGGCACACAACCCCTTGTAATCGAGGAAATAGCTCCACCAGACTGTGAGCCGTTTCACCTCCACGTTGCCTGTCCAAAATGAAACTAACCTTCAATAGGTATCTTTGCTGGATCGGTGTTCGTCAGCCGAAGGGCAAGGGAGTTTTTCGCAGGTATGGGTAACAGGGTGGGGATAAGGGAACAACACTGACACAAGCACAGAGAAGCTCAAGAACTCGAAATACGGCACTTCCGATGCCATCGAGCACATCACAAAGCGTTTTGACGAGACAACAAAACGACTGTTCCGCGATAAAAATGAAATTCAATGGGTCCCATTCGGCTCACCGCTTGACAAAGATTTGTCTGTCGGGATACGAGGTGGCTCCCTAAAGCTAACCGGGTATTGGTCATACATTTTTTCGCCGTTCACCTCTCTAACTCCAAGCGGAACAGTGCGGAGGTGGCAGAGCTCTTCGAGCCCTCGGTCCAGGCTGCTGTGGCGTCAATCAAAGCCCAGGTAGAAGCATCACAGGGAATGATCAAGGTTAGCTTGCTCCACTAGGGGGAAACCACTGAACTCATTTTCTCATCAGTCTGTATGGTTAGTGGGAGGGTTTGCTGCAAGTCCCTGGCTATTTAGTCAACTCCAAGAACGCCTAGCGCCCCTGAACATTCGTGTCAGTCGACCAGACAGCCAAACGTGGGTGTCTAGTGGCCCTAGATAGCTGCGCAGGTGATGACATGTTTAACTTTTTCATATAGGTCCAAGGCCGTAGCTGACGGAGCCCTTGGCTTCTACTGCGATCACCATGTCTCCGCCAGGGTCTCCAAATTCATGTATGGCGTGGAGTATCTGCGGGAATTTGATCCTAATGACTCCGAGCACGTTTCTCGGAAGGATCGCCTTTGCGAATTGCCCTCAGGTCCCCGACTTCTTCCGGACGCGTTTGATTGTATTCTCGCGAGGGTAGGTCTCTCCGTGTTTTAATCCTTCTCATGATCCTAAACTACTTCCGGTAGGGCGTAAAAGTGAAAGAGTCGACCGTGTTCACACGCAAGTACTGCACGGAACTCACGAACCTATCTACCCTGTCTGTATTTGAAGTTGAAATATGGTGTTTCCGCGGTGGCGATGTGGTTCCTTTATGGATTCATCGGCAAGCAGGTATGTGGGATGCAAACGCGAATACAATTTTAGTTGCAACTGAGATACTCTTGCAGAGGATTTCTCCACGCTATGTGTAGTCCGCGCCGATTTGTCGCCTTTGAGTGGCAGCGCTGAGCCAAAACAAGGCAAGAATAGCAAGACTTACTGGACTATAGTGTTCAGCGTCGAGATTCACTTTGGTCTCACGGAATTCAAGGCTCGCATCAAATGGAACGATAATGTTTGTCTTTTTATTCCAGATCATTGTGTATGTGACTGACTTGGGACTTCCTCCCCGCAGGGAAGAACAAAATAGTAAGTCGTTGGGATACCTATTACACTAAGTGACTGACAGAAAATTATCAGTGGCCCAGCATCGATTGTGTACAGTGAAAGTGGCCACCGCGTAGATGAGGACGAGCAAGATTCGTATTCAGAAGATGACCTCGGCCCCTCACGGGCTGTGTCGCGCGCCCATTCCCGTACCACTTCAGTCGCACCTTCAAGAGCACATTCTCGAGATTCGATGGGCTCTGGTGCCAAGACCCCACAAGGTGGGGCGAGGCAGGAACAGGCTTTCGTAGTAGACGTGCCGAACCGAGGCCGAACTACATCCACCTCACAAGCCTCTGCGCCTTCCAAAGCTGCCGTATTCTCTTCTGTTTCTGCGATTTCTTCTGCCTCCGTGTACTCAGAGCGTACGAGGGAGGTCGAAGTGGAACGCACTTTCACATCTACGTCACGGGTGTCCTCTTCTGTTACTCATGTTGAGCATGATCGCAGAGTGTCTTCATCAATGGCGAAAGTTGCAACTAGCATTTCGTCATCTGATGAGAAACGTGGCAGGGAAAGTGAGAAGGTAAAAGCCAAGGAAAAAGAAAGACTAGAGCGTGAACGAAGAGAAAGAGAGAAAGAGCTAGAAAGAGAACGCGAACGCGAACGTGAACAAAGGGAAAGAGAGGAAAAGGAAACGAGAGAACGAGAGCGCACACAGAAGGAGAGGGAGGAACGGGAGAGAAAGGAACGGGAACGGGAACAGAGAGAACGGCAGGAGCTAGAGAGACAGGAGCGGGAACGAGAGAAAAGGGAAAAAGAAGAAAAGCAGCGGAAGGAGCGCGAGAAAGAGGAAAAGGAAAGGAAGGAACGCGAGAAAGCGAAGGCAAAGACTCCGAAAGGAACGAGCAAACACAACTCGCCAATCGACTTGGCCGATTCCGTCGTCGGAAAGAGTCCAGGGCTCCTCGCCGATACACTTGTCTCTGTCTGGGGTTCCCAATCCAAGGCCGTTACACCTGCGGCTTCACCGTGGCCTTCAGCAAAATCTGTTGATCCGAGTACACCTAAGACAGAGCAACATCTACCATCCGAATCGCGCAAGCTCACTCCACGAAATGCAGAAGTTAAACTGTCCACCCCAGTTACGCCTGCTCTAGGCGAAGCTGAACAGGCACTTTCTATACCGGTGGCCGCGGAAGATCCCCCGAAACGCCTTTCCGTTCAGTTGCCTCAGTTCCGGGACTTGGCTGGTACCGAAGCTCCTGGACAGACTCCTGCGGACTCTCTTCCACCCGAGCAAATACCACCCTGTGTCGCCTCCGAAGAAGCTGTCGAGGATACCCAGACTTTCGAACAAGCTGGTGGGTTCTCCAACGAGAATGTTGAGCAAACCGAGGCGGCGTTGTTCGGACAGCCCAAGGATGGTATGTTTAGCAGTTGGGGGAACATTACAAACTCGATCTCCAACGGTTTAACAAACATGACTTCCACTGCGGGCGATGGATGGACACACGTCGATCCGCAGTCTAAGCAGGGAGCACCCGCTGCGGAAACAACGTCTGCCAAATCATCCCCATCGCTCGGATGGGGGATCAGTACTAATCTCAAAAATAAGAAGAATAAATGGAGTCTTGGAACTACTTCGTTTGGTGGCAGTTTCGGAGGATCGCTGGGTGGATTTGGTAATTTACTTGGTGGAGATGATCACACTCACGAGGAGACAGCGGTATCGGAGACACTTGATGGCAATGCTGGTGGTATCCCGCTTGAAAACGTCAACTCCGGATTCGATGACGTTCACTTTGGAGGAGATCCTCCCCATGCTACAGAGCCCGCGGCAGAACGAGCTGCAGTCACAACTGAAGCCGAGAACTTCGTTGCACCACCTGGCGGGACATGGGGAGATCCGGCAGATATATATGAACAACCAGTAACCGCTTCAGAACCTCAAGTCGAGTCTGGAGAAACGCCGAATGCGGATACAGAAGACAAGGCTGTTGAAGATGCTGGCGAAGGTGGTGGCCAAGTGGTAGGTGATGAAGAGGCTGTCGAGGAAGAAGAGGAACATCCAACTGGAAAGAAGAAGAAAAACAAGGGTGGAGGAGCCAATAGTGCCCCGCCAATCGAGAAGACAAAGAGTGGTGATGCTGGTGGAAAGAAAAAGAAAAAGAAGAAGTAACGATGTTTGTTCTGTCGGACACGATATTGTTCACGGTGATTTAGTCAACCTCATGGTTTCCTCATCGTATTTGCACTTATGATTACTTACGCTTGCTTGAGATATGGTAATAAAGTTTGATGAGAGTGACTACAGTGAATGATACTTATAAACGTAGAGAAGGGTATATCCACAAGTCGTCATAAGGAGCCGTAATAAGTCGTAAAGCATAAAAGAATAAACAATGTAACGAAGCACGTCCTGTTTCTCCGAACCGTCTCATCTCTGACCAACACCAACAACCCCCTGCTCAAAACTATGCTTCCTCAACCTCCCATTCTCCCCGACGGGAACTGGCAATGCCTGTGTTAAACTTGCCAAGCTTGCTGCGTTTTTCTTCGCCGCATCGAGCGAGAATGCCCCGCTCACTGAGGGCATACTCAGCCGCCTGATCCATCCCTTCGGCCTCTCAGTGCGGAGCATGATGGGCGGCACCGGCGGGCGAAGATCATGCGGCGAGGGAGGGGCTGGCGGGAGGCTGTATTTACTCACTGAACAGGTATCGCATCCACAAAATGGGGCGTGGTCCTTCGCGGGCAGTGGTGTCGAAGACTGGGAACGGGAGGGGGAGGGGGACCCCTTGCTAACTGGGTTTGGAAGGGGTTTCGGCACGGGCATCCGCAGAGGTAGGTGTGATGTTGAAGCAGCAGCAGCCGCTGCTGTCATGTTATTGGCAGTGGCAGATGAAGATGATGGACTCGGCAGAACGATATGTGAGACACTTTGCGAGCCACGCTTGTGCGTGAACGGGCTGTTCCTCGGGCCCCTTGGCATCTCTCCTGAAATGCCGCCAGCACTGGAAGAGGGACGGGTATGGAGGAAGTGCAATTTGTCCCTTTCCAGTTCTCGAGACCGCAGGTCGAGTTCGCGTTCTCGCTGTCGCAGTTCTAATTCCTTTTCTTTAAACTCCAGCTCTTCAATATGTTGCTTCCGCCTCCGTATCTCATTCTCATCGATCTGCAGATCCTGCGTCGCATGGCGCATAGGGGTTTCAGGGAAAGGCGGGAACCGATCGGTCGAGGGTGATACGGCCATTCGTCGCGGAGACATCGGCTCGTCAACAGGTTGGTACCTTGACGCAATCTCAAACACGCTCATTGGCAAGCGAGGAATGTCCTTCGGTGCCTGCACTGGTGGGTCAACCTGCGGTGACCAATGTCAGCACATATTTTCGACTAAGTCAAATACCCCGAAATAAAAACGAAACGTACCATTCGACTATATTGACTCCTCAATGCGGCAACATTGCTCCCCGTGCTGTCGCCTCTATCAAGTGCCTTCCTGCCAGCATCTACGCTGTGGCTCTTGAATGCATTCCTGCTGCTTCTACCAGTATTACTGGCAACCTTACTGCCATTGCCATTACTTTCGCCACTAGGATCATGTCGCACGCCAAACTCTCTCTTAAAAGGCGACTCTGGTCTGAAGGCCATTGTTGGCGACGGCACTGCTAGTGTTGGTGGAGGTGGCAATGGCGCTGTAGGTGCTGGTGATGGCAAGGGAGGACGTATGATAGACCGACGACGGGCCCGCCGCGACTCGCCTCCATTGGAGTTGACCACAGCCTTGTGCCCAGAGGACGAACCTGGTCTGTCCTCAGGGAAAGACTCGGAATGGGGAGACACAGAAGGTGTCTGCGACAGTGGGGTTGGGTTACGTGGCGATTTCGGCGGGTCAGATATCCCGAGGGTAAGATTAGTGATTGGTGCGTTTTCCATCGCCAGAGGTGATTTTAATAGAGGATGTTGATTATTCCCGACTTGCGCCAGAGTGTGGGCCTGGCTTTGAATCTCCATGTCTAACAGTGCTACTTGAATGTTCTGGAACTGCATCTGCTGCTCATTATGCTGCTGTTTTAGCGCTTCCGTCTCTGTCGTCGGTGACACGGAGGAATGAACCGGGATGTGGGTAGGTGGTAAAGGAAACGCGGAGAGGGTCGTAATCGAGTGGATCGAGCTTTGGGTTTCGTTACTGTTGAGACTGTCATTCGTAGTAGCACTCGTGCGTGAATTGGTGCTACTGTGAGTATTTGAAGCATAAGGTAAACAAGGTGGGTCCAATGGCCAGCGTGACGAAGTCAAAGCGCCTCCGGGAGGGATCGGTAAAAGCCGCTGAGAAGTTGACGGCAATGTGCCCGTCAAACCCCACTCTGATACGGCTGGGGGATACACTGCGCTACCCACCGCCGTTGTCATCGTAGGGGTAGGGGATATGTTGTAGCTGTGAGCACTGGGCGTATCAGGGGTGTCTGGCAAATCGTCTGGTAGTGGTCCACTCCACGAGCCTTCGCACAGCGCTCTCCATTCACCAAGAGGGCCAATGGTGGGAGCAAATCGGCGCATGCTCTCACACGTCCTGACCCATTCAGCGTCAGCGATGCGTGCGAGACAACCTGCAACGCAGAAAACGGTTGAAGCGTGTTTTTGAGCGACAAACATGGCGTGGTTACTGGACAACAGGTGTAAATGTTGAATAATGCACTAACAGGGTAGCCACACATACTGCTTCGATTGGGACATTTCAGGCCCGAGGATGCTGAGCAAGTTAATATACCGTGCATGTTCCTCGCTGGCGTCTCGTGCACCCTTCTTGGATTTTTTCTCGTACGATTGTCCTTTCGAGAATAAATCCAGGTGATATTCTAATGGTTTCGCCAGAAAATCTCCTACCTGCCTGCTTGATCTTCGCATTTGACTCATTCATGCGTTCATCATGAGCCTTCTCTTCTTTCTGCATGCATTGCCATACACGTCGGGTAGAACACCATGATCAAACCCATTTGGTTACGATGTGTAGACTTGACACGAGGCAGACTGAATGCTCACCGCCAACTTCTTAAACCATTTCTTCACCTCTGCACTCATGCTCCCGCACTCTTTGACTGCAATTTTAGCAAACTTTGCGTCGACTTCTGCAAGCACCTCAAAGATAGTCGCTGTTGCATAGAGAGCATTTGCTGATGCTCTCCATTAGATCACTTTGAAAGTACACGACAAGGGTAGATTAGCGCACCAGCATACTCCACACCACCCTTGATTCCGGCTGCGTCTTTTAGTGCCCTTGCAACCTTCTTCTGCAAAGAAGCGAGTGTGCTCGCCGCTTCGCAGTAGTCCGTCAGTGTGCTAACAAGCACCTCAATCGTTCGACAAGATTTATGGATATCGTGTCGTTCAGCTGGATGAACCGTCTGTGCGCCAGGCGAGGACGTAGTAACTGGGAGCGCAGATGCTGGGACAATATTTGGACTGTTCATGTTGGTCGTAACTGTCGTATTCATTGAAATGTAGTTTCTGGGTCTTCGATCAACGCGATGAGCGACGCCAACGGGAGACTTTTGAACGCGCTCCGCCGATTGTCGCTCGACACCAACCTCCGAGCCTCCGTTTCTCGCTTGCAAAATGCAGTTCGAGTTGTTCGCAGTTCAACGTTTCAACGTTCAGCGCTTGCCAACGGACTTTGAAATTTCCCGCATCCAGATAAGATATTAACTCGGGCCAACCAGTTGCTAAGACTCCTCGACTCCTTCCACTACACCATGTTCTGTGTGCACCTTCTGATGCCTCTTCCGGTTATCATGCGAGTCAAATACTCGTTTGTTTGACAGCTCTGATCGTCCTCTGTGCCTCTTGTGTGGTCTTGGGGAGACCGAGCGCGACTCGGGGCTAATCACTCTATGACGTCTCCTAGCATCCCTCGAATCACCTTCTTGACCATGATTCTCTGGATCTTCGACCGATTCTCGTTCTCTGCTCTCATCGCCACCGTCGACTACAGCCTTGCCTTTCTCCGTGAGCCTTTTCCTTGTCCTCTTCCACATCAACTTCCTCACGCATTTCGGACACAATACGACCTTGACAAGTGCTTGCTTCGCTACTCCTTTTTCTTCATAAGCAAATGGCAGCTCCAGAGTAGTCAACGACGGAGGGGTCGGGGCAGAGTGAGGGCGGTGATATTCACAGCGCATGTTGGCACAAGTCATCTCTCCCGTCCCATCCAAGACCTCGTTTTCAGTACGCCACCGCAAGGAAAACTGTGCATTCATCATGAAAACCATGGAGCTAGTATCAGTTACCGAACCAAGGAAAGGAGGGGGGGCGTACATTCCCGGACTTATAGTGTTTTAGGTTACACAGTGCGAACTCGCGATAGAGGCTATCATAATACTTCTTTGCGAGCTGGTCGTTCCATGATGAGGTGCTCGCTTCGGCCCCCGTGTCGTCTCTGAGGAATCTATTGACGGCCCATAAAACGGGTGAATATAGTGTGTA
>Ga0307511_10007684_pt1 | contig 10837 bp, 9 predicted proteins | sample 13_EM_MG_FD_200266 | JGI IMG/M metagenome (GOLD analysis project Ga0307511, IMG submission 200266) | Populus trichocarpa ectomycorrhiza microbial communities from riparian zone in the Pacific Northwest, United States - 13_EM | ecosystem: Host-associated > Plants > Roots > Unclassified | place... | reverse complement strand
GATTGCTTTTTTTTAATATATATATATATATATATATATATATATATATATAATTATTTCGCCTGTCTCTGCGATGGGCCAGATCAAAATTTTGTTTAAGGTAAAAAATGGAAGATTGAGTTTTTTTTTTAAAAAAAAAGAAGAGAAAAAAATGGAAAACATACAAAAGGAAAAATATAAAAAAGGGGGCCACAACAGTGAAGGAGATGGGAAACCCCAGTTATAATAATTAATTTTCGAGTAAATTACAATTTAGTTGTCAACTAAAGGGCGTCCATGTATTGAGTTGTCGAGATTCTACTGGTTTTGCTTTTAAAACAATCTTTTACTGTCAAATTTTTTAATTTCATCTATTTTTCAGAACATTATTTATTTATTTACTTTTTTTTCCTAAAATTATATTTAACCTGCAATATTAACAACTTGAACAATATTAAACTGTTGAACTGTAATCAATTTAGTAGTTTTTGTCTCTAAAATACCTAATTTTTTAATCAATTTTTCCAGTTTCGTGCGGAACCTTAAACCATCAAATGATTTCTCTCTCTCTCTCTCCCTTTCTTTTTTTCTTAAAAAATAATAATCCAAATACCCTCAAACATTAAAAACTCGTTGAAAAGTTTGAATCATCCCACACAAAACGAAATTTATATTACATGAGCTCATTCAATTATTATTTTTAAGTTTTTGTTCTTTACTTCTCGTTATTTCGATATCTGACTTCTACCATAACAGCAAAATTGGATTGCTGGGAGTTAGTCATCTATATATACATATTATTTTTAATTTGTTTTCTAAGGTTGGCCGCAACCTGGTTTGTGAGTTTATTATGTTAACTCGGGTTGGCTCAAGATATTATGTTTTTTTTTTAATTTTATTATTTAATATTGGTTTAACTTTGTGATTTTTTTTCCTTTTAGCAAGTATTTTCTTCTCCTAGTCATCATTATTATTTTTTTTCTTTTAAATTTTGATTGATTTATTATCATTGTTTTTTCTACTATATAATTAAATGAAACTATTTTATTAGATCTAGTAGGATCTAGGACTCGCACCATAGCTTTTCTTCTTCTTCAAAATATGTTAATAATGTTTAAATATTGTGTTATTATATTATAAAGAAAAATAATTTATCCCACAGTAAAGCACGAGCCATTGAATAGTTGTTTATCAATATACATCCTTGAAGGATTATTTCAAGAAATCTAAAAGAGGCTGGTATGATAGTCGAAAGGGTATCATCAGCTATTCATATTTTTTATCACTATAATTCAAACCTCAAATCATTATAAGAAGTAAAATTGTTATAAATTTTCTAGTTCATATATGAATAGTCTATCTAATTTATTATATGAAAATCGATCCAAAAATTTATTCGAAAACATACAAGTAGAGATCTTCACTATGATCTGAAAGTATAATAATTTTTTTGATGAAATCCAGGGAAAAGAATCAGCAACTGACCCGAAAATCAATATATCTTGGTAGGAAAATTTGATTTTGTTTAGAATATACGCGCCACCTGTCAAATCAGTAATTTAATTCCACGATCTTCAAGACATTTTCCTTGCTTGTCTCGACTTAACGTAACTTTGGTGATATATACTCTTCATCGTACCTTAAATATACAAGAACAGATGCACAAACGTGTGAAACTATGTCATTTTGTGTTTTTTTTTTTTTTTTGAGAAATGAAAACTGTGTTGGTTAAGATTGGTTCTTTGCAGTTCATATGTACTGGATTTTCGATCTCCACCAAACCATGCAGACTAGCTACGATTTGATTTGATGTGCTGGTTAACTTAGCTACGATTTGATTTGTTGTGGTAATGATGCTGGTCCAAGGGCTACATGACAACGCAAACAAGGCCACGGTTATTATTAATTTCAACAAATCAAGCCAGAGCCTGCAACTGAGAAGCACAACGTTTTAGCAACAATACCTCAAAATGATTTATTGAGAGCAAGGCAGCGACAAGAAGAAAGGTCGTGACTTATGAACCTATGGTTGATGCCACTGGAACACTTGACCTAATTCATGCCATCATGCCCATATGTCATCATTCAGATAATCTGCTTACAACATAGGATAATTAAATCAATTAAATTTAACTTGACAAGCAAGAAAGAGGGAATAGCAGGCATTTTTCTAGGTACGTGACGGTCTTTTTCAAAAGTTTTAATCAACTCTATAGTTAAGTAAGGAGGTCTTTACATTTTTCTTTTTTAAAAGAAAAAATTACCATTTGAACAGTGAGTCTTTCCTAACCACACTCCACAAGTTAGCAAGGGTAGTAACTATAGAGTTGATTCTTTGTCAAAAAGTTAGGTCTTGCAATCTGGCGAACAATACTAGTTTGATTAGTATGGCCCATTGTGCTTCCACTTGTTACTTTCTTCCCAGGAGCGGTGCAAACTAAATCTTAGCTAAAGTGCGTGATCAATTGATTCTTTGTCAAAAGAGGCATAAATCCAAATTATTAACACTTAATTGCTAGAAGAATTCCATGCCTAATCTCCTCTTCTCTCCTTTTTCTCACCACTTCACCAATTTAGGCGCCACGCAATATTGTTCAATCTAAAGCCATTGCGTCATGCTAGGAATATGACTAATAAAGCATATGGATTGTGTCTTAATCCATAGAATATGAATAACAAAGTGAAATAAGCAAGTGTGATTGTGACAACTATTAGATTTGGTGAATTGCATTGACTAGTATAAATCCCAATTTGAGATTCTTATTTTGTGATGCTAACAATTTGGAACGATCAAGACAAAATCTAGTGGAGGGTGTGATGTGCGATGGCTTGGCTTTCCTTGTTGGCAATCTAATCCTGCGAGGAAGTTTCATCCACAAAGTAAATTTACTGGAAAAGACCAATGGTTGGATTTTCCTGGACTCGGTTTCTTCTGGCTGCTGATATTATCCTCTTGTGATTATTGGATGATGGCACCATTGATTTTCCCAAGTGCCATTTTTACCCCTTCCCAAAAGTTGATCTTGACATGAAAGCATAACTGGGGTATAATACCTTTACCGAGAGAGAAATTTTGGCTACTGGAGAGTGGAGAGAGAGCGAGGGACGGAGGGAGGGAGGGAAGCTGCAAATTTTTAACCAAATTACAGAAAGGCATTAGATAAATAAATAAGAGATATAAATGCAAGAAATTACAAAATAGGGAGCTCCCAAAAACACCTACCAAACAGAAAAATCTACTTCCCCACATGCTGAATGAAGGTATAAAAATCAAAGGACAAATGATTTAAGCTGCGGTTGGTTCAGATGCGGCGGCGGCAGCTCGTTTCTTAGCAAAGTATTCTTCTGCACGGGCAAGGTTCTTAGCAACTGATGGTTTCACCCACTTCTTTCGGCCAGGTAAAACAGTAAGAGAGCATCCAGCAGCCTCAAGTTTCTCCTTGGCCGCTGCTGAAAAGGCACGAGCTTTGATGTTCAGCTTGACACTCAGCTCTCCATCACCCAGAACCTAAATCCAAAAGAAAATAAGCATGTCTCAAAGTCAACTACTAGAAAACACTACTGTGATTTGTGGCTCTCACATGCAATTGACTTGATCTGTCTTCTCTCCTTTCTAGGAAATCAACTGGAGTCTCTTCATTCCATGACAAGCAGCGGACTAGAGATTTCGACCACTGCAGCTTATAATTTCCATATAACAAAAATACTGACAATATATAGGATTATCACAGTAGTCTTTAAACAGCTGCAAGGACAGATAATGGTATCATCTTAGCTCGATTTTCTAGGGTTTTGGAATCAAAATTCGCATGACACGCTAAAAGATACCACGAGCTCACTGGAAATAAAGGCCTCCTTTTTTGTTTGGATAAAACACAATATACTAAGGCGAAACAGGTCTGGTTCATCTAGAACCTTTGCTTCAATTTTTATTTTTTCTACTACCCCTATAAGAAGTAAAACACGTATCCCAACTGGAGGCATCAGAACCAGATAGAAACAGCATGCAACTGTTATTTCCACTACGCTGCACTTCATTAAAAACCAAATGCAAGGAATAACGGATGCTCTGAAAACCAGAGGAGAGACCCGCAAGATATGGCTATATGCTGAACAATTTGGAGCTTCAAACAATATCAAAAAGAGGATGGGTAAATCCTTTCAGCAAAACAAAAATAAAATAAAATAATAGAAGGCAAACATGCCTTCATTTTTAGTCACCTTATAAATGATATTTGAAAATCTCTCACCAGTCACATAGAAGGCCTGATAATATAAAGCTTGACCCTTGCATCTTTTCACTTTGACAATCATCCCAGATTGATGGTTTACCTAGTTCAGAATTCCTAAATTTATTTATTCACATGTACTTATTTGCGATTTAGACACATTCATAATAGCATACAAAATCAGACTAAAGTGTTGATGGGCTTATGGCAAGAACAAACAGAATAGACATCTGAACCAAGTGGCCAAATTAAAATATCACGGGATGACATGAAGATCCTAGGTCTTTCTGTGTCACAGATATCACCTAAATCAAGAAAATATGTAAACATTTCAAACATACCAGTGAAAGTTTTGTAATCATATCAATCATAGATAGAACTATCACACACCTTCAAAGGGAGTGTCCTTTCTCTTCCTGATGGGTTGATCAAACCTTTCTCCTTCAAAGTCTCTAGTGATACCTCATCTCCCTCTTGGAATCCTGCTGCTGTTATGTCTTTTAAGTGACAGGGACATATTTTGGCAACCCCACATGCATACCTTTGAAAGAAACAAAAGCATTCCAGCATGTTTATAAATATGAAAACACACATCATTAAAACATTCAAGTCTCCCTGTGCGGAGAAAAGATAGTAAAAAAAAAAAAAAAAATTCAATTTCATGACATGTACAGTGAATGTGAATCAAACAAAAAGGCGATAGAGGAACTTGTTGGCCCTAAGACATTCCATAAAGCACTATTGATGCCTACTATTGCCAATCAAAAAATGAATCCTTCCCGACTTTCAAGTTGTGCTACATGGTTTAATTAAAAAGCACCAGAAACACAGAAGCAACCCTGTATAACAATATATTCTTCACCACTTCAACAATCACAAGAGGTTTGAAAGAATTTCGCATTACTCCACACTAAATGGTAGTGAGATGTCCATTTAGTTCACCCACTATTGATTGATCTTAGCAAGGCAAAACCATGAATTTTCAAACCCATACTCAACTAACATTCATGGTGCTGGAATCTTTTTGTTTATGTCTATGATAGAAAAAATAGATGTCACCAGCAAATTTCATCAATAGGTATACAAGGTTAACCACTCTATCTGGGATATTATATGGTCAACATAACCACGCAAAGGCCTTCAGAATTGAGTATTTCTTAAGGTTAACCATTCTATCCGGGACATTATATGGTCAACATAACCACGTAAACGCCTTCAGAATTGAGTATTGATCATTTTAAACTCAAAGAAAGACAATGCTGGCTCAGTATTTCTACAAGGATTCATTGTGCATCAGCACATCCTAGGGGAAACCATCACCAAGAATTCAGAAATATTGAAGAATTAACAAAAGGCAAAGCTCATGGGGAAAGGACGAAACTTTTTTACTCTATCTCAGAGTTCCACAGCAAATTCGGAATAAAGAGAAAACACTCTGTCAAAAGATGTAATTCAAGATTGAAAGTAAACATAAATCATTATTGAAATTCTCTCGGCTCTATCCTTCTACAGAAATCCAATTACAGAAACATACATCAATAAAAATCTTCCCATAACAATAATGATAATAATCCTAATGTTAAGAATTGTTAATTGATCAAACATGAAAAAACGAATTCATTAATAATTTACTACACAATAAATTAAAGAGAAAGAAAAAAAGAGTACCTCCAGCAATTCCACGCAATTTAGGGATACGGCGGTACAGAGGCACTTGTCCACCCTCAAACCCTTTTCGAACACCAGGACCAGACCGAGATTTCTGACCTCTCATGCCAAAACCACAACTGTTTCCTTGTCCTGCAGAGATACCTCTTCCCTTTCTCTTCCCTTTCTTTCTAGACCCCGGTTGCTGGCCCAGATTGTCCAGCCTGAACCTCACTCCTGGAGATGTAGTAACCACAGAAGCTGCTGCTGCTGCTTGGCTGATGATCACCAATGGTCTTTTCTTCTTAGAATGGAGTTTAAGACAAGTGAAGTTGCATGCCTTGGGCTTCAATCCTGTCAAGTTTCCCTGTCAAGTAAAAAGAAAAACTAAACTAATAACGGGGGTGTTTTAATACCATGAGATAATAGTTTTGATTAATTAAATTACCTTGAATGGAGAAGAAGGGCAGCAAAGTGACAGAAGAGAAGCTTCTACTGCTGCCATTGCCATGAACTGAGCAGATGAGTAGTGTGCGTGGGAGTGATTTCACAGAAATGGATCGGCTATAAGCTTCATTCTTCATTCTCCGTTCCATTCCATTCCATTTCTATACGACGTGGTTTCTTTCCCGCTCCAAATTACTGAAGCCCATGTCATGTGTTATGGAGAGTCCAATCACAATATGGGCCTCATCTAAGTTGCAGTTTTTTTTAACTGGTCTGATATAAAACCCAAACCTAACAGGCCATGATTTTTTCATGTTGATTTCCAATGGGCCTAACTCTTCGGCCTTGTTGATATTGCTAAAATTTTGCAAACCTTGAAATTATATTTGCATATCAAGTTTTTAAAGAACACAGTAGTTTGTATCTTGCACTTAACATTTTAGTAAAATAAAATCAACAAAAAAACATTATTTTTTATTTAATAACTAAAATGCTCTTATATTAAATATTAGACTAAAAAAATGTGTTCTAGAGAGAGATCAAAGGGAAATATTTCAACTTTGATGATTGTTGAGAGTGGAGGGAGGAGCACAGCGAAGGAAAATGGAGGGGGAGACACTAGCAAAAGCACAATATACCCCTCAAAATTATAATCGGTAGGTAGGTGCTAGATAAGAATTATATACCCTCTCATTTTTTTTTGTTTTTCTTGATCTGGATTTTCTCCCGTTAAATATAGCCTAAATTAGATTTTGAGAAAGCCCTTCTCTCATTCAAGCTCTTAATGGTGTTTACAAGAGTCAAATCCATTGGAGTGAAGTTGATACCCTAAGTTTTTGCTTTAGGCTCCGCAATATATTTTTCTCGTTAAAAGGAGTTGAGAACTTGGGATTTCACAAAGAGAAGGAAAGGAAGAAATCAACAGATGTAAAGTCTGCAGTCTTCTATGGGTATGTTTTATAAATAAGGGTGTATTTGAACTGTGTTTTTAAAAATTTTAATTTTTTTTATTTTAAATAATTTTTTTATGTTTTTAGATTGTTTTGATGTGCTGATATTAAAAATAATTTTTAAAAAATAAAAAAACTTCATTTTGATGCATTTCTAAGTGAAAAACACTTTGAACCATCACCGCTACCATAATCCCAAATAGACCCTAAAGAGACGATACGTGAATGATTCATTAATTTTCTTTAATACATCATATATAGCAGAAAATTATTCTGATAATTAAGAAATAAAAAATAACACCTAAAAATCCAAAATACCCAGTAATTATTCACAACCAAGTGAAATATAAATTTTTTAGAATCTATAAGAAAATAGACATCATGTACTCTAAACTTAGCATGCAATTATAAATTAACTTGCAGATCTAAAGAAATAAATTATTTTAATAATTATGATGATTATGAAAGGATCACAAGGATAATTTAATATCTTTTCATATTTAATAATCACACTTAATTACCCCCTTTTAAAACTATTTTTTATGATAAAAATAAAAATAAAAATAATGTATCATGTTTCTTGTTAAAATTAAAAAAACAAAACTACAGTTATAATATTTTCCTCTTTTATAAAATACCTCTTATATAAGACTATTGACCATTTGTCAATCATGCCATTACCTTATAAACAACATTAAAAAAAAATTAAGATAAATTTTTAAGTTTTTAAAATCATAAACTTAAAATTATATTTAGATTTAATATCCTGCGTTTGTATCTCCATGTATCTTGATTATATTTCACACATATTCAAAATCTATACAAATAAAAAAAATTAATTTTATTTGCACGAGTAATTAAATCAAGTCGAGTCGAGTATTGATGTGTTCAAGTAATTAAGTTATTTTAGTTTTACTAAGGTTTAAGCACTGCTTATATTTGTGATAACTGATAACCTTATATTTGTGATAACTGATAACTCTAAAGGATGAAGCTCAAACACAGTCTAAGCTTGACTCAAGCTCAACATGTTTATCAACTTGTTTAAATTGATCGTTTACATGAATTTAACGAAACCTTCACTTGTTTATCAAATTAAAGGTTAATAATTGAATAACAATAGCAAGTATACATGGGCTCATGATTGCTAATGAGGTGGTCTATGGAGTTAAGAACAGAGAGAATCATGATTTTTTATTCAAAATAAACTCCCATAAAGCCTTTGACTCGATCTTGTGGGACTACGTAAATGATGATATGGTTCATATAGGGTTAGGCATTATGTGGAGGAGTTTGATTAAGGAATGTTTCTCTTCTTCTAAAATGATCATCCTTATTAACAGGTCGCCAAGTAACAGGTCGCCAAGTAGAGAATTCAGTCTTCAGATGTGTCTTTGATAGAGGGATTCTTTATCCCCATTTTTCTTTGATATAGCAATTGAAGGTCTTTCCATTCTCTTTAGGGTATGTTTGAGATTGTGATGACGGTTCAAAGTGCTTTTCGCTTAGAAATGCATTAAAATAATGTTTTTTATTTTTAAAAAAATTATTTTTGACATCAGCACATCAAAACGATCTAAATTTTTTTTTTCATTTTAAGTAAAAACAAATTCAAAATTTAAGGGAACGTTGTTTGCACCGCGTTCCCAAACGAGGCCTTAGTAGAGTTGTAGATTCTGGGTATTTCAGAAGCCTGAAGGCAGATAATGGTATGCCTTTATCTCTCCTTTAATATACAGATGACCCTTTTATTTTTGCATTTAATGATTATGGTTCTCTTCTGCATGTTAAGAGGATCCTTCGCTGGTTTGCTCTTATATATGGCCTTCGGGTAAATTAATTCCAAAAGTTATTTGATTGGAATTAATTTAGATAATAATTATGTCTTATAGATGGCTAATAGTTTTTTTTTTTTTTTTTGTCACAATGATACTTTTCCAGTTAAGTATCTAAGGTTGCCTCTAAGTGCTAATCCTTGTTGTTTATCTATATGGAAACCAGTAATTTCCAATAGCAGGTCTAGGTTAGTATCATGGAAGGGTGAAATATTGAGCATAGCTTTCTATATCTATCTAATTAAGTAATTATTGAATTCTTTGCTTTTGTTCTACATGTCAATGTTTCTTGTGCCTAAAGGTATCATTGGGTCCATTTATGCTATTATTTAAAGGTTTTTATGGAGTGGTAGCTCAGATACTTTCAAGATGTGTAAGGTAGCATGGTTCAAGGTCATTCGACCAAAGAGTTAAGGTGGGTTAAGGCTTGGATCGTTGTATAATAAAAATATGACGCTACTTTTAAAATGAATATGGCATTTAGGAGTTGGTAATTCAGGGGGCAAACAAGATTATATCGTGCATAAATATCAACTCACTTTTGAAAATGAGTTTTCTATGTTTGCTCATCAACTTTTTCCAACCTGGAGAGCAATTGTTAAAGTGTTAGCTCTTGATGAGAGAATTGATGAAGTTATTCGTGCTTTTTGTTGCTACAAGGTTGGTAATGACATGACTATTTGATTTTGGTTGGATGGGTGGTTTAGTTATGCTCTATTAAGGATGTTGTTTCCTTATTTATTTAGGTTATCGAGTCAATATAATGCTACAATCCAGGAGGTGTATAATTATGATTTCAATATAGTCACTTTATCTTGGAATCGGCCTTTAAGGGATAGAGAGTGTCAGCAGTTTGGAGTCTTTTCTTGTTGAAGTAGAGAGGAATTTATCTAATTCTGATTCAGTTGACAGAAGGGTGTTATAGTTAGAGAAGAATGTGATTTTCACAATCAAATCGGCTTGTGCTTTTTTTGATGATATTCTACATCCAAGATATGAGAATTTTGGTACTTTGCTCTGGCAAGGTATATTTACTCCTAAAATTGAGATATTGTTGTGGTTGTTGTTGTACGATAGTTTGAGTACCAAGGGATTTCTTGCCCACAGAAGAATTATTAGTTATGATGATGCTTGTTGTTCTTTTTGTGGTATGAAAACTGAGACCATTGACCACCTTTTTATTTATTGTTCTGTGACTTGGAGATTCTGAAATTGTTTTATGTAATGGATTGGGTATGATAGGTGTATGCCAAAGACTGTTCAACTTTTTTTACAAGAATGAAATCATTTGTTACATGGAAAATTTCAGCACACAAAGCCATCTATACGCTTTGTTGTGGTATCTTGCGGTCTATTTGGATTACTCGTAACAAATTAGTTTTAAATGTTGTTGATTCTAAATGGGATAAAATTTATGATTTAACTTTTCATCGTTCAGCTTAATAGCTTCGTGTTAGATTTGTATTGATCTAGCTAGATGTTTAGATTGTGTTTTGAGATGGTCTAATGATCATGATTAATTTTTTTGTTATTTTTTTTTTCACTGTAAGTTTTTCTTTTAATCAATTTGTTATTTTCTTAATAGCACAGGATAAATCTTAATAACATCCTCCCTCGATTACTATATAAAAAAAGAGTTAATAACTGGAAAAAATAATTTTTGGAAATGATATAAAATTTGTTTATCTTACATGAATTTGCCCCTGAAAAAGCAAATAGGAGCTTACATGTATGCTTAGTTGTGAGCTCG
>Ga0307511_10007683_pt1 | contig 10837 bp, 10 predicted proteins | sample 13_EM_MG_FD_200266 | JGI IMG/M metagenome (GOLD analysis project Ga0307511, IMG submission 200266) | Populus trichocarpa ectomycorrhiza microbial communities from riparian zone in the Pacific Northwest, United States - 13_EM | ecosystem: Host-associated > Plants > Roots > Unclassified | place... | reverse complement strand
CCCATCGACTTCAGCACCAGGAACACCGGCACGATGGTGACCTGCAACGGCACCATCATGGTCGCCAGGACCAGGCCGAAGAGCGGCTTCTTGAAACGGAACTCCAGGCGCGCGAAGGCGTATCCGGCCAGGCCTGCCGTGATCATCTGGCCTACGGCGATCAGTGCCGTCACGAGAGTGGAGTTCAGGGCGAGCAGCCATACGTCGATCTGCTGGAAGACCCCGCGGTAGGCGGCGGTCGTCGGGTGCGTCGGAATGATCTGCGGGGGCAGGTCGAAGGACTGGGCCGGCGTGCGCAGTGAGGTGGCGACGGTCCAGATGACCGGGCCCAGCGTCAGCAGGGCGCACACGGTCAGTGCGGCGATCCGGGCCCAGGGGGCGAGTGAGTGACGTGCGCGGCTCAGGGTCGGGGTCGCTTTCAGGGTCGGGGTTGCTTGGCTCATGGCGCTCATGCGGCTCACCGGCTCACTGGTAGTGGACGAAACGCCGGCTGAGCCGGAACTGGACGGCGGTGACCGCCATGATCAGCGCGAAGAGCAGCACGCCCACCGCGGATGCCTCGCCGAAGTCGAGCTGCTCGAAGGCCCTCTCGTAGATCACCATCACCACGGTGCGGGTGGCGTCGCCGGGGCCGCCGTCGGTGAGGACGTAGGGCTGTTCGAAGACCTGGAGGGCGTTGATGATGCCGACCACCGACGCGACGAGCAGTGTCGGCGACAGCAGCGGCAGCGTGATGCCGAGGTGCTTGCGCAGGCCCGTCGCGCCGTCGAGGGCGGCGGCCTCGTGGATCTCCTTGGGGATGTTGTTCAGACCGCCGACGAACAGCAGGAACGAGAAACCGAACTGCTGCCAGACGTAGACCAGGATCACCGTGGCCATCGCCGCGTGCTCCGAGGTCAGCCAGGGCACGGGCGCGACGCCGACCAGGCCGATCAGCCAGTTCACCACCCCGAAGTCCTGGTTGAACAGGTACTTCATCACCACCGAGATAGACGCGGCGGACAGGACCAGGGGGAAGAAGAAGGCCGAGCGGAACAGCGACCGCAGCCACCCCGGCATCCGCGCGTTCAGCGCGAGTGCCAGCGACAGCGCGATCAGCAGTTGCAGCGCGACCGCGAGGACCATGAAGAGGAGCGTGTTGCGGAAGGAGACCAGGACCGTCGAGTCCGTGAACGTCGTACGGTAGTTGGCGCCGCCGACGAAGTGGGGTGGGTCGATCACGTTCCACTGGAACAGGCTCAGCACGACGGACCCGATGATCGGCACGACCGTGAAGACGACGATGCCGACGACCGTGGGCGCCAGGAACAGCGCGGCCAGCAGCCGGGAGCCGCGGTCGCGGACGGACGGCCGTACGGCGACGGCGGGTGGTGGTGGCGTGGCGGGCCGCGAGCGTACGGCCGGGTCTTGGGAGTTCGGGACCGGGGAGTTCGGGACCTGGGTGTTCGTCATATCTCACGCTCCATGGCCTGCTCCAGGGCGCCCTGCATCCGGCGCAGCGCGGGACCCACCGCACGCGGCGAGGCCAGCGCGGTGCCGGTGTACTTGAGCAGGACGTCGGTCACCTCGGCGACCTGCGGCGGCGCGGGGATCGGTCCGGTGTCGGGGAACCGGTCGAGGGTGTCGTAGAAGACCTGCCAGTGCGCCGGGCCGCTCTCGGCGTAGCGTGCTTCAGTCAGCATCGAGCGCCGGGCCGGGGTGGTCTGGTTGCTCTGGAACAGCCGGGTCATGGTGTCCTTGCGGGCCGCGTACTTGATGAACTCCCAGGCGGCTTCCTGCTTCTTCGAGGTACGCAGCAGCGCGTAGCCCGCCGCGCCGAACTGGTGACGCTGGGTGCGCCAGCGCGGGAAGTACTGCACGTCGTAGTCGGCGGCCCGCATGCCGGCCAGGTGCAGGCCGCCCGCCCAGAAGCCGCCCGCCGGTGTGACGCCGACGCGGCCGGTGGAGAACACGCCGACCAGATTGCTGCCGTTGCCACCCTCGGGCCGGGTGCACATGTCCTCCTGAACGAGGGAGGCGAGATAGTCGTACGCCTCCTCGACCCGGTCGGCGGTGGCCTGCGGGGTGCTCCAGCGGAAGCCCCCACCGCGCCCCTGCCGGTCGGCGGCCGGATAGAAGGCGTCCCACAGCCAGTTACCGCCGGGCGCCTTCGACTCCTTCAGCAGGTTCGTGCCGTTCGCGAAGAGCCAGGGGACCACGCCGCCCCACAGCCGGTTGGTCCAGAAGTACGGCGTGAAGTGCGCGTCGCCGGCCCGCTTCATCTCCCGCAGCAGCGCGGTGAAGTCGTCGCGGCTCCAGTCGGCCGCCGGGAAGCCCGCGCCCGCTCGCTTCAGCACCTGTTTGTTGAGGTAGATGTCGGCGGCGTTGAACTCCATCGGGAGTTGGTAGAGGTGGCCCTCGTACATCATCGACTCGACCAGCGAGGGGTGGACGTCGGCGAAGTACTCACGCAGCTCCGCCGCGTCCCGTCGCACCCAGCGGTCCAGGGCCACACCGAGCTTCCGGGCGAACAACTGCACGCCCTCGGTGGCCACATACACCAGGTCGGGGGCGGTACCCGCGGCGATCTGGGTGAGGATCTTCGCGAAGAAGTCCGACCAGTCGACGGCCTGCACCGCGTTCACCCGCAGCGGGATGTCGGGGTGGAGCCGGTGGAAGCCCTTGGTGAGGGCGTCGACGGTGGCCGGGTCGAAGGCGGAGCCGAGGGTGGCGACGACGAGGGAGCCGTCGTCGCGGCCGGGGATGTCGGCTCCCGTGAGCCGGTCCCAGCTCGCGGCGGTCGCGGCCAGGGTGGCTGCTCCGGCCCCGTACGCGCCGTACCGCAGCAGCGTGCGGCGAGGGAGGTGCGAGTCAGTCATCAACGGGCCTAACTCGTGTTAGTTCAGGGGTGATGCCCCAGATGATGGGAACCGGACGGCAGGCCTGTCAAGGGTCGGGGAGGCTTGACCTTTAACGAGTTAGGTCTACAGTCCTCGTTCGCAGGAGCCGCCATGAGAGGAACGATGCGTCATGCCGGAAACCCCGGGGATTTCCAGGAGATCACTGTTCGCGGGATCGGCAGCGGGCACTGCCGCCACGCTGCTGCCCACCGGAGCGGCCACGGCCGAGAACAAGGCCAAGTCCGTTGCGACCGGGGCGAGTTACCGGGCCGCGTACCACTTCACGGTCCCCGACCAGTGGAAGAACGATCCGCAGCGGCCCGTCTGGATCGACGGCGAGTACCGCTACTACTACCTCTACAACGCCGACTACTTCACCGGCGTCGTCGGCACCGCGTGGCGCCTGGCCACCACCACGGACCTGGTCTCCTTCACCGACCGCGGGGTCGCCGTACCCAAGGACACCACGATCAACGGCGATCTCTGGTCGGGTTCGGCGGTGGTCGACACGAGCAACACGGCGGGATTCGGCGCGGGTGCGGTCGTCGTCATCGTCACCATGTCCCCCGGCGGCGGCACCGACCACCAGGGGCAGTTCCTGTACTACTCGACCGACGGCGGTCTCACCTTCACCAACCACGGGACCGACCCCGTCCTGCCCAACCCCGGCGTCCCCGACTTCCGCGACCCCAAGGTGATCCGCGACGAGGACCGGGGCCGCTGGGTGATGGCCCTCGCCGAGAACGACAAGGTCGGTTTCTACCACTCCGACGACCTCAAGTCCTGGACGTACGTGAGCGGTTTCGTCCACGACGGCATCGGCGTCCTGGAGTGCCCCGACCTGTTCCGGATCACCGCGGGCGACGGCACCGTGAAGTGGGTGCTCGGCGTGAGCGCCAACGGGAAGGGCTCGGGGCTGCCCAACACGTACGCCTACTGGACGGGTTCCTTCGACGGCAGCGCGTTCACCGCCGAGGCGAGTGACCCGCAGTGGCTCGACCACGGCTGGGACTGGTACGGCGCCGTCACCTTCGAGAAGCGGGACGCGAGCGGCGCGGTGGACGCGGCCGCCCGGTACGCGATCGGGTGGGTGAACAACTGGGACTACGCGGGCACCACCCCCACCATCGACTGCGACGGCTTCAACGGCACCGACTCCATCGTCCGCGAGATCACCCTGAAGAAGGCGTCCGACAACACCTACTACCTCGCCTCCCGGCCCGTCGCCGGCCTCGACTCGCATGTCTCCCGCACCGTGAACCTGGGCGACGTGACTGTGGACGGCACGAAGGTGCTCGACTACACCGGTATCTCCTACGAGGTGACGACCGAGCTCTCCTGGTCCCAACTCACCGGCGCCGGACTCCAGTTGCGGCGCTCCCCCGACGGCGGTCGGCACATCGACGCCGGGATCTACGCCGACTACGCCTTCCTCAACCGACGCAACACGGTGAACGCGGACACGTCCGGCAAGTGGCAGGAGAGCCACACCCCGTTCGACCCGTCAGCCGGCACGGTGAAGCTGCGCATCCTGGTGGACCGCACGTCGGTGGAGATGTTCGTCGACGACGGCCGCTACGTGCACACCAGCCAGGTGTTCCCGTACCTGCTGGACACCCGGCTCGCACTGTTCACGATCGGCGGCAGCGCCGTGTTCCGGAACACGGTGATACGTGAGTTCTCGGTGTGAGGCCGGCCGGGGGCTCAGGGACCCACGGAGGCCCACCTCACCGCTGACTCCTGCGCGGCCTCCGGTCGCCGATGTGAGCGCCGTCAGGCGGGGATCTCGGCGGTGACGGTCAGGACCGCGCGGGCGAGGATGTGGCTGGTCATGGTGAAGCCGAGGTAGGCCGGGGTGGCCTCGGCCGGTACGCCGATCCGCTCAGTGCCGAGGGCGTGCACGACGACGACGTAGCGGTGTGGGCCGTGCCCGGCCGGCGGGGCGGCGCCGATGTAGCGTGCCGCGCGGGCGTCGTTGGGCAGTTGCCAGGCACCCTCGGCGAGACCCGAGCCGGTCTCGTCGCCGGCGCCCTCGGCGAGTTGGGTGACGGTGGCGGGGATGTCCGCGACCGCCCAGTGCCAGAAACCGGAGCCGGTCGGGGCGTCCGGGTCGTACACCGTCACCGCGTAGCTCTTCGTCCCCTCGGGGGCGCCGCTCCACGACAGTTGCGGGGAGATGTCCTTGCCGCCGGGGACGCCGAAAAGGCCGGACATCTGCTCGGCGGGCCAGACGCCTCCGTCGGACACCGTGGTGCTGGTGACGCTGAAACGGGGCACCTCGGGCAGACGGGCGAACGGGTCGTTGGCAGTCACGATGAATCCTTCCCATGGGCAGGGGCCTTCTCCAGGCGCCCATGGATCACCCTGCACTCCGGGCGGGACGAAATCACCGACCAGCTTCCTCCCTACTGATAGGCCCCTCCTCCCAACACAGGTCAGCGACCTGCCTCGCGACAAGGGCGTTCGGCACGTGAGTGGAACGTAGTGGACCGGTCGGCTAGCTTCGAAGACACGGCGTGGAGCTCACGCAACTCCGTTCCTCCGGCCGCTCTCGCCGGCGCCGTCACCGTAGAAGCCGCATTCCTTTCAAGTTCCCTTCAAGTTCCCTTCAAGTTCCCTCTCGAGCCAGGAGTAGAGCGATGAACGACAACGGCCGTCAGGACGGCATTCACCCCTTCCCCGCCGGTATGGAGTCGCGTGAGATCGAGACCAACGGCGCCACGATCCATGTACGCGTCGGCGGGCAGGGGCCGGCGGTCGTCCTGCTGCACGGCTTCGGCACCACGGGCGACATGTGGGGTCATCTGACGAACTCACTCATCGGGGACCACACGGTCATCGCCCCCGACCTGCGCGGGCTGGGCCTCTCCTCGAAGCCCGACGGCGGCTACGACAAGAAGAACCAGGCGGCGGACGTGTGGGGCGTCCTGGACGCCCTGGGCGTGGACTCGATCGAACTGGTGACGCACGACATCGGCATCATGGTCGGCTACGCCGTCGCCGCCACCCACCCCGAGCGCGTCAGCCGATGGGTGGCCATCGACGCGCCGCTGCCCGGCATCGGCCCCTGGGACCGGATCACCCAGGACCCGATGATGTGGCACTTCGGCTTCGGTGGCCACGACATGGAGCGCCTGGTCGACGGCCGCGAGCGCATCTATCTCGACCGCTTCTGGAACGAACTCTCCGTGGTCCCGGAGCGGTTCGACGAGGCGAAGCGCGAGTACTACGCGGCGCTCTACGCGCAACCCGGCGCCATGCGGGCCAGCTTCGCCCAGTTCCTCGCGTTCACCCAGGACGCGGCGGACAACCAGAAGTTCCTCGCGCAGGGCAAGCTTCGGATGCCGGTCCTGGCCTTCGGCGGCGAAGCCACCTTCGGCCCCGGGATCGGCGAGGTACTTCGCTGTGTCGCCGACGACGTCGAAGACGCGGTCATCCCGGACTGCGGGCACTGGATCACGGAAGAGCAGCCGCAGGCGACGACAGACCTGGTCGTCGAGTTCCTGCGCCGGGCACACTGACGTCCCCTTCTCGGGAAGCGGCTCGGTCGTCGGCAACCTGGCGTTGCCGGCGACCGCATCCGCGAGCAACACCTTCCAGAACCTGCCGGGTTGGGCACCCTCGAAGACCAGCGGCGGACGGAACGAGGAAACCCGGGGGTCACCGGGCTCTACCAGGACGCCCCCTTGGCCTCCTCGCCCACGACACCGCAGACGACCCGACCTTCCTCTACGCCAACCGGCACCGGGCCTCGGCGATCTCCGAACGCATGCGTTCGAGCGAGGAGTTCGTGTCGCCGACCCTCCGCGCCGCCCGTCGGTGTTGTCGCCGAGATGCCGGACGGGGGAAGCCCCGCTTCCTGGAACAGGGAGTACAGGCGCGCTCCTGCTCCGAGGTCGGTTCCGTCGACCGTGAGCCCTTCGGCGATGGTCTGCAGAACGGCGCCGGTCAGCGGGGTTGCGGGTACGACCCGTAGCGGGTGGTTGTCGAAGTCCTGGAAGGCAATGATGCCGCCGGGGCGCACCGGCCAGGACAGGCGACGCAGTGCCGTGACCGGGTCCGGCAGATGTCCCAGGATCGGGCGCCCGATCACCGCGTCCACCGGTTCCTCAAGGGTGACGTCGGGCAGGATCGCCTCCCGGAACGAGATGACGCCCTCCCCCTCCCCGCCGGTTTCGGCGCCCCTGCGCGCAGCCCGGGCGCGTGCCGACTCCAGTGCGGCCGGAGCCTCGTCGATCCCCGTGACCGCGCCCGTGGGCCCGACGATCGCGGCTGCCGCGGACGTCACGTCCCCCGCACCGCAACCGACGTCGGGGACCCGCATTCCGGAGCTGAGCCCGGCGAGGCGCAGGGCGTGCGTTGTGATCGGATCGTACAAACGGGCCTGGAGCACGAGGCGGTCCAGTTCCGTGGGCGAGTGACCCAACAGGTAGGCGGACTCGGCGTGTTCCCCCGTGGTTGTCATCGGCCGTCGCCTCGGACAGGGGGCGCCGGGTCGGTGGTGTTCGACTGGCTGAAGAAGGTGTTCCATCCCTTGATGAGGGAGATCAGATCGCCGCAGTAACTTCTCTCGGCCTTGATGTACGTCCCGCTCCGGGAACCGAAGGACCAGGCGACCGCGTTCATGTCCTCGATGTCGTACGAGGGTGCCGTCTCGAAGAAGGTGGCGAGACGGCCGCCGATGGTGGGGAATTGCCCTTCGGGGAGCTTGAGGGCGTAGAAGGCAGTTCGCTCCACCCAACCCGTGGCCGGGGAAATGGTGACCGCGAATGTGTGACCGGCCAGTGCGGTGCAGCGCGCGCACTGGGCTTCGCTGATGGGTCCGGGTGCTCTGAAACAGACGCCGACCGTTCCACGGTGGCGGTCGACCGCGACATGGCGTACGTGGTCCAGTCCCATCCGGTGAAAGGCCGGACCTCTCTCCCGGGCAAGGGACGGCACGCCGACAACGCCGAGTACGTCGTCCAGTGGTCGGGCGAGGGCGTCGTCGGCCGCGATGAATCCCGCGCGTCCGGCCACGGTCACGGTGTCCATGGGGCGTCGGGCGTAGAAGCGGTATTTCAGGTCGTCGCGTAGGAAAAGGGTCCTCCGATCGCTTCCGCCGCAGTGCGGATGTCCTCCAGGAAACGCGCATAGGAGAACTCACGGGAACGCACGATGATCCTTCTTCCTGCATGGCTTCAAGGGAGCCTCGTGGATCCAGCGACCACCGCAGGACAATTCGGGGCTCCAGGCGAACACCCGGAGTCCGACACCGAGTTCACTGATCGGCACAACCGTGATATGAGCCTTTTCTTTTCCGGGTCAGGAGACCGGTGGCTCGGAGAGATAGGGGAAGTGGTCGAGGAGCGGCCCGTGTTTGAGGCCCGAGGAGAAGTCCTGGTTCACGATCATCTTGATGATGTTGGACGCGATGTCCTCCCTGACGCCCTTGCCGTTGTGCGGGCCGCACCAAGGGTCCCAGTCGGCGACGGTGCCGGGTGTGAACGTGAGGACGTTCGGAAGGAGTGCGTCCGCCGCCCAGGCGCCGTATGCCCGCGCGGTGGGGAAGCGGTGGGGACCGTGGCCGTACGTTCCGCCGGCCTCGACGACCGCCGCGATGTTGTCCCTGACCTGGCCCCAGATCCCCTCGGCGGGAGCGGTCGCGGGGTGGTCGGGCCTGCCCTTGAGGTCGTCCGTGGGAACGGAGGCGTTGTAGTCGACGTGCGCGGAACCGCCCGCGAAGTCGAAGAAGGTGGTCATGTTCGGCTCGGCGGCGCGCTGGAGCTGGGCCCAGGTGTTGTGGCCCTTGTCGAAGTACGCGGTCGTCGCCCAGTAGTTGAGCCGGCCGCGGCCCGTCACCTCCACGGGCACCTCCAGTACGAAGGACCTGACGCTGGTGTTCGCGAAGTCGTCGTGGGCGGGACGCAGCGCGTCGAAGTCGGGGAAGGTGCCGGTTGCCAGCGCCTTCGTCGTGGCGACGGGGAAGGGGATGAAGTTGTAGAACGGGTCACGGCGTTGCCCGGCGAAGAGCTTGATGCCGTGACGACAGTCGACGACCTCCCCGACGGGGGCGTCGGCGGGCGTGATGATCGTGCCCGAGGCACTGCGGTCGGTGGCCGCCGCGCCGGTGAGCTGCTCCACCTGGACGTGCTGCGTGCCGTCGGAGCCGATCGGGAAGGTGGCGCGGAATGTGATGTCCTCGACGAGGTCTCCGTCGGTGTCGATCCTCAACTCGTAGTAGCCCGCGGGGTTCCAGGGCTTGCCGTACGTCGGCGAGGTGTTCATCCCGAGGACCGTGCGGGGGCCGTGGCGGTCGCCCGCCCCGGCGAAGCAGTAGGCGTCGCTGATGTCCAGCGTTTCGTCTTCGGGGTAGTCGAAGTGGTGGGACATGGTGCTCCTAGCGGATCCGGGTGTTGCGGGAGTACGGATTGCGGGAGAACGACTGCAGGGCGAGCGTGTAGAACCGGTTGCGGTACGGTGCCTCGTCCGTGCCGCCGAACTCGCCGTACAGCCAGAGGAAGGGCAGCTTCCCGGCATCCCAACTCACGCGGTCGGCACACCCGTTGGGGTGAAGGAGCTCGTACCAGCCCTCGGTGAAGCCGCTCAGGATCGCGACGCGGGTGGGGGCACCTCGTTCGGGGACGGTCGACGCGTCGACCGTGGTGCCGTCGGTCGCCGTCACGTATGGCCACGCCGACCGGGCCGGCGCGAGGTGCGGACCGCTGTAGTAGTCCTGGACGGGAACGGCCTCGACGCCTGCGGGCAGCACCAGACGGGTTCCCGGAGTGAGCAGCGGAGCGTTGTACCGCCGCTCCTGACCGCTCACCAGTTCATCGGTGACCGCCGGGACGCCGCCTCGCCTCGTTGCCGTCGCGGCCGACGCCGGAGAGGCCGCCCCGCCGAGACCGTACAGAACGGGAACGGCCGCAAGGCCGCCAAGGATGCCGCGCCGGCCCGGCATCGAGCCTGAGGTGATGTTCACGCACCGAACGTACGGTCACCGCACATGACCGCTCCAGCAGCAGAAACGACAGAGGGAATAGCGTTGCCGTCACGCGAGTCGCCCCGCACGTCCAAGGCCTCGGCGCAGGGCGCTAGTCGAAGATCGGGCCGACCGTGCGGGTCCGCTTGATCTCGTAGAAACCCGGTGTGGAGGCGACCGCGAGGGTGCCGTCCCAGAGGCGGGCGGCCTGCTCGCCTCGGGGTGTGGGAGTGACGACGGGCCCGAAGAAGGCGATCCTGTCGCCGCTGTCGGGGCCGGGGACGGCGATGATCGGGCTGCCGACCTCCTGGCCGACCAGCGTGATGCCTTCCTGGTGGGAGCGGCGCAGAACCGAGTCGTAGGTGTCGGTGTCGCCTGCCTCGGCGAGGTGCTCGGGCAGTCCCGCCTCGCGCAGGGCGGCCTCGATGGTGGCGCGGTTCTTGGGCAGGCCCTGCGGGTGGTAGCGCGTGCCGAGTGCTGTGTAGAGGGGTTCCAGGACGCCGGGGCCGTAGGCCTCCTGTGCGGCGATCAGTACCCGGACGGGCGCCCAGGCCTGGCCCATCAACTCACGGTTGGCAGGCGGAAGTTGGTCCAGGCGTCTCTCGTTGAGGACGGCCAGGCTCATGACGTGCCAGGTGATCTCGACCGGGCGGGCCTTGCGGACTTCGAACATCCAACGGGAGGTCAGCCAGGTCCACGGGCAGACGGGGTCGAACCAGAAGTCGACGGCGGTAGGGACAGTGGTGGGAGCGTCGCTCATTGCGGGCCTCCGAGTGTCGGCCGCGGCTCGGTGCGCGGCGGGGTGGGGTGGGATGGGTCAGGGGTCTACGGGGTGGCTGGTGGAGGCACTCAGGTCGGCCCAGGCCGCGATGTCGTCGCTCAGGCGCTGCCTGCCCTGTTCGATCGGGTTCAGGGCGTCGGTGCCCAGGACCAGGTGAACCGGGGGCTTGTCGGCGTCCAGCACGGTGAGCAGGGCCCTGGCGGCGCGGGCGGG
>Ga0307511_10007681_pt1 | contig 10840 bp, 5 predicted proteins | sample 13_EM_MG_FD_200266 | JGI IMG/M metagenome (GOLD analysis project Ga0307511, IMG submission 200266) | Populus trichocarpa ectomycorrhiza microbial communities from riparian zone in the Pacific Northwest, United States - 13_EM | ecosystem: Host-associated > Plants > Roots > Unclassified | place... | reverse complement strand
CCTCCCCCCCCCCCCCCCATCCTCCTCCCCGCGGCCCCCTCCTGAATATGCCCTCTGACGCGCAAAAAGTCACCCACAAGGTAACTACAAATCAAGTCAAATAATGCTCTATGTATTTTGAATCTATCCTTAGAATAGCTATGAAATTAGAAGTAGAAATTTCCGCAAGAACAACAAGTTTATAACCCCCTACGTCCAGTTTATACAAAGCCAGTTTTATGCCATCGCCAAAAGGTAAATCTCTAACCCCCAATATTTACGTCCTACCCACCCTCAGCAGCTGTGATATGGGCTCCATCTCTCACCCCCCCCTTACATTAACATAGATAAACACCCACCAACTCCGATACTACCCCCCAGCCTCTGATTCCAGAGCAATAGAACCAACATCGAAGGCGCCAAATTAAAATATAAACAGACTATTAACAGAAGACCAAGAGAGATCTAACCCCACGCCGCTCACCAAGTCCACTTTGACTCCCTCTCCCTCCTCTCCTTCTCTGCCTTCATAATTCTCTCATACTCCCTCGCCCTTTGATACTCTTTCGTCCCCTTAACGTTCTTCAGCCCTTCCGCAATCACGATATCCAACGCCTTCTTCTGCTTTTCCCACTCCTCCGGTTCCCAGCTGCCCAGCCCCTTCTTCCTCCTCTCATACTCCTCAGTTCCTCTCCCACATGATGCCCCGACGCCTCCATCCGCCGCGCTCAGTTCCTCCACTAAACTCGCCCGATTCAGTTGCCAAAGCGGCTCCTCAACATCACCCTCCCGAGAGCGGTCACCACGAAAACGAATAACCCCAGTCATAGGACTAATCTCCCACCCATCAACTTCCTTCGCTTTACCCTTCCCTTTCCTTTTCCGTTTCTTCAGTTTGCTAGATAGTTTAAAAACGGCCTTCTCTTCCTCTTCCGCAACAGTCTCCACAACTTCAGCTTCATGACTCGAAGCCAACGTCAGATCCGCTTGTTGTACTTCCAGCTTCTTCTCTGGTTGCGGCCAAGGCCGCCAATCCCTGATCACCGACGCAGATCTTTTTGGCTCAATTGGAGGCGAAGGGAGATACGTTGGCCCTTGCTCTCCAAACTCCTTAAGTACCACTTGTTGCTCTTCACTAGCTAGTAATGCGCTTCTTCTCTGTGCTCTCCAATGCTCCCATGCAAGATGTGGTCTGTACGCATATTTACCATTTTTAAGCAACTCCATCAAAGTCATTGTTTCCGCCGATAAATCTGTCACCGGGGACTCTGGAACGGGGTAGTCCGGAATATTTTGGTCCGGGATTGTGGCTTTTGACTGCGGGAGGTCTGAGATTGAGAGCGTCAAGATTGGGAAATAATCTGCCAATGTCATATTTGCCACGCTAGGACCCAATAGTGGATATGGTGTCACTGGGGTAACAGGTAGCGGAGAATCCATCGCCTCTAATAACCACGGAGAGTCATCGGGAATTGTCAAGTCCGTCTCCGTTGTGTCTCCGGAGTCCCTACGGAATCGTGGAGAAGAATCGGGGCTTGTTGAACTGATTGTTCCAAAGGTACCGGTGGATGCACTTGCCACGGGCCACACTGGGAGGGGTGGTGGGTGTGGCGAAGTGTTTCTGCTTCTCGCTTTGTGCGCGCTTCCAATGTTTGCGGATTCAATAGCGTCTTTCTTCTCTGGTATACTCCGCATCACATTATCCGTTGTGCCTCCGGAGTCCCTACGGAATCGTGGAGAAGAATCGGGGCTTGTTGAACTGATTGCTCCAAATGTACCGGTGGATGCACTTGCCACGGGCCACATTGGGAGGGGTGGTGGGTGTGGCGAAGTGTTTCTGCTTCTCGCTTTGTGCGCGCTTCCAATGTTTGCGGATTCAATAGCGTCTTTCTTCTCTGGTATACTCCGCATCACATTATCTTCCGGTGCGTTCCCCGATGCTGCCGCCAATACCGGATCTTGCAAAGAAGGTTCAAGCTTCTCCATACAAAATGCCTCCCAAATGTTTGTCCCACGGAAGTAATTGCCATCTAACACGACTCTCTCCCTAATGTTCCATTTCTCCCTCCCATTGGATTCCTTCTCCCTCCGTTCCGCCTCTTCCCGTGCTACTCTTGCGGTGTGGTTTCTAGACACCTGTTCCCGTGCCCTTGCATCATCCGACTTCGTAAACCATGTATATCCTTGTTGCCGTATCGCACGCATATGGCTGGCAGTCTCCGGTGCCTGAAACATCCATTCCCGTTCCTCAGGAGTAGATTTGTTCAGAGTCAGGGGGTGTGCATTTGAGTCAGGTGGATCAAGCATGCTATTTCTCCGAAGGGCCTTCTCCATCGGGTCGCTGAATCCGCGTTTAGAAGCAGCCTTCGTGAATTTCGGAGGGCGGGAGGCGTGAGAGAGATATTTCTGTGTATTTTCATCCCAGACCTTCGAGTCAATCCTTTCACCAGCATTCTGGACTTCTGCAAGGCGAGGACGTGGCTCTCTTGGCTCCACAGGAGTGAGAGGAACTTTAGTTCCTAGCTCAATCTCATGCTTCCAGGCCGCTGCGAACCTCCTCCGAATATCCTTGGGGACCTTCTTGCGAGCTTTGCGGCAGCCACTACAGCCAAAGACGTAGAAAGCCATGACCTTGACAATTGTGCAGCACCCCGTCTTGCTATCCTTTGCAGACGTCCGCAAGGGCTTTATCTTCGCGAAGCAGCCCATAATGTAGCCTTGGTGGGAATGATAATGTGGGCTCAGGGATATGGTAAAGATGGGGATGGGGATAGATAGAAGGTCCAATATCTCGTCGATAGCCTGTGCCCACCGGAAAGATCCAGATGCATCCCGTTTAGATACTACTCAGACGGATCTTTGTTGAGAAGACCCCCCTCTTTCACGGAGTACTAGAGAGTGTGATAAAATAGCGTTCCCGTGTCTCTGAAAAGGATAGGCGAAAGTTTGATTTTTGGTAGACGTCAACGATATAACTATGAGGTAAGGTTGATATAGTGGGGGGTTCAGACACCCAGGAAGGAAACCCTAATCTGATCACACAAGCTGTAGATGTATGCCTGTCAAATCTACCATGTGGGATCAGATGAAGTTCGGATCCGTGAAATAGATCTGAGTTCCGATCCGTAAGTTCGCACCGGGCTGATGGCCATGGAGAGATACCGGCCCGGTCCCCGGAAAGGATAAGCCGACAACTTAGATCGGCAATGGGGATATTGACGCAGAGGCTGAGTGAGCGAAAAGAAAGCAATTGGCGTTGCTCGAGTCCCAAAGACCCTGACGAACTGCTGGCGTAATCCCCACAGGCGGCTCAAGAGTATAAAGTTTAGATATCCAGGCTCGAGGCCAAGTAAAAAGTAAAGGCAAAACAGATGCTAAATGGTATCATGGGTATGAACAGTTGAAAAGAGAAAACCTCAGGACCGCGAGGGATTTAGTAACACACCAAACAGAAACACGAGATCTCAGGGTCGGCACGGCACGGTATGATTGCTTCCGTACCCGTACCTGCCTAAGTAGAGTTGCTGGGATAGAATGTCGTAAGCTCAGCCGTGATCTCCCCCACCGCCCGCCTACCGCCCCCGCACGCGCACCCCCACGTACCCACGAAATCAGGGCAGATATTTCATTTCATTTCTGTTCAAGACTCAAGAGTATACAGGAGCGCGCGCACTAGAGCCCGATTCCCAGTATCTGACCCACCCCAAACAGTCACATTAGTAGAGGTACCCGACAGTTCTGAACGAAATAAAGCAGTTGAGGAGCCAGAGTACCGTATTCGTGATTGCATATTTTGTTCTGGTCTGTGAAACATGGATTTCCTGTGGACATGGAGTTGGGGGTCCTGCCTGTCACAGAAAAGTTCTGGGGTATTCCCAAGTACAGATCCTATCAGAATAGCTTGTGTAGAGTACCTAACAGTCGGGCTTGGAAGTGATCGGACAGCACTAGGATATATTTAGGGGATTTTGGGTTTGTTGCAGAATGTCTTGTCCGATCTATTTCCAGCCCGACTGTATCACTGTATGCATAACCAGACTACCTACTGTATGTACAGCCTACAGCGCTGCAGCGCTGCAGCCTTGCAGAGATGCTTAAGTTCTCTAGCCTTGGTTGCACAGAAATACAGTCCATGGTACCGTAGTTCTGGTTGGCCGAAGCTTGTTTGCTTTTTGCTCCGAAGAACTGCAGTTGCGACCGGTAATTGAAATCCCGGACTACCGACCGAACCCCCAATTTAACATGCTACGACCGTGTTTGCTGGAGGTATGAAGCCTTAATTAATTGGCACAAACAATTGCAAGTAATTCTCCGTTGTGAGAGCGACCATGAAACCACGGTACGTTTAGTCTCGGCGCGAAACGAGTCTCGGAACACGGGCTGCAAAGCCAGTCTTAGGATAATCATCACGTGGGTCAGAGAGGAGGCTCAACTCTCAAGCTCTCCTCAAAAGTCACTTTTGATCGTAAAAAATGCTAAACACCAAAAACCCAGCATATTGGAACTTCACAGCACACATACCTTTATCATTCACCACACAAATTAGGGAGGATATATGCATATGGGTACCTGGCCACAAGATTTAGAACCCATCTAGAACTATATATATGCACCTTCTGTACCATTCCATGACAAAGGTCTTAGTGAGATGGTAACTAGCTGCCAGTAGCCATGACAAAATGTGTATTAGATATAATCACTTCTGTAACATTGCAATTAACAACAGTATGGGAGCTGCAAGTTTAAATTGAGGATGCCTTCTCGCCAGTATGTATAGAGAATCTGCACATGGTATATAGAGTAGGGGTGGTGTCTGCTTCCACGGGTGACTTTGACCCAGATATCTAGTCTAAATTCTGACCTAGGCCGCTGTATATTTTATTATTATTATTATTATTATTATTATTATTATTATTATTATTATTATTATTATATACTCCTTACTCATAAGCGGGCCCACTAGGGGGACTGCCGTATATATTTCCATAGATACAGTCTTCCTGGAGGTAATTGTTCTAGGAAGAAAGCAATGTTTATTGTGGCACAGTTTAGGGAAATTGAGAGAAAAGTAGATGCTACGCGCAGTTATATACCACAGTAATGTTAGTTTGGTGAGTTCAGGGTAAGTGCCCGAGGAGCACTTTCCGATAGCTGACCTATCCAACCAGACTAGAGTTAAATCACATGGAATAATCATAACTGAGTGGCAAATGACAGTAATGTGCCCTGTGTAAGTATTAAGGGCTATATAAGAGCTAGTAGAACTGGTTGTTTGGATGCACCCTAAACCTATAGTTCTACATCCAGAGGTAAGCATTTCACCAAACCAGCAAACAGATAAAACTACCCATGGATGTAACTCAGGGCAAGTAGGCCCCTTAGAGGGCATCAGGTCGTGAAGTTGGGTATCTTGGGTAGTATCTGTCTAATTAAATTCTATAAGGACAATAAAGGACTTCCCTACAATGTATTCGACACATAATAGGATATACCATCACGGCGTGTGGCTAGCGCACAGTAGGGCCCTCCCACAGTGTGTCTATCACAGAAGCAGCGCTACCTTAGCTGGTGTTTGGCACGGGATAGAACTTCCTACAATATGTCCGGTACATAGTGGAAATCCCCCCGGATCCATATTGTTATATTTAACGCATTGTGAGAATTTTCTAGAAAGTATCAGGGCAATACGCGAGAAAATTTGACTACCTCCCAATATAACAGAACGAGAACAGATAGAAACGAGCCTGTTTCCTAGTACGGGTAAAAATTTGACGACCTACTTTTAGTTCAGACACCTTCTCATTTGTATGCAACTCGCAATCCCCCCAAGTATGCCAGACCACCCAATATACTTCCTCCCGTTGTGCTTGATGCATCCCATAATGATATGCTCAATTCCTTCTCCACATTCACGGTTTAAATTGGCACAATGGTGGGTGTGATCTGGAGAGGGTGGATGTCGTACACCGGAGCAAGCTGGATGAGGGGCACCAGTAATATGGTATATTGTAGTCTGGCTGGCACAAGCCTCTCGTAGAGCGTCTGGCCTACCATGTGTAATATTTTGTAATGGGGGTTTGTTATACCCAGAAGGAACCCATTGTGAGGCCAAATCGATAGATTAGCGTCGGATCGGTAGCTTAACCCTTAATCAATCGAATTAGACAGAATCGGTTCGATCTGGATGTCCCTACCACTGAGACCATTATCTATCATTGAAGACCCCAATATAAAAAATATCAGCAGAAGATTGGTCACTTGCAACGGAGATGAACCCTTGCGAGCTATTAGCCTCGTTAGAAATATGTTGAAATTTATCGTTAGGGCAAACCGGTTATCTTTGCGACCGTGCATGCTCACCCCGGCCTACATGGGGTGGTAAGTTTATCCAACGCCCCAGGGTTAGCGAAAATCACGAGGACAGGCAATAATATACTCGGCTCAGGCATAAAATATCGGGAGTTGTAGGGGAGAAGGGAATTAGTATGTTAGGACACTTCTTTCACCACAATAGGTATGGAGAAAGCCAACTAGCTCAGCAAAGAGCCCAAAATGGACTGATAACAGCAGGTACCGCCCCCCGCCAAACACTTTGCCATTCTTTATATGTTATGTCTGGCCTGGACTACGGGTGGGGTGTCCTGGGGTATACGTACTTAAGTAGTCTCGTACTCGTACCCTGAGGGTTTGTTGTTATTGTTGCATATTTTATACCAGCATTTAATTATCCCCCTGTTGTGGCAATCGGCATAATCCGAATTAAATTATATACGGTATGGGAGCAATCCCTGTTTGCAAAATTTCCGAGCTTTAATAATCACTATATGATTGCAATTAGGAAAATTCATATTCAAGGCAATTGACAGTATGACAAGCTTTGTATCAACAAACTGCTGGATTGAGGGGCAGATTAATACAAACAATATCGGTGACAACCTACAGCTGCAGGACACCCCCCATAGACCCTGCATAAACAATTACCCCGCCTCTTCAGGTCACGGAATCACCAACTTGCGTAGGGAATATCCCTGATATTATGAAAAATTTAGACAGTAATAAGCAAAACCGACACCCCAGAATATTCCCCATAGCCCAAAGGCGTCACGGAGAACCACTAGAATATGGGGATACCTTGGTAGACTAGTAAGAAGTAAATTAAATGAGGAGCAATTTTATCTTGTTCTTGAAATTTCAGTCCACATGGGCCTAGTTTTCAGAGACGGATATCGCGGAACAATATATAAGCCCTAAGCCTAGGCATGTATCTATTGTAAATTACTCGGAAACTAGAATTGTGCCCTAAATACACCCATGTCGTCCGAAGGCTGGGATCTACCGATAACTATTGTATACATAGGTCCTGCTTTCATGTAGTTACCCTGAAGTCCTTAATTGGTGGCAACGCGAAGCGCTGGAAACGTTAACCTTATATAGAATTAATTAATATTCAGGAGAGGAGATCCTGTGACTATGGTTAGAGGTCACCCAATCGGGCATGCTAGGATCTACATACGCAGGTACATTCGAACCTCATTAATATTCTTTTTTTTTAAATATATATATAAATAAAATAAAAACCTAAAAGAAACACAAAGAAACTCACCAATGTATCACACTCGCCAGAGTAGTTTGGTTTTTGATGCAATTCAAGAGGTTATGCAGTCCTGCAGCTGCACGGGTTCTTCATTAATATGCATAACTGCAAGCTTTCGGCCAACCTGCAGCCTTTAGCCCTGCCATCTCGTCCCTGCCCTTCAACCTGCTGCCCTCCCTCCCCTTAACCCTGCCATCCCCTCCTGTCGGCTCTCCTCATGTCGGCCCCGCCGACCTCCCCCCAATTCATGCTATCCTGCATCCCCCCATCCCCGCTCCCCCCTTACGTGCCGCCCTTACATTGCAGCTCCAAATAATGAGACCACGATCGGCGATTCCAACCTTCAGGACAAGCCCAACAGCTTTTCCCGGAGAGCGAAGGTTCTGAATAGGCAGGCTCCCTATCTACTTGACAAACTATCTTTTTCAAGCATATTATATACTTATTAATCAACCACAGATTGCTACTTAGAAGAGCCAACTATCGGAATAAGCAACATTGGAATACTTAGAGCTATGGAATCATTTGCGACTAGACACTAGTTACCCTGAACTCGGCCCTATTCTTGGTTGAGCTGGGGGCATCCACCTAGTTAACAGCAGTAAACGCGTCTACTTAGTATACATGGCTGTACTTATCAATGTGAAAAATGACCTAACATCTTGTCTGTTGACAATCAATATTGCCGCCCAGACCGTTGTCGCTGATGAGCACGAGGGGTGATAGAGTGAAAATATCCCAGGAGAGGGGACAGCTCAGCAAAATAAAAGAAAAGAAACTAGAGAGACATTATGACGACAGCTGGAAGGGCCTCATGGGCATAACTTGATGGGCCCCGGCCCGGACATTAGGATATCATAACATCATAGTCTTGGTGTCTACAGCTATTGGCCCGCACCCCTGAGAGCTCCCCTCTCGAGGCCAATGCTGAGCCCCTCAATCCCTTACATAAAATGACGTGATTCACCGCTCTGCTCGTGATCGATCTCAGCACTTGTTGAGATATTCAAATCCATCCTGATCGTCGATCAACTGCATCACTTGCCCGCGCCTCTATATTCCTTTTGCATAAAAACCCCTGCAAACTTGAATCTTGTAGCCAATAGTTACTGTATAGCTACGGCATCTGTCTCACTCCCATTCTTTCCCATCCGCAGTCGAGCTGCACCGCCACTGAGACACCTCGTGGCTCGCTTGACATACTAGTCTCACAAAAGAAAAACCCCAACTGCAAGGTTCGAGAATCGAATGTTCCTTATTCCTTCGGGCTCATGCATATATGTGTCAGATAGGCAGTTCGCCAGTGGCTGCCAATGTACCAAGATTGCTACGTGAATCACAGATCGCAATCTCGAAATTGCGATCGATACATATCCTGAAGGTTAAAGTTTTTGTGCAATTACCCCGCAGCCGCTGAAAAATTTAATGGTACTCTGCAATGCCACAATGCGAACACCAATGCCCCTCACTGTATCTTGCAACTATATCTCGGATCAGGTATCTGGCCGCCGGCCCCGCGGCGGGCGAAGGAATTACCAAAAACTTCCATGCATAGATATCGCCGACACCTCCGTCTCCGTTGAAATTGTTGAGCCCAATTGCAATATATTGCAATTTCCTTTATCTCCATCGTTCCCCCGCCATATTCCCGCCTTCGGGCCTATGATCCGCATCCGAACGTAGCCCGATGTGCCCTCCGGGTGAGTAACCGGACTAACCCCAAGCCAGGCCCGCGTCTGGAGATAAGCCCTATATTGCATGTATAACGAATACCGGTAAAGTAAATTAATATACAGTACTTACTACGCTCAGACAGTGCACGAGACAATTCGTGAAACAGTGCCCCTCTGTATATAATTTCATCTCCGGTCTTGATATCTTCCACCAAGTGTTTTGAGTATCTTTCTTGCATACTTCCGGTTATTCTGGAATGAACCCTCCTATAAGAATTCCTCCCTATTAGTTGGAAGGGCCTCTCTATCTGTTTCTAGACCCTTGCAACTGCTGTATTTAGAAGGATGGAGTGGGGCCCGATCTCTAAATACAGAAATAGATAGAGGCTCAAGGTACTAGAACTCTAATAACTACCGGAAATATATGTAAAACCGTCATTCAAACCTTTCGTAGTAGTAACACCGGCAACATCAAAGCGCTTGGAGGGAAAGTACGAGGAAACACCATGTTTGTGCTATCTTGAGAAATGTCTCCTGGGCCCCGTATCAAACTGTAAGGATCTGGGTTAGAAACTATGTACTTCTCTCGATTTTTTGATTGAAAAATCCCAAGTCAGCTGTTTTAGCTGTGTGTTCGCTGTTTCACCAAGACTTTTGTCGTGGAGTTGTACACGGAAAGAGATTGCTAGCGCTGTAGACTGAGAGCGGAATACACTTGAGGAATTTGTATGGAAACTATCCCCGCCTGCCACTGGTCGATCTCAACAGGGCTAGTAATCTCTTTCCCTTATACCCGTGCATATCTATATTCCGGTGTACACGTTCACGGAGATGTTTCTATGTACCTCGGTATTGATATTAATATATCTTCGACCCCGTGGGGCCCCGGACCAGGATAAAACTAGGGTACCCACATATACCCATCTCACTTCCCTACCTCACTCCCTTTCTGTCCACCGTGGTTCAAGTACCGTTGATCAGGATCAGGAGATATTCTTTTAATATCCGCTGTCACTCAAGGCAAATCTGCACTATTCCCCCTCTAGCCTAGCTATATTCATCATACTCTATAGAACCCAACTGAATTTTCTCGACCCACCGCTGATTAGCCGCGACTTTTCCTAGGTTGCTGCTACTTGTATCGCTGCTGGTGATAAATCAAAGTTGAGTGAAAGCTGACATGTTGGTGTATGCAACCGGACTAATCTTGGGCGATTCAGATTTTTAAGGTTCAAGTCACAGTCGTAGTCTCACAATTAGAAGTATGCAAATCAAAAAGTGACCGCTGTATAAGTTGATTTATACCACTAGAGTACCCAAGACTATATACAGTTCCCACAAAAATATCCCACAATCCAAATATCCCTTTCGCTAATATAACAAAAGAAAACGCCATAAGAGTCGAGAGAATCATATCATGTAGTAAAAGAAAAATCCTGCGCCTTCCCATCCAGAACTTTTTTTTGTGGATTTTGGTATATATGCTCAATATTGCGGTGATGTTGTGTAGAAACAGGAAGAAAGGAGAAGAGAAAAGAAAACATCAAGATCCTATAAAGCTGGATATCTGCAAGTAAAGAAACCCCCCCCCACC
>Ga0307511_10007679_pt1 | contig 10841 bp, 5 predicted proteins | sample 13_EM_MG_FD_200266 | JGI IMG/M metagenome (GOLD analysis project Ga0307511, IMG submission 200266) | Populus trichocarpa ectomycorrhiza microbial communities from riparian zone in the Pacific Northwest, United States - 13_EM | ecosystem: Host-associated > Plants > Roots > Unclassified | place... | reverse complement strand
ACACAAATAGGAATAACAAAAAGGATAGTAACATGCTTGAAAACTTACCTTGAGACTAACCTTATCTTAGATCTAATCCTAAAATTCTACCTAGACAATCACTTGTCTACGTGAAGGGTGTTGATGGAGATGAACTTGATGGAGGCCATAAGACCTTATCAGATCAAGACAAACAACCCCAACTAGAGAGATAAAAATTGATCAAGGTGGTTGAATGTCAATATGAGCAAAAATTTTCCAATGATAAGAATGTTCTATGTGAACCTGATAAAGATCATGAAGATCTTGCAAAAAAGAACATGGAGGACCCAATAATTTCCAACAAGTCTTCTGGAGATATTATGGAAGATTTTGTTTGTGTTTCTTTAAATATAATAGTTGAAGTATTGGAGGACATGGATGATGAACTCAAGTTTGAAGTAAAAAAATATAGGAATAAACTACAATTGAATTTCATAGGAATAGAAAGTAAAACATCAAACATGCATTTTTTCTTATTATACACTCATCATTAAATTTTGAAGTTCACAAGTAAAATACATGCTACTTAGTGAGTAAGTTAACTAAAATAATATATCCTAAATATTTGTTTTTTTGGAGTGAAAAAGTTCAATTTCTAATAAATAACTTGAAGACGAGTTTTTTTCAAGTGGGGAGATTAACATAGAACAATTATCCCAGGAGTTCACAAACTAGATTGACAAAATCAAACCTAAAAAGAAATCCACAAAGAAACCCAAAAACATCTAATATGAAACCTGAAGTTACTATTTTTTTATTTTAATTATTTATTTTTACTTAGCTTCCGACTTTTAATTTAATTATTTTTTTACTATTTAGAAGAATTCTATTAATTAGATAAGTTTTCATTAGAAATTATTTTTTATAAAGTATTTTGAGACTAATATAAATAAAGAAATGTAGTTTATTTTATAGAGATCAAAACTATTATTCAGATTCAACAAAAATACCAAAATATTTTCTCTATATTTCTCTACAATTTAATCTATAATCTTAAGATTTGAGAATCCTAATTTTATTTTTGTTATAAGCTGCATTCAGGTGGTGCATCGGCCTCTCTTACCAAGACACAGCTTCAGCTGATTTTTCACCAGCTCCAGCTCTCATACCACCACTGTAGTGTTCTTGAGAAGCCACATGGACAGTTTATGGTCTGTTCAAAAGTACGAGGATGCTCATCTGCAGTTAGAAATGGCCAAAACGAGGGCGAGTGCGTAGGAAGCTAATGCCAATACGGTAAATACTAATCCAGATGGCAACGGTACTGAACAAATGAAAAGGCTAATGTCATGCTCTAGCCACTAGGAAGCTAATGCCAATACGGTAAAACAAATTCACCCTCATAACAAAACAAAACATACTAAAAATATCACACAAGGATATGCTGAGCAATTTTTAAGATTTGTGGGGCACATTGCAACTGACGCTAATGTTTTGAGATGGCAATATGGTAAACCCAAAATCACACACACACACACACAAAGCAAAAAACAAAAACCATCTTGTGAACACTAACTTGAATTAAGATTTTTCTTTTTTCATTTCTTGGGTTTCATTTTTATTTATTTGTGTTTGGGTTTTTCCAACAATCCAAGGTCAGTTATTCTTTACCTAATGAAAGGATTGATTCTAATGACTCGAAAGCAAATGGAGACTACGAAAGCCAAATAGATTAAAACTCCTTATCCACTAGTTATTCCATGGCAATGGGGCTTAAACTTGATACCTTCACCTTGTATAATTGTGTACTTGCCAATTTCCTACTTCTTATTCATGCTTTATATCTAACAAAATATACATGTTTAACGATGAAGCCAGGATTTCTTTTTCCCCAGGAGGGTCACTTAGTAACCATCATACATTAAAAAATTATACTCCGATATGACACTTAAAATTAATAATATTAACAAGAGAATTATTCACATTCAAAATCAACAGCAAATTAAAATAAAATTAATATTAATATTTCGTTAATCATAAATAAATAGAACACAAAATATTAAGAAATTAGATCTTGAGATCTTGTACCACTAATAGAGATTAAGAACACATAAGTTTTGAGCTCCTAGAAGAGAAAAAGCAGAAAATATTTTGATTCGTTCGTTTCTTGTTCCACAATAATTTAACAATTTTGCAAACCACCAAAAATATTAGAATAGGAAACTTTTAAAAATAACATGAGAAACCATATTTTTTTCCTTCTTTAAGTGAAATATATGAATCTGTTTAGACATTGGAATTATAATTTGTAATTTTTTTAGATGGAAATTATCATGTTTGAACTGTAAATTAAAGCAATCTGTTTCATTTTTAATGCAATTTTAATACTTTTTTTTTTTTTTGAGAAAGAAGCAATTTTAATGCTTGATAAATAAAGGAAATTCAGGAAAATACTGATGATTATGCGTTAATGCCACAAATATAGAACATGCCAGTGTTGAAATTCATTGAGCTAGAAGATGCAATGGATGTAGCATTTGTGAACTTTCCCTGCACAAGATCGCCACCCCGTTGACTAATGGCCACAGAACTAGACATCTGCTGCATTCTTATGTGGTCACTCTGCTTGTAAGAGATTTCTGAAGTTTCTCCAGTCTTCACTTCTCTTTCAGAATGAACTTCTCCCTTCTGAATCATGCTGACAGGAGGCTCTGCCTCTGCTTTAAGAAAACTGGAAATGGTTACCTAAAGTTAGTAACGCAATACCACACACAGCAAAGCACATCATGCAGAGAAGGAGCTGGCTTAAATTCTTGTGATGATTAACCTCCTGGTTTTTCAAGGTTCTTCTACTTCAACAATTCATGTGCCTGGAAAATTAATTAAACATACAGTCAATAAACATTCCATCCAAAATATACCATAGATTTGATAACTTGTGTCAACAAAAGAATGAGTACATGGTTTATCCATATTGCAGAAGTTTCTTGACATTCTTGTACAGTAGACTGCACTATCTTCCCTACAATATTGCAAGGCATTAGGCATGAATCCAGTCCACGAAATTTATGAAAACAGGTACAGCGCTGTTTTGACGATTGTAAAAGCATCTATGAAAATGAAGGTTATATAAATGAATGTAAGTGCATAATAAGAGTTTATGAGGCACATCCTGAGACTTGATTTCAAGCAATTAACCATAATCCCCAATTATAAGAAGTATATAAAGCCATTGCGAGGCAAAGAATTCCAGGAACTGTAGCTCATTTTATTTGTATTTCAGATTAAAAAAAAAGGAAAGAAAGAAAGAAAAGATCATTAGAGAGAAGTGAACATCCTTCCAGTGTATGCCAGTATGATTACCATATCTGGTCAAATTTTATTCTTCAATAAAATTCCTGTTCATTCAGACTTGTCTTTCCTAATTATCGTGGCACTTTCCAAGTTAATGCTCTTTCCAATACAAGAAGCTCAGTATTGAAATTAGAATGAGTTAATCTTATTTGGCACCATTTCCATGATGAAACCCGTGTTTATCTGTAGAAGCAGAAATGATCTCACTACAAAAATATTTTATGCAAAAGATTTGCATAAAATATTACACTTCAGTTCCATGAGATATAGGGATAAAGATCAACATTATTGAATCCTGTTGAGGAAGAGTTGGCTGGTCAGGATTTGCCACAGGTTCAGAGAGTGCCATTCATCCGCAGATTGGTTAAAGAAGTATTTCACAAAGCCAAAGAACAGTGTATTTCAATGATCCCCCCCCCTGGTTTATGCCAAATCCCTAGGTTAATTTCCTTGATATTACAGCGGCCAGAGTTTATAGAAGATAGTTTTTCTTTCAGGTCTTTGGCCACAAATTATACCCCAAAATAAAATAAAAAACAAAGTGGTGAAATTAAGGTGAATTGTGAACAAAAATAATGTAACATGAAGCATATAAAGAAATTGTATGTAATGGAAAATGCAAACCTTTAAAAATAGTTTTCTTGCTGAATACAACATTCACATATATCCGCAAAATGCATCCTTCATTCGATCCATCACCATCTCTAGTCACATCCCATAGTCCCTGACAATTGTAGCCATTAAGAGAAGAAGGGGGGCAGGGTAGGTTAGGTTTAAATAGTGGAGATCACGGTCTTAAAGCAGATTAAAGCTCATGCCGAGAACTATACGGAATACTTGCTGCCAAGTCTGTTATAGAACTTTTTTTTCATGTTAAACAACCATTGCACTCTCTATCCGCACATTTCATTTCTTATTTCATGAACTAATCCTCATTTTTTTCTTTAACATCTCCTCCCTGTTGATCTGTCATGTGAAATTATCATAACAACTGAATCTTGAGGAACATTTCACCAAGTTTTTGTCCTCCTTTTCCACTCCCTTCCCAAATTCCTTCTCTTTTCACCGATTTGTGTGTAAAGGTAAAGCAGTACAAGGATACCAACAAAGTCAAAAAATTGAAAAATTCCCAAAAAAAGAGGAAGTAATAAATTGAATAAAAGTGGAAAACCTTATAGGAGTCTGAAGCATGAAACAATTCTCACATCTCAGTCTAATTCACCATAAATGTGTCCCAGAATACATGTAGTTACTTAAAAAGACACTGAAAAAATCCTAGTAACTTAACTTAAATACAAAGTAGATAATCAAAATGTAATGGTTAATCCAAGAAAATTCTTAGATGATATTAAATTTCAGAAAGAAAGATTATCTAAATTATAAACAAACAAATAAAATTCCTTTTTCCTGCTCAGTATCAAAGGTTTTTAATAGGGCAACAGTTCACCATAAATGTGTCCCAGAATACATGTAGTTTGTACTTAAAAAGACACTGAAAAAATCTTAGTAACTTAAATCCAAAGAAGATAATCGAAATGAAATAGTTAATCCAAGAAAAATCTTAGATGATATTAAACTTCAGAAAGAAAGATTATCTAAATCATAAACAAATAAATAAAATTCCCTTTTCCTGCTCAGTATCAAAGGTTTTTAATAGGCAACAGATCATCTAACTTAATATCTCTCCTTCAATCAATAAGAATTCTCCACGTTGTATATCCATCTCCTTTCCTAAAGTCAATTCCATACCTAGGAGTAGAATGGTCGTATCCTCTCTTATTGTTGGTTTCCTAAATCTAAATAATGTATTAGGAGGAAGCTACTGGCCCAAGTCTGACAATCACAGGCTTAAGGGATACATGTCCTACATGTCTAACAAACCCAAATACAAATCACACCCAATCTGGAAGTTAATCTATCTAAGACCAACCAGAACCGTTCAATACAGGAATTTAAAAACTGCAGCCATGATGGAGCACAAGCTTGAAAAGAAATAACATGACAATTCCCAAGGTCCTGAAACAGTTTCAAAAACTTCATGTAACCCAAGAAAAGAACCACATCTCAAAAGGTGCACCTAAATAGACAAGGGTATAAGTTTCTGACTTCTTAATAATTAATTATCATTCAATATAAAATGTCATTATAGAATCTGTTTCTTAAAAGCTGAGTACACAATCCTAGTAAAAAAATATGAAAAGAAATAAAATAAAAACCTTTTATCCACCGTGTCAATAAAATGGATCAGAAACAGCTTGTACCTCAACGCGAAAACAATCTCCAAAACGGACGTCACTGATCTCCTGTGATGTCTCGATAATCAAATGACTGGTAAAAGCAAAAGTGAGATCACAAGGAAGAACAAACAACTGGTCAAATCATTTACACTCAGCATCCAAAAAAGAAGGATAGGAATTAAATTAGCAAATAAATGACAATATAGACAGCTAATAAATTTAATCCATTGAGAACATTATCAATCAAGAGCTTTATATGTAATTTCACAACGAATTTGCGACACATTTATTTTAAATCCCTCGAAAAACTAAACTGATTCAATCAAAAACTTTGAAAGAAATAAGTACACTTGCAAGAAAGTCTATTTGAGGATATGCGAGAGAGACTTGTCTGAAATAGCCTGGTCTTGTAACATAAGTTTATGTACATAGTAGAGAAGAAGGAGGGGGTGAGAGACCAAAGAGATCATGGATAGAAATGATAAAAAGGAGTTTAGCATCAAAACAGCTTGCAAAGTTTTTGGCTCTAGAAGTAGCAAAACAGTAATGGACCCGAAGTAGTTGTTTAGAAGGTTTAATTGAGTCGTATATGATTATACCTATTAAGAATCTTTGGATGATCATCACTACTTTGCTTCTATCCCAGGACGCAGGGACACGATTCAGTTTTTTACTCTCTGGTGAAGAAAGTTAGAGAGTTAGGTGAGATTTTGCTAGAGGAAGGATTGTAAGGCGACTTTCAAAGGGTGCGGGTGATAGAAGAGAAGGAAAGAAGGGCTCCGAGTCAGCGGGAAGGGGATCTTAAGTGAAACCCGAAAATCCCCTGTTTCGGGTCTACCTTGTATGAGGCAAAACAGCTAACCCGTAAGCTAGTAAGTCACAGTCACCAGGGGAGAGAAAGAATCAGGTACGAAAGAAGAGGAAGAATGATTCCCCAGGGATAGAATAAGGTGATAAAGCGTAAGGGAAGACTCAGAAGAATGTGCCCGGGCAAGAGGTCTTTTTAGGAAGTACGGGAAAGCAGGATCAGAATCAGCAGGATCTTTTAAGAGAAAAAGAACTACTACCACAGGAACCAAATTAAGCATTTACTTTAATGCATGCACTTATACCTCAGATCTTTACTAATAAAGAAAAGAGGCACAGAAAGGATAGGTTCAAACATCCAACTCCTTAAACATAGTCAGGGTCGGAGCTAGGATTGAAAGATAAAGGGGGGCAAAGAAAAGGTTTCCAAGAAATGAGGGGACAAACAATTAAAAAGAAGATGATAAATTTGAGAGGACTAAAATGAGTATTTTGAAAATTTTAACGGGGAAGTTGCCCCCTTCTCTTCTATGTAACTCTGCCCAGGGGCAGAGTGAAACATTGTGTTGATCCATCAAAACCTAATCCTTACTTACCTTTAAAAAAAGCCAAATCATAACAAAACAGTCAAATTATAGAACTGCTTTAAAAATCCTCTAGGAAACTTCCTTTTGTTTCCAATAAGGCTTTCCAATTTTCTTCCCTCTAAGAAATAAAAGCCTTTTTTGTTTCTTTTTGTGCTGAGAAATAGAGGCTTTGATTGATAGCGAATTACTACACCATCTTATTGAGCTCATCACCAAGTCATATTCAAAACAATTATAGAACAAAACAACTAAAATGTCTCTCAAATTACAGATTATAAGAACCTGTTTCTGTAGACTCGAAATTTCTGGACTTCCTGGCAGCTGCCAAATTTTGCACCTATATAAAAACACAAAAATTGAAACAAGCATAAAGGGAAACAAATTCGCTGAAATTGACAAACAAAAGCAATCATAGATACACACGTAATACATCTCCATACCAAAATATATTTTGATAGGATGCTGAAAAGAGACATCACGAGCATGCCCAGATTTATCATCTATGTACCATAAAGAGCACCTGAAATCTGAAAGGCAGAAAAGTTAACCAACCAAAGATAAAGGTACGAATAACATCATCCAACATATTCATCAAACTTAACCACATCTGAAAACTCTGGCGTGTTTTACTTTAGTATGGTTCCATGTGAATTCAAAGAAAATTACCTTTATCTCCACATCTACTATGAAAAGATTCAACAAATTTAGCAGCAGCATCTGAAAAGAACAAATAAAAGAACTCCTCTACCTTTATCTGCATTCCTTAAAATAAATGAAGATCAGAGAAAGACTCTTTAATGCGATAATATTTATAGAATTCTACATGTGGTAAAACAATAGGGGAGCAAATCAATAAAAGAAAAGGGAACACTACCGGAAACTTTGTCTGTCCAACTTCTTTAAAAGATTCACGTACTGCATATCAGAAAGAAACAGCTCAATTAAAAGAGTGCAGCAAAATATAAAGGGTAGGACCACCTCAAACATCATCCCAAAATCTTGCTGATGACAAATACCAACAACCACAACATTACTTTTGAGTAGAAATGAGCTCCATAGCCCACATCCAAAGGATTCAATCCTCTTCATGCAAAATTTTCACCAGGAATTACAAATAACTCCTCTGATAGATCTAATAGAAAAGCTCCAATTGCTTAGTTTAAAATTTGCTAATTAAACTAGAAGGTGAAGAGGAACCATACACCTTAAAATCTTGATTATTGAGAAAATATTATATCTAACAGGAAAATGAACTCGTTCGTTGCATGTTATATAGAAAACAAAATCACAATTAAAGTAATTCACAAGAGATAACTAACTCTGAGGTGCGTTGAAATTTTCCACATTCCATGCCAAAGTTGCTGAAGATGAAGAGTCGGTGTTTCTAACTAGTTCAACATCCTGTTCCAATTCATCTGCTACTTGAATTTGTATCATGGAGACACTGCCCTTTTCAACGGATGGTGAAAATTCAGAATCAGGCGAAGGAGCAGTAGCCTTTTGTCTACTATTCACATATATGCAGTCAATTTATGATCAATCACCCAAGACATGGACAGAGACAACTCATATAAACTCAGTATGGCTTGTGAAAGTACCTGTCAGGGGAATCTAATTCACTGGTTTGCTTGAAGCTATTCACCTTTTCAATCACAACAGGTCCATTATCTAGGCTACTGGATACAGAAATTAAATCCTGGTATAAAATCATCACATAAGATAGCAACAATGAAAACAGACCAGCAAGAAGTTTTACCATTCCAGAGTTCACGATGAAGTAATAAAAATTCATGCAATGAGTATCCAATGCTTTAAAATACCTGTTGTTCTGCGATCAAATTGGAACCATTACCATGTTGTAACCATCCATCCTTGATGAGATTCAAAGCTTCCTCACGAGAGAGAAATGATGCAAAGAAGTACTGCAGAATAATAACTGGATTAAGATATCACAATTTTTACAGAAATTCAGAAGTGAAAGAGCAGTATTCCGAGCGACAACTTCAAGAAATGCCAAAACATAATAGGGGAGGAGCAATACTCTATTTCTAGCACTACCTTCTTTCCTCCAGCAAAAACTTCTATTGCATTAGGGAAGATCCCAGCTGTCTTTGCTCTTTTTACACTCGTAACTTCATGGAAAGGGATTATTTTCTGGATAAAAACCCATCAAATATGTCTGGAAACAGTCAAGATTGAGAAAGGGAACTATAAAAGACATTGACCACAATAACAATAATAAGGCCATATCCAAACATTACCTTTGTCTCAAATCCAAATATTTTTGAATAAAAGCAAATATAATGTACAAAAAGGTACATATGCCCCTGCAACATGTAAACAGTAAACAACACATGAATATAGTAGGAAACATAATCTTACCTCCAAGTAAGTTAAAAAAACTTAAATAAACAAAATTATCACATAACTCATCCATGGTATCATTTACCAAATGAAATTCCAACTCAAAAGGATGAAATGTGGTATACTATAACACTTAGTGAGTGATGCATGCATCTCCGAGTACACATATAATATAGCAATTATTGAGTAATGCATGCATCTCCAAGTACACAATAAAGGTCAGCATCGAGATTACCTGAAGAAGAATACTTCCTTGGTATGCACAATTAAAGTGTTGTACAAGGACCTATAGGGGGGGAAACGAAAATTTTAGAAACATAATTCAGAGAAAACAAAGGTCCTTTAGAACTCTACAATATCCTCTGATGTGTGCGTGACAGAGAGGGGGCAATATCGAAAGTTTTAACAATAAGAACCGTTTCAGAAAATTTCACACGAGAAACAATTAATTCAAGGTACAAACATGTACACAGACATGCTTAACTGGTGCACAATTACAAGTGCAAGATAAAATAAGCATTTTGAACACATGATGTCCTCGAGGTTGGAAATGATACTAAGCAGATTACTTCTCATGAGCTTCTTATAACACATTTCACAGCACTTCCATCAGTTTTCCCCTCATTTCAATTATCATTTGTGTTCTATTTGATACATTTGTAAGTTTCAAAATCCTATTGACTTAAGGCTAGGATCAATGAATTCCAAACAGGGTCCAGCCCTAACCATAAAAGGATAAAAAATGTCAATTCTGACATGTTATGAAGCTCCAACTCGAACAGAATTGAGAGCATTTCTGAAATGTTACAAATTATTGGATCTCAACTCACGTAGAGTTAACAGATTTTCATCTTGATAACGATCCTATCAAAACCAAATTTTGAAGAAACATAATTTAATAAAACCAAAACAGCTACAGATAGAGAAGAGCAAACTGAAATTTAGCATAAGAAACTCCTAGGAACCAGTAGCTGAGTTCTTGATTCTCTTTTTTTCAGCTAAGTAATTCTTCGAAAATATATATAAAGACATTTGAAAGATATGAACATCCATAGCATAGAGTGACTTACTTCTTCCAGGGGAAGACGAAACAGTTGCCTATACTCTTCACTCCTCGCTGCTGCCGGTGACTGTAAAATACAGTAAACAGTAAAATCCTAACAAACAGAGCCGCTTGATCAAGTACGAGTGAGGAGAAATACCTGATAATCGATTTCACGGTTAGGAATGGGAGAAGCATTTGAGTGATCGTTGAAATCAGGCGTCTCGGCAGCGAAAGAAGAGGAAGATGATTCAGATGCGGCGTCAGTTGCTGATTTTGAAGCGGAAGAATTCATCGCCGGTGACGTGTCAAACCTCTCTCCTCCACTAGCTTATACAACTGCTGCCATAGAAGAGAGAGAAGGGGGGGGGGGGGGGTTCGATTACTTGTTCAAAAAACGAATTGGTGAAACTGGACTGGAAAGCGCGAATAACTAAACTAGTGGTGAGGTCGTTAAGTGTTGCTTGTTTCCGTTTTTTTATTTTAACA
>Ga0307511_10007677_pt1 | contig 10841 bp, 5 predicted proteins | sample 13_EM_MG_FD_200266 | JGI IMG/M metagenome (GOLD analysis project Ga0307511, IMG submission 200266) | Populus trichocarpa ectomycorrhiza microbial communities from riparian zone in the Pacific Northwest, United States - 13_EM | ecosystem: Host-associated > Plants > Roots > Unclassified | place... | reverse complement strand
CCCATACATGATTTTTTTTTGTTATGATTTTTTCAAAATTATCTTTATCGATTTTATTATTTTTAATATTGAGCTGGTTGAGAATTACAACTGTAGATTTCCTCATGAAACACTATAGATTCCTACAGTGTTTTCCTGCATGGTTTTTTTTATTTTTTTTTGCTATGATTTTTTCCAAAATTTTCTTTGTTGATTTTATTTTTTTAATATTAAGTTGGTTAAGAATTTAGCTTTGTAGCTTTTTCCTTAAAAACATTGTGGTTTGCAACAGTTTTTCTCCATATTTTTTTTTCATAAACCTACAATAACGTATAAGCATGCTATAAGCCCGCAGCATCGCGTAGGCATGCATCTAGTATTTATGAGTGTGTGTGTGTGTGTGTAACACTCAAAATAATAATTTAACATACATGATTTGAATTCAAATTTAAAGATATATTAATTTCAAATTATATAATATAAACACAATGTTAAATATCTAAATATAATTTTAAAATTTAAATCATTCCTAAACAGTTAAGACTTAAGAGTCAATACTAAAAAGAATTTTAACTTAAAGGAATTCAACACGAATAAAATGTCAAAATATTAAAAAAATAAAAAGTTTTAATACAAAAAAAAAAGAATATAAATCAAACATCATCTTCATCATTAATATAAAAATAATAATCTTAATCTTGTTGTGGTATGTAAGAAAACATAAACTATATATTCTAATAGATGGTATTTTCACTAAACTCATCATCGCATTCAAAATGAATCTTTTCATCCTCTAAAGTCAAAGTAGACAAAAATATCTCAATAATCTCCCAACTTTAATTCTCATCATCAAGAATGTTAAGTTCTTCGTAAATCTACTCATTTAAGTCAATGTTATCAAAGTTAAGATCTAAAACGTCTCTTGTTTTGCTCAAATTTCTACAAACTAAAAACATAAAAGAAAATAACATCAATATAAAACATATATATTAGTGATAAATTCAATTTTTTAAAAATAATAGTAATGTTAATGAAAGTAGTAATAATGATTTTTAATATCATTATTAATATGATAATATTAATATTTTAACATAGTTGAATGCTCGAATTATAACGAATTGAAGACAAAATCACTTAGTCTCTTGTGCTCTAGCTTATTTCATCTTTTTAAAATGGATGAATTCAAATATACTTCAATTTCTCTCATACTCAATTGTACTACAACATTGACTAAAAACTCGAATTGCAAACTTTTGAAGTTCTGGAGTATTATTGTCAAATTTCTCCCACCATGTAACTAGTTAAATTGTTTTTAATAAATTAGATATTATACATACAAAAATAGCATTTATATTTAAAAATTACAAGCAATAAAAGTTATTACCCGGATTTAACTTTTGTTTTTTACTTTACTCTTTAGATAATAAAATCACACTTTAGTTTTGTCAAACTTTTATTTGAAACGGAACAAACGAAACAAACCTAAAATATCTTGGCCAAAATTGAACGAGACTAATGATACGAGATCCTGATCGAGATGAAATTTGTTTTATTTTTTAAAATAATATGAGGTATATTAGCTATTTTGTCCAGAACATAATACAATTGACAACCCTGCATGTGTTTGGCTAGGCAGTTGAATCTGCTTTTCGTTAAAATTTAATTTTTTTTTCTTATAATTTTTTTTATGTTTTCGGTTTGTTTTGATGTGCACTTATATAATAAAAAATAAAAAATATATATTATTTGATACATTTCCAAACAAAAAATACTTTGAAAAATAATCATTACCATACTTTGAAACACCTCGTCAGACTCTTTGCCTCAATAGCTGGTCGTGTTTTATACTGTTAGGTGCACATCATGTTTTACCGTAGTTGATATCTTGCCAAGATGTTCTTATGATGAAAAACGAAGTTCATCCCTAAGAAAAACATTTCAGCCATAAAGGTTGGCATTCAACCAAGTACTGAACATAGAACCAAGGAAATTGAGCTGTCTGCTAATTCGAGAAAAGAGGCCTTATCACACCAGTGACCTGATGATAAACATTCAGACTTCTCCACGAGAACCAAATCCTCGTCACCATCACTGCTTCCTCGTGCTTTTGTTTTGCCATGATATTTAAAGATGCATTTGATTTTTCCATGATAATTAATGGTGTTTATTGATATCACATGGCTTATCCATTTCTTTCCTTTTCGAGGATTGCCAGAATAAAAAGATTAATAACTTACATCCCCCCCAGACTAGTTGCTGGGATGGACCAGCAGCAAAACTTCATGTGAATATTATCAGGGGCATCAATGATCAGGCATCTGAAAATCCTGAAAGATATCATCACCATTTTTAACTAGGAAAAGAGAATAAAAAAAAGTATAACTACATACAGAATGCCATAATGAACTGTCACGAAGGCATTACAGAGTCCCAGAAAACAAAACACTAGGCTAAACCATGTCATTTTTACCTTTACTGGACCAAGCTTTTAACTCTCGTATCATGTGTGTAAGAGTCTAAGACTGTTCGATAAACTTGAAAGTACAATAAACAAGAAGTGCGAGGAGGTGGGGGTGGGGGTGGCTATCAATCTACGACAAAAATGCAAGAAATCAATGTTTTTGCAGCAAATTTCAAGACATATAGTCTTGTGTATCTGGGTTGTCAGCTCTTGGTGTTTCTCCTTGTTCGTTTCCGATAGTTCTCTTGCTCATGTTAGCTCTCTGCACTAAACGAACCAATGCTTGAACCACTTCTGACATAGGAGGTCGAAACTCTGGCTCAGGCTGCCACAAAAACAATGATAATAAGCATCAGAACTTAAATTCATACAATATTTAGCACACTCCCTTTTCCCCTTCTAGAACTGCAGTAATGCCCAAAACTTGCCAAGCTGCGAATCTGAACTCCCAATATCTATGTTTCGGTAAAAACTGCAATATGGTACCAAGCTTCAAAACACCCTTCCCTCTAATAAACCTCACCAAAGTTCCCTCTTTCAAGTAATACATTACCTGGACACACAGAGCAATAACATCAGCAAACCGGGAAAGAGATTTGACAGGGTAGAGCCCTTTGAGTTCTGGATCAACCATTTTGGATAAGGAATCAATGTCATGGAGCTGAGGAGTTGCCCAGCGAACCAAAGATTGCTCAGATCTAGGCCTTGAGCTGTTAACAATTAACATTGCAATGAGATTAGGAACTAACTGATTTTTATCCCATCTTTAGTTATAATTATGTTGGTAAATAGGATAATCAGCGTGATTATGGCAATGAAATCATCTCTCTCATCATATTGTTTATGTTAGCATTTCACCTGTCAAATGGTTTACGTCCAGTTAGAAGCTCCAACATGACCGCACCAAAACTGTAAACATCACTCTTTAGAGTATAATGACCGGACATAGCTACCTCAGGTGCACTGTATCCAGAACCTGCATTATAGTTCAAAACCTGCATGTTGTGAAAAACAGAGGACTCAGAAAAAAGTTTAAGCAAATAGCGGTGAGTGTTTAGAGATTAGTCTAGCCTCTAGACTAAGATACGGGTACAAATAGACCAGATAAAGACAAGAAGCTTTTCACCACCAATTAAGTGGTTGTGAATTCACTCACTGGAATCCAGGAAAATCTTGCAGATTTGATAACATGAAATAAATGATTCCTCAAATGCAACATCCAGAAAGTGAAATAAGCTAACTAGCTGAAACCACTTATATTTTTCTGGGTAGTTCTTACATAATAGATCCTGCAAGAAACCCAGAATACTAGATGTTGCACCATCTCAAATTATGCTACTACCACATCATGGATTTTGGAACCAAGTTCTCTTTTGGGGAGCTTGACCAGATTAGCAATCAAAAGAAGAGAGGTTAAAGCATAAGTTAGAAGTATTCATCACCCTATCCGGTCATAAATTGCAGATGAATTTCATAAAAAAAAAATATATACACAGAGAAAAGAAATGTGTGCAAATTATGACAGATGGAAAACCTTGGTAATCTTCGCCTCAAGTGAACTTCAAACGTAAAAGCTAAGACAATGACAAAAGCTCAGGCAACGAAGTTCTTCACAATTCACATCAAAGAAACACTATCTATGGACTATCTGGAAAATTTAAAAGAAGGTTCATGATCAACCTGGTCTGCATTATGGAGACTGCTTGCCAGGCCAGCATCTGAGAGATGTGGATTGAGCTCTGTGTCCAATAATATATTCGCTGACTTGATATTCTTATGAATAATAGATGGCGAACAAACTTCATGCAGGTACCTGAAGAAAACCCTTTGAGTATCAGGAAGCTCGTCACTAGTATCATAGATAAGTTACCACTGATTTATGAAGGTCTCGGTTGCAAAGGTTGGACTCTTTCCCTATCTTTTGGTAAGTTCTAGATTCCAACATCAAAATTCTTTAACAAAAGTCTAGGCCATGTCCTGCATCTTAGAAAGAGTGAGGACTGTTCACGTGGAGTAGAAACAGATATGCCAAAGCAACTTCTTCATATGCAAAGGTTTTAGATGCTCAGAAAATGAGTTGATAAAAAGTTCACCTTGTTTTGCTGGCCTCAGGTTTTTACATTATTAAAATTCATACCATGGAACTAAATAGTTAATGATTATCATTTTTGTTGAATCATTCAAGTGGGCGATGACCCAATCCCTTTTCCCCAATATTTGAATAATAAAGCAGATGATAGATAACGGGGAAGAGAATGGAGGACGTGTTCACTTTTTTTTTTGGCACAATTTGATGTTAGTGAGAAACAATTAGAACTATAGAATTCCTTTTCTGAACTTACTCCAATGCCCGAGCAGTCCCCAGAGCTATCTTGACACGGGAATTCCATATCAAAGGTTTGCTGTACTCATCTGATAGATGCAAGAAGTCATGCAGTGAGCCATTTTTATGGAACTCATAGACCAGCAGATGCTGTCCATGCTCTGAACAATAACCCACTAGTTCTGTCACGTTTGGATGATGCAACAAGGAAATGCTTGAAACCATCTCCATAAAATCATCAGACATATGGCTGGGCAGAATGCCTGAATCTAGTTTCTTCACAGCAACCTACAGTGTTGTCGAAGCAGAAGTTACAACTTAATAAGGTATAGGGACAGTGTGCATGTTAAAGAGAAATTTTCTTAAGGAAACATGTGCACAAAATTTCTTCCTATAAGAACACTAGTCATCACTCTATCCAGACTCTTACACATCTTTCCACAAATGCCTTAATTATCTCAGCGGGCATGTCATTCATAATAGAGAATGGAAAGCCCAGCAGAGAGTATAAAATGGAGCAGATATGTCCAAGACTATGTTTTATCCTTTTAACTGAAATGGCCAAATTGATTTGATAGGCGAGGAAAGTATACCTTCCCATCATCAAACTCAGCTCGATAAACACGTCCAAAAGACCCCTCACCAAGAAGATGGTCAACACTGAAGCTGCCAGTAGCCATCTGCAGGTCTGCTACTGAGTATGATGTCACGTTTACAGGAGCAGCAACAGGTTTCTTGACAACAACGGGCTTTGGTGAAAATTCCTCCTCGTCAAATGACTTGTGACGATCAATAGGTGGAGGTCTAAGATTTGTTGAGGCTGGGGTGTCAAATGTCTTTGTATTTACCATGGAAGAATTTTGCATAGACTTCATTTCTGAAGTACAATTTCAAAGACAAGATCACAAGACAAAGGTCATATTAAGATAAAGAAAGGGGGAAGATGAAGAAAAATGTCAAGCATGATGGTTTCTGAAACCAAGAAGCTAATGACATGGACCTCAAGCTACACTGTAGTGAAGCTCAACATGGCACTGCTTTTGTCAAGTTATTGGACTTGAAGTTTTCAAGTCAACCAAGTTCATTTGGAGCTAACCACAGGGTAGTGCCTGTGTCACAACTCAGATAAGCTAAGGTTTTCACTAGAGAATTTTATACCTGATAAAAGAAGAGGGACGCTTTAAAATTTGAAAGTATTTTATTTATGTGTTTTCCATTTGAGCTATTAATTCCTAGACATTTAAAATATATTCCTGAATCACTGATTTTCAAATTTTGAGTTCTAATTCTGTCAAATTATCAGCAAAAAAAGTGAACAGATTGCAAAGCATACTAATAAATCATAATTGTTTGTGTATAATTTGCAAAGCCATCCTCCTCACTTCCAGTCTGTAAAGTAACAAACAAGAATGGCCATTAAGCAATCTAATGCAGTTGTGCAAAAAGGTAAAATGATGCAACCAATACTTGTGCTGTACTGACTTGCTGTACTGTTGTATTGCTAGTGGACTTACGCATGATTCATCAATGATGCTCAACAGAAAGAAAGGTGCTTGTAAGAAAGGGTCTACCTTGTATATCATTTGTTGAAGAAAGAGGAGCAAATGGCTGATTATCAAGCATTTCTAGATCTAAGGAGGACCTCCTGGATCTTCTCTTCACCAAAAAGAATGCTACTATCCCCCCAACAACAAATATGGATATGATTATTCCTGCTATGCCACCACCCCCTATTCCTGATTTCTTGCTGCCACCACCAGCACCACTGCCTGATGGGCTGGCATTGCCACCAGATTTATGGCTCGGGCCTTTGGGGGTTGGAGGTGTGCCAGGTGGAGGAGGGGGTGCAGGTCCTGAGTTCCAATTGTTACCGTCCTTCCTGTCAAGATTATTCAGATTATAATATGGACGCACTTTTTTCCTATGAAACAATAGGACAATAATGACAATTTCCATAATGCTGCAAATAGAAAATGCTTACTGTAGATTAATGCTGTTTAACTGGCTAGGGATCCAACCTGTAAAACGATTATTTCCAACATTCCTGAAAACCATAAATCTGAAAATAATAAGCTGCAATGCAATTTCTTAATAGCAAACAGATAGAAGTCAATGCTCCTGGTGAATTTAACAGAAACGCTGGTTACCCACAGATTTTCAAGAGGAAGACTTGCAAGGACATTGATAGAGCCAGTAAATTGGTTGTTTTGCAAATACCTGCCAAAGGACAAATTAAGGAAAAGGGGCCCCACGACAATATATGAAGTTCTACTATCAGCGAAGGCCATTTTGAAACTTACATTGATGTCATACTTGAAAGTGAGCTAAAACTCTGAGGTAGATCACCTGTCAGGGAGTTGAATGACAAATCCCTGTAGTGGCATAGAGAAATGATTATTACTTTGTTTTCTTTTTTTCTTCCATAAAACTAGATAGATATATTTAACATGATAAATTACTGAACAAACTTCAATTTGATCTACTTGTTGAGGAAAAAATGGCACTTCCATAAATTTTCAGCCGCAGACATTATAGAGGTTAATAAGAAAAACAGTGATCGAAACTAACAATGCTGTCTTTAGTAGAAACATAATATGCATCTGCAGAAGTTTTCTTGTTGCGTTACTGACAGTGAAGTGCTTTAGCATCAACCCTAATTTTTTAAGCAGGTCGAGAAAGTAGAAGAATAACAAAAGATTTGTTGCACTGTAGCAATCTGTCAAAGTAACAGAGAAACCATGCAACACCCTTCTAATGTAGGCAGCCAAGTAAAATTATTTTCTTATTTAATAAGAAAGTCTGAGAAGATCTCACAATGTAGAGAGAGAAGGAAGTTGTCCGAACACATCTCCCAACTGATTCTGAAGCTGATTGTGACCAAGATTTCTACATTCTCAAAGAAAAAAGAAAAGGAATTAGCTTTGCACCTTTAATAAGTTGAAATTGAGAATTATTGACTGGAAATTACTTACAAGTATTTAAGAGAAGGCAATTGAGAAATGGAATACGGGATTCCTCCGCTAAATTGATTATTAGCAAGATTTCTGAGTACAGGAGAACATCATATGTAAATCATCACAAAATCAGAAAAAGGCAGGAATAACTCAACTAAGAAAGAAATGAAGAATAAAGCATACAATTGCTGCAAGTTTGGAGGAAGTTGATCAGGTATGTTGCCTGCAAGATTATTATAACTCATGTCCCTGCAGAACTCATTAAATCACATGTCAAGACATAGAAATGTATAGGATTAGGACAGACAAAATATATAGGATAAGAAACCTCACAGGTTTGTTACTGCTGTCAAACTGGTGAGCTGGTATCCCAATGACCCAGGAAGTCCAAGACTGGGTAATTTACTGAAAATATAAGAAAAAAACAGAGTGTAGGTAAAAGAATCAGCGTCAATAGCTTTCTATAGGATCAAATATCAGAAAGAACAGAAGATTACATTTCTGTAACTCGTGAGCCTGAGCAAATAATGCCTTTCCAGTTTTGCCCACATGGATCATCACCATTTGCGCTCCATTGTGTTAGCTGCCCTGGTGACTGTAAACTGATGTACATGACCCTTAGAGCAGAGGCTGCATGGAAAACAAGTAACAAATTAGGATAGATGTATCACTCAGTAGAGAGAGAATCATCAACCATATTTCTTGCCAACTAAAAATTTTCCTGTAGCAATTCGTACTTTTCAAATCACAGGATGGTGACAGTATTGCAGTACTTGATCGTATAACTTGTAGAATTGGAGCTCAATATGTGATATTTAGCCATTGTCTGAGCATTTGGAAATTGATGTTTTATCTTTCTTGCAAAGCTAATGGAAGAAAAATGTAAAATCCTTTCTTACAGCATTGACTTGGTTAATTCTAGATGTAGACCATGTTGCCCATAATGGCTGGCTTCTAGCAAACCAAGTGGGAATTGAGTGGTGAGTTGGAAAGTGAAAAACGAGTGAAAGCATCACATTTGAGAAATTTCCCTGTTCCTATTTACATGCATCCATCTTCCAAGGGTGCTAAATTAAAGAAGAGAACTCAGACTTCTCAGGGAAAAATGTTTTAGAAAAAGACCCAACTTTGTACAAAGCAATTTTTAACTCCACTAATCTAGGACCCAATATTAAAAGGGAGACATGAGAGTGAGAAAGAGAGAGAGAGAGAGAGGTTTGGTTATGCTTTGTAACCCTTTTGATTGTCAGACGCATTTTGAGGTACAAATGTTCATCAATGTCAGAGAGGATCACCTTTTAACTGATATAGGACTGTTTAAAGCATCAAGAATTCAGCCTAATAAGTACCGACTATGTGTACTTGAAATGATTTATGGCTTCTACGAATCCCCTAATACTCAAAATTGAAACAATCTTGATACTCAACAATCACCTACAGAAATCTCCAACCAACACTCTTTAAGGATCACTACCTTATTTTAGATATCCACACAATGATTGCCCCTTCATTCTACAAATGATGAAATGCATTACAATCCGGGAAATCAAAAACCAGTGTAAGGGGGATGAACAACCGGAATACGCAAAACCTGGAAGCGAAAATTATACAAGCAAAAAAAAAAAGAATCTTTTTAAAGATGCCTTTTATTTCCTGATAATATTCTTTTTATTCACAAAGCAATCACCTTTGGACTAAACGAGGTAAATTAATATATACCTAAGACAGCAGCAGCAGCAGCATATGTCACTCGACCTCACAGCCACCCGGTCACACATAAAATTTTGGATTTCTTAAATGATAGACAATGAAAGCAAAGCTGAAACCAATAATTGCAGACAAGAAATTGAATTTATATTTAATATCACTGTCCTTAGCTGGAGATTCTATTTTCCCAGAAAAAAGAACCAAACTTTTCTCAACCCAGAACTGATCTCCACAGTTTAGCACCAATCTGCTTCTTAAAACAGCCCAAACACACTGTAGTTTCAGAAATAAACAAGACAAAAGCAAAATCTGGAAATGCATCAAAGACAGCATCTTTTGTGGTCCTGACATCATAATTAGAAGCAGCAATCCAAAACCAAATAGTAGCAAGGAAGAAGCAACACAAGAAGAAGCAAAATGAATAAAATAAAGGAACAAGAAATGCAGATGTGTCAAGAGAAAGTTAGCACATGCAAGAAACAGAAAAGAAAAGGCACAAAAAGGTGTGAGAAGATAACAGTAAAGTAGTGAATGAATTTAGTTTTTTTTTTGTGTTAAGTTAATGAATGTGTTGAGTAAACTAACTTACCATCATTTGGATCTGTTGCACCATTGACGCATCCGAAAATGCAGACTATGAGGAGTGACACTAGCAGCACAACTCCTCTCCAATTCTCCATCATCTCATCTAAAAACACTCAGGTCTGTCTGTCTGTCTGTCTTACCCACAACCCAGAAAAAGACCACCCCTTGTCTAAATGACTTGTTTTTTCAAGAGCTAATCTACTATGGGGTTTTCTTTTTATGGGATGATTATATTCTAAAATATTTATACATCCCTCCAACAAAAGCTGGCAGACACGATTTGCCAGAAGAATCCAAGGCCACAGAATGCTCTCTCTGTCTGTCTTGTATTTTTTATTTGTGTTTTATCACATTCTCCTTCGCTTTGTGCTGTTTCGGTAGGTGTGCATCAACTGTCCATATTTTGCTTAGCTTTTTTTTCTTTCTTTTTTTAAAAAAAATAGTGTCAGTCCGTGAACGGCTATTACTTTGTTTATTTTATTTTTTAAAATATATTTTTAAAATTATATATTAAAACAATTTAAAAATATTAAAAAAATCAATTTAAAACAAAAAAATTTTAAATTTTTATAAAAATATTTTTAAACCGTAAAAATAAATAGAAATTAAAGAATGTTTGGCATAGTTTTCCTTTCTATTTTTAAGGGGTTTTAAAAAATATTTTAATATGAAAAAAATATTAAATTTATATTTTTTTAGTGCTTTCTGATAATTTTAATATGCCATGTTAAAAATTTATTTTAATATATTTTTAAATAAAAATTATTTTGAAAATCCAGATTAATTAATTAAATAAAAAAACATAAAGTGATGTTAGTTAATAATAATAATA
>Ga0307511_10007676_pt1 | contig 10841 bp, 7 predicted proteins | sample 13_EM_MG_FD_200266 | JGI IMG/M metagenome (GOLD analysis project Ga0307511, IMG submission 200266) | Populus trichocarpa ectomycorrhiza microbial communities from riparian zone in the Pacific Northwest, United States - 13_EM | ecosystem: Host-associated > Plants > Roots > Unclassified | place... | reverse complement strand
AAAATTAATTTAAAAAAAAAGACTAAAAAACCAAAAGAATGAAGATCAAAATTGACATAAAAATAAAAACAAATTTTTGATTGAAGGGTGAAATTGAAAATAATAATAACTATATTACAAAAAGGCCAAGAAAAAAAATAGAAATCAAAACAATAAGGACTAAGTTGAAAAACATAATAACATCAATTTAGATCAAAAGATTAAATTAAAAACCAATTAAACTTTTAAAAAAAAAGGCCAAGGAAAAAAATAGAAATCAAAAGAATAAGAGCCAAATTAAAAAATATAATATTTTTTAAATTGAAAACAAATAAAACTTCTACAAAAAGATAAAAAAAATTAGAAATCAAAATAATAAAGACTGAAGTTGAAACAACAACAAAGAAAGCCAAGCTGCAATTTTTTAGGAAGAAGAGAGAAAAGAAAAAGATAAAAGAAAAGCCCACTAGCGACAAATCAAACCACCAACATCGACATGCTTCACTCCACATGAAAGAGTACACAACGTCGCTTTCAATGACTCGACATAAGGGTATGTTTTTAGGCTTAAAGGTGCCACACGACACCGGAAGTGCATGGGCGACTCCTAGTGCCGTACATGCACCTGTTCTTTTTTGCCGTTCTTCTTATTTATCTAAATACTCAATTGTCCTTGAGCTGATATGATGATAATAAAAAAAAACTGTCAGGAAAAGACACGAAAGTTCCTCGACTATAGTTTTAAATGTTTTACTTTTAAAGGCATTTTGGTCGTTTCACTATACTTTTTAATTGTTTATTATTTTTTATATTTGATAAAATATCAAATTTCCCTCCACTAATATTATAATAACAAAAAAAAACTACAGTGAAAATATAAAAAAGCCCTTGATGCCAATATTAATTTTTTTTTTCTTCTAAGGGTATTATGGTTGTATTATAGTACAATTAAGATGAGAAAAGATTTATTTACTCTCAATTAATTTAATAATGATTAATGAGTTTATGAAAAGACTTCAACACTCTTGAAAGCCCGTATTAAGTTTTTTGGATGAAGAGATAAAATCGTTATTATATGTTATTCTAGTAAATAATGTTTTTGTATATACAGCTACAATATTTTTCAAAGGCGACGAAACTTCTTTTAATAAATAATTAATAGTAAACTTAACAACAGATTTATTTTAAAATATCAATTGTTTAAGAAATTCATTTTAATAAAATTAATACTAAAAATGTATTTATTTTTTCTTTTCAATAATTTTAATATCAGGAGGTCAACTAAAAAAAAAAGCACCGAACATCAATAGAGTTAGAAAAGCAATTCTACGTACACTACACACGAGCATGGCAACAAGGGCCCTTCAGTCATTTCACCAATTTATACTTCCAGAACAGTCCGTAGAAGGCAACGTGGTGAGGCTTCTTTTATATAGTTATTTGCAGGCGGGTTTTATGTGCAGGAAAGAGAACAAGAGCTTAGTGGAAATAATCGACAGAGAAAATGCCTTGCTTGAACATTTCGACGAACGTTAATCTTGATGGCGTCAACACATCTGCCATCCTCTCCGAAGCCTCCTCTCAGGTCGCCAAAATCATCAAGAAACCTGAGTCTGTAAGATTTTTTTTTCCCTTTTGCCTCAGATTCTTTGAAGTTTCTTTTTATTTCATTTTATTTTGTGGTTTTAGGGTGTTTAGTTCAATCTCCTCATTTTGGTAATATCCTTTTGTTAATACATGTTTTTTTAGCCTTGAATGCTGAAATGTGGATAGAATAATAAAAATTTATGGTCTGATACGTACAACTTCTTTGTGGGTTCCTCTGTGCAAGAAAAAGATTCTGTATTATTGAAACAATTAGTCTGTTAAATGTTCTAAAGTGGGTATTCATGATTTGGTTAATGTGTTTTTATATTTTCTTGATGCTCAAAAGTTTTGGAAATATATATTTATTTCTGTAATGATTAAGCGGGTTATTGTTGATATTGTTAAATGTGCTAGCCATAAGTGTATTTATATGCTTGTTTGCAATCTTCTTTCCTGGATACTTGAGTTCTTGGCACGGTCATGGCAGCTTGAGTTTGTTTATGGTTCTAAACTCACTTGATATGATTGGGTTGTTTATCGTTTGATTTTGACCTGGATAGGTTTAGGTTTTGACTATCACTTGTTTCTTGAGAAATCCAATGTTCAAAGTGCGACTGGGCGAAGTGATTCGTGTACGTAGCTTATAATATAGTTAATTCAACTATGATCACTTGTTTGGCCGTGAAAGATAAAATGGGTTTCATCACTGGCTGCATGTTCTTGGCTAGTTTATCTTTATAGTGGACGTCGACAATTATGTTCTTTACACTACACCAGTAGTCTCTTTGATTAGATTTTTTTTTTCTGCTTTTATGTTTTTGTTAGTTTTCAGTTTTTACAACCTAAAAGAAAGTTGCATGTTTGCATCGATTGATATCCTAGTTTGCCCACTAGATGTGTGTCTTTTAACTATTTTTATGCGTGCAATCCTGCAGTATGTGATGATTGTGTTGAAGGGCTCGGTTCCAATTTCATTTGGAGGAACTGAGGAGCCAGCAGCTTATGGTGAATTGGTATCTATCGGTGGCCTTAGCAGTGATGTGAACAAGAAATTGAGTTCTGCAATTTCAACTATTCTTTTGTCAAAGCTGTCGGTGCCCAAGTCCCGGTTCTTCCTCAAGTTTTATGATGTCCAGGCAAGCCATCTCAACATCTAATTGTCCAGAAGATGATCATTGTCATCTGCATTTTTCTTATCATTGCATTCTTCGTGTATTTAAGGCCCATCAAAGCCAAGATTATGCACAGTACTGTTTGCATGCTTTACATCAGTACTAGATCATGCAATTAATCCTTACTGTTTTTAAACTGGGAGAACAGTTGCTGAATTCCCTTAGGATTCAGCTTATTTTCTGATTTTGTTGATATCGACTGCCGTTTTATGGGTTTTTTCTGCCACTACTAATGGTTTGATGCTTGCTTTATTTTACAGCGCTCCCACCTTGGTTGGAATGGTTCCACCTTCTAAATCCAGCTTCTTGCCTGATTTGCTATCAGACTTGACACCACGCTTTCAGACAGATGCGCGTCTTTGGTGCTTTGCGGCTGTAGAAACCTCATCTAAGTAGGATATTTCTGTTTCCGTCTAGGGTTATGGCATGTAGAACGTGAATGCTTTTAAACTGTGCCTCTTCTAGGGAAAACTATGTTTTTGCTTGAAATCTAACCTAAATAACTGTTTAGTCATTAATTAATGGATGTTCTTTGACATGCATATTTAGACTTTGCATCCTTATATGATCTCAAACTAGTTACTGATTCTTGTTCAGACTGTTCAGCATAAATCTTGTTAACCCTGCAACGAAGAGAACTCAGACATTGGATTGTTCAAACCATCTCCATAAAAGGCACTCTAGTATCATTTTCTTCTGTGTGGCTAACTACTAGAGCTACAAATTTTTCGAATCTGGCGCATGATACAGATTCTTGCAAATTATCATTCGTGTATCAAAAACAGTGATTCAAGATGCCTCTACAGTACCTGCTTGAAGCAAGTAATCTAGCATGCATCTTTGCTGCTCATTTGATGCATGCCCATTCATCAATTCTCAATTCCAAGAATCAATTCTGTCAGCCCCCCATGCACAGTATCCTCACTTCCAGATGGTGAAAGACTTGTCAATGGAGCTAGAGAAGTTAGCATATATATGATAAATTAAGATGAATGATCTGAGCATATTCTAATAAAATATCTTGGATCTGATCGCATGATGTTGTCTAATACTGGTCGTGTAATTGCACCCTTCTTCTCTTGTTTGAAGCTGTAGAACAACAGTATTTGAAAAAAAATCCTGTGCTTTGACTTAATCCAATTAACTATGAACAGAAGTACGTTATCGTGAGATCGCAGTGACATAACTCTAGTTTACTTACGCTGGATGAAGCCATGAAATGATAAGCTGATTCATGACCTACGTCTATCTAATAAAATCAAAATAACAAATAACAAATCTATTTAAAAAATTTAGGTTCTTGTTTTTATCATAGTTGTGATACTGGTTTTATGGATTAACTTGAATTAAATATTTTTTTATTAAAATAAAAATATTTTTTTAAAAAAATATTTTAATGTTGATCATCAAGTACATTCACCAAGTTTAACCGAATTTAATAAATATAAATAATATATCAAAAAACCGTATTTTTATTTTCACCTCCCGAGATGCTAAAAACATCCTTAATTTTTATTTTTATTTTTATTTTTCTTTTTATTTCTTAACCATCCCCCTAATCCCTGGGTCAAGGTGGGCTTTTTGTTTTGTGCTAAGCCCAAACTCACTTGAAACCCCCATTGGGCTTCCAAAATTTAACCCTTCCCTTCTAGGCTTTCACCATCCTTCCAGCAGAAAGGAAGAGACAGGAACGTACCAACGAACTACCAAGAAAGCTGGCATGTCAAACCTGTTTATTAGTCAAATTGACGGTAGGAAGGCAAGACGAAGCTGGTCCTCCCGTGTCGGTGACTGAACCGTAATTAGGAAGGAAAGTAAACATTGACCGTAAAAAATAAAAAAATATATTAATAATAATAAAATCTCTCTCTCTCTCTCTCTCTCTCTCTCTCAAGTCTCAACTCCCCACGCTAAATCATTCCTTAAATCGTCTCTCTAAGCTTGGCCATTGTCATCTCCCTAAATTCCCTTCCTTCAAACAAAACAAAAATCTACACGATGTCGTCTCAATCTCCGCCAGTCCTCCCTATCACAAACCTCCAACCAACCACCACCACCACCGCTACAGCTTCCCAACCACCACTCCCTCCACACGCCTTACGCGCATTCCTTAACAACATAACCGAATCCGTCCGCAACGGCTTCTCCCAACGCCGCCCCTTTACCGAACTAATCGACCGATCCGCTTTCTCCAAACCCGAATCCATATCCGAAGCCACAACCCGGATCCGCAAAAACTACGCCTATTTCCGCATCAATTACCTCGCCGCCATTTTCGTAATCCTCGCATTCTCCCTCCTTACTAACCCCTTCTCCCTCCTCCTCCTCGTCGGTCTCCTCTGCTCCTGGATTTTCTTGTATCTCTTCCGCGCTTCCGATCAGCCTCTGGTCCTCTTCGGCCGGACATTCAGTGACCGTGAAACGCTCGGGATTCTAATCGTTCTGAGCGTTTTCGTGGTTTTTCTAACGAACGTTGGATCAGTGATCATCTCGGCGCTTTTGGTCGGTGTGGGGATTGTCTGTGCTCATGGCGCTTTTCGTGTTCCTGAGGATCTTTTCTTGGATGATGTTCAAGAAAACGCGAGTACAGGGTTCTTGTCTTCATTCCTCGGTGGCGCTGCCTCTAATGTTGTCGCCTCCGCCGCTCCTATTGTGGCTGCCGCCCGTGCTTGAGGATCTGGAGGATGTGGTATCAATTAACGTGTTTTAATAGATGAAATAAACACGGATCTTAAATGGATTTTGGTCTAATTTGTATGGATTTATATTATTATTTTTACTTTTTCATATGGGGTTTTGTACGGATCTACAAGTTTTTTCTTTCATTTTAGGATGTAATTCATATGATTGGTTGTAATTAGTTTGATTTTACATGATTAGTGAATCTTTATCTTGTTTTACTGTGATTGGATTGTGCATACTCGAAATATTTGGACAGATCTATGGGATCTTGGGGTTGATTTTGTGATTGGAAGATTGCTGTGTCTTGGTTATGTGTTTTCGTTCGTAAGAGTCGAATGCTGATGAACTTTGTTGGTAGCCTGTTAATTGGAATGCATGCATGATCAAATTTTCAAGACATTGATTTTGTCATTGTTAGGAAGGAAGGGTCTGAGACCTTTTGATGTAGTGAGGTTATAACTTTTGTTCTTGCAACTGATCAGTCATAAAGGAATTTGCATCAATGAATTTGTTTGTCTTGACAGGACAGGATATCCTTCAACAGGTTTTCTTTTTGTTGCTTGCGTCTGATTCATGTGTTTTAGAAGTGTATTCTGATTTAGATGTCCTTACGTAGATTAGTTTGCGGGCATGCTTGATTTATTGATTGAGTTGGTCCTAAATGCAATGTCTAGATGAGTATGATCTTGACTAGCATCATGACTGTGCCATTGGTGGTTAATTTGAATGGTGATGAGGTTCGAAGCTCAGAGAAATTAGGAGCAATGCTGTTCTTGGAGAATCTATATAGGATTTTTTACTAGTCATGGTAATTAGTAAGTAAATAGTATGCATACCTTTGATAATCTAAATGTGCTATTCTTCTGTGTGCTTAGGCTATAACGGATTCATATTGTGTGAACCACCAATTATGATTTTTGTCAAGCAGGGATACGTTTTGTGGACTTCTTGCATGATGGTGTTTTGCTTATTCCTTTTTCTTTAGCAGTAGTTTTCCTTTTGTGGCCATACTCTCCATACTGTGTGTAATGAAGTTATTGAGGTAAATGGGCATGAGATTTCTAGCAACTCCACCCCAAGCTCAATCGAGCATGGTCTTGGTTACATGAGTTTGTTCTTGTCATTGCTGTGTCTATGCCTTGTGCTAATGATTTTTAAGCCAAAATTTAACTCAGGTGCATACAACCCCCTTTTTTTTTGTCATGCAAGATGATGTTCTGTCTTGATCTTGATCATGACCTTTTCCTTACAAGTCATCATGTTCTTTGTTGCAGCTGAATGTGTCAATTTTGTTGGCCTCCAGAACCCTTTGTTCATTTGATTTCATTTTATAGCATTACGGTAGGATGCTTCGCACTTGACATATCTTCATCAGGTTTTTGTGGTTCAGTTTACAGGTCTCATGCAGCTAGAAATCAGCATGTTTGCATGATTGCTATGTCTGCATACAGGTTGTTGTTCGGAAGGGTTATTATCGTTGGTTTTGCACATCTGCACTGTAATTTAGGCCTAATAAATCTATAGCTGGATACTATTTTTGCATTGCTCTGTCTGCAAGTGATGGACCCAAATTTCCGCCCTCTGCCGTCACATGGAGGAAGACGGTCATGATTCTATTCTCAACAATTGAATTCGGGCCTTTTTCCCATCTAATTGGGCTTTTGTGGGGAGGCTTAATTTTTAAAATAAATATAAAAGTACTGCATGAATAAACTTGTGAGAGTGCAGAGTGGTGGTCTGTGGCAGTGGATTTATTTATTTTCTAAAGTTGAAAAAGGCAAATGCATTATACTAAGATCTCAATTAACTATTTAGGTCCAAAAGCATCCATGCAATGCAATCAAGAGGTTCAGAGTGATGCCCAAGCTTTTTTGCGATGACGAGAGCAGATCAATCTGTTGAGTGCATAGAAAAGCTTGAATTTAATGATTAGCCGTGTACGAAGAACAGAGAAAACTAGTCTCATGATTTGCCAATAATTAACACGACCACGTATTGCCTGGAGTCTAGATGCTAGTTTACTGTGGTGAAATTGTAATTTTGACCGAGACTGAAAGCATGTGTGTTGTGTTGTTCCCTGACCAAGAAATATAGCCGTTGAAGGAGGGTCCCTGTTCAGGTTGAAGACTGGTTCAGCAGCTCATGAACGTTCAGTAACATATTGTATACAAGTAAAACTAGCCGTTGGAAGCAGAGAAGAAACTACACCCTCCCCCTCCTTTTGTCCCCCCCCTTATCTCCTCTCTAACCTCCACTATCACATTGCTCCCTCACGGACCAAATTGCTCCTCCTCGCTATTCTCTTTCTTTCTTCAAGAGAGGAGAGTGCAGACACTCTTAGAAACTCTCTTCATTTCTTTCAACGTTCTTGTTTCTTGAAGTTGTTCATGGAAAATACTTGTCATTCCCGCGACAAGTGCTTTCTGTGTGCACACTTATGCTTGTTTCTACTAGTTTTTTTGCCCCAGTTTGCTTCGAGCCAAAAAGGGGACGGCGTAGCTGTCACCCAATCAGATTATCGATCTCTTCGAGCTATAAAGAATGAACTGATTGACTTCAAAGGGTTTTTACGCAGCTGGAATGATAGTGGATATGGAGCTTGCTCTGGTAGGTGGGTAGGAATCAAATGTGTCAAAGGACAGGTTATTGCTATCCAGCTTCCTTGGAAGGGACTAGGTGGCAGAATCTCCGAGAAGATTGGTCAGCTTCAAGCACTCAGAAAGATTAGTTTACATGACAATGTTCTTGGTGGTACTGTCCCTTCTTCTCTTGGTTTTCTTCGCAATCTTAGAGGGGTTTACCTCTTCAACAACCGGCTTTCAGGTTCTATTCCTCCCTCACTTGGTAACTGTCCTGTTCTTCAGAGTCTTGATGTAAGTAACAATTCACTCATTGGTACAATTCCTCCAAGTCTTACAAATTCTACTAAGTTATATAGACTTAATTTGAGCTTTAATTCGTTAATGGGGTCGATCCCAGTTGGTCTTACTCAATCCCCTTCTCTCATATTCCTTGCTATCCAACACAACAACCTCACTGGGCCAATCCCAGATTCTTGGGGGAGTAAAGGGAACTATTCTTCTCTCCTTCAGTTCTTGACCCTTGATCATAATCGCATTTCTGGAACTATTCCTGTTAGTCTTAGCAAGTTGGCTTTACTTCAAGAGATTTCTCTTAGTCACAATCAGCTTTCTGGGGCCATACCTTATGAAATGGGGAGTCTCTCAAGGCTCCAAAAGCTAGATATTTCAAACAATGCTTTCAGTGGAAGCATTCCATTTAGCTTCTCCAATTTAACCTCGTTATTCTCTATGAATCTTGAGGGAAACCGTCTAGACAATCAGATCCCAGAAGGTTTTGATAGATTGCATAACCTCTCAATGCTAAACCTGAAAAACAATCGGTTCAAAGGCCCTATCCCAGCTTCTATTGGAAACATTTCTAGCATCAACCAGCTTGATTTAGCCCAAAATAATTTTAGTGGAGAAATTCCAGCTTCTCTTGCTCGCCTAGCCAATCTCACTTATTTCAATGTTTCTTACAACAACCTTTCTGGTTCTGTTCCCTCTTCTATTGCTAAAAAGTTCAATTCAAGCTCCTTTGTGGGAAACCTTCAGCTATGTGGCTATAGCATTTCAACCCCATGTCCTTCACCCCCTCCAGAAATTCTTCCAGCTCCAACAAAAGGATCACCGAAACATCATCACCGAAAACTTAGCACCAAAGACATCATCCTCATAGCGGCTGGTATCCTCTTAGTTGTGCTGCTGCTTCTCTGTTCCATTCTGCTCTGTTGTTTGATGAAGAAAAGGTCTGCTTCTAAAGAAAAGAGTGGCAAAACTACTACGCGGGGGCTCCCAGGGAAAGGTGAGAAAACAGGCGCTGTGGCAGGTCCTGAAGTTGAATCTGGAGGTGAAATGGGTGGGAAGTTAGTCCACTTTGATGGCCCATTTTTGTTTACAGCAGATGACTTGTTGTGTGCAACTGCGGAGATAATGGGGAAGAGCACTTACGGAACAGCATACAAGGCAACATTAGAGGATGGAAATCAAGTTGCGGTGAAAAGGTTGAGGGAGAAGACTACAAAGGGGCAGAGGGAGTTTGAGACTGAGGCTGCTGCTCTTGGAAAGATTAGGCACCCAAATCTCTTAGCACTAAGGGCTTATTATTTAGGTCCCAAAGGAGAGAAGCTTCTTGTTTTTGACTACATGCATAAAGGGAGCCTTGCATCCTACCTCCATGGTAAGTTAATTCTACCAGTTTTTATGTCATCTACACTATCTGCACATTTAATGATTCATTTTGACTGCTTGTATTAATTCATGATTTAGGAATCATTTTAGAGAACTAAAATCAAGATGAAATAAAAATTAAGTAGGCTGAAAGTAGCATGAAACACTTGGTTTGAAACAAAGGAAATTTATGATCATGCTTTCATGAATCTTAAATAGCCAAAAGATGTTGTTAATGATTGTATTGAACTTGTGAGGTACAGTTTTGGTGTAAAAGATGAGTTTTGAGCAAGAACTGTCTATTATGCTTCATGGGAACATTGATGGCAAGGAATTAAAGACCAAGGATGGAATGAAAAATTTAAAGAAAAAGTAATAACTAGCCTTGTCTTGCTATGCAAATTCCTAACCATCAGGAGCGATTCTTGTCTATCTTTCTTTTGCAGCTCGTGGGCCTGAAACCACTGTCAATTGGCCAACAAGGATGAACATAGCCATTGGCGTTGCGCGTGGACTAAATCACCTCCACAGCCAAGAGAACATCATTCATGGGAATCTCACATCAAGCAACGTATTACTGGACGAGCAAACTAATGCACACATTGCAGACTTTGGCCTCTCCAGGCTCATGACTGCTGCTGCCAACACGAATGTGATTGCCACTGCTGGAACACTCGGTTATCGAGCACCAGAGCTCTCAAAACTCAAGAACGCCAGCACGAAGACTGATGTGTACAGCCTCGGGGTGATCATTTTAGAGCTTTTGACTGGGAAATCACCAGGTGAACCAATGAATGGCATGGATTTGCCACAATGGGTTGCATCAATAGTGAAGGAAGAGTGGACTAATGAAGTCTTTGATTTAGAGATTATGAGGGATGCACAAACTATAGGTGATGATGAGTTGCTTAACACTTTGAAATTAGCTCTGCATTGTGTTGATCCCACACCAGCAGCTCGTCCTGAAGCCGAACAAGTTGTTCAGCAACTTGAGGAGATTAAGCCAGAGCTAGCTGCTGCTGCTGCTGCTGCTGCTGCTGCTGCTGATGAAGGAGCCGAAGTCCCACCAACAACTGAATAAAGAGTATCCTATTCTTTTTGCGTGCAAGAAATAATGTTTTGTTACAGTTTATTTGTGCTGCTTTACAAGGTGGTGCGCTCTATGATAAGGGAGGGAGGGGTAGTAATC
>Ga0307511_10007674_pt1 | contig 10842 bp, 12 predicted proteins | sample 13_EM_MG_FD_200266 | JGI IMG/M metagenome (GOLD analysis project Ga0307511, IMG submission 200266) | Populus trichocarpa ectomycorrhiza microbial communities from riparian zone in the Pacific Northwest, United States - 13_EM | ecosystem: Host-associated > Plants > Roots > Unclassified | place... | reverse complement strand
CGCCCGCGACCTTGAACGCCACGCTGCGTCCGTACCAAGAGCGCGGGCTCAACTGGCTGGCAACCATGGGCTCGCTCGGGCTCGGCGCGTGTCTGGCTGACGACATGGGCCTCGGCAAGACGATGCAAGTCCTGGCGTTCCTGCTGCGGCGTGTCGAGCAAGCGCAACATGATGCACGCCCCACCCTGCTGGTTGCGCCTACCTCGGTGCTCGGCAACTGGGAGCGCGAGGTTCAACGTTTCGCGCCCTCGCTCAACATCACGCAGCACTACGGAAGCGAACGTCTGCGCGCGGCGAAAGATTTCCCGACTGTGCCCGGCTCGCTGGTGATCACGAGTTATGGCCTTTTGCGCCGCGACGCCGAGCTGTTAGCCGGTGTCGACTGGTCGGTCGTCGCGCTCGACGAAGCGCAGAACATCAAGAATGCGGCTTCAGCTACGGCGCGAGCAGCGCGCAGGCTCACCGCAAGCCACCGCTTCGCGCTCACGGGCACGCCGGTCGAGAACCGCCTTGCCGAACTCTGGTCGATTCTCGAGTTCGCGAACCCGGGTTTGCTCGGACCACTCGACACGTTTCGTCGCGAGTTCGCGCTGCCGATCGAACGCTACGGCAACGCTGAGGCCGCTGCGCGTCTGCGTCGCATCGTCAGCCCGTTCATACTGCGCAGACTCAAGAGCGACCCAGCCATCATTCAAGACTTGCCCGTGAAGAACGAGATGAAGGTCATCTGCACGCTCACCCGCGAGCAAGCCACGCTGTACAAAGCCGTCGTCGACGAAGAGCTGCGCCGCATCGAAGAAACCGCAGGCATCGCGCGCCGCGGCCGCGTGCTGGCACTGCTGACGTACACCAAACAGATCTGCAACCATCCCGCACAGTACTTGTCCGAAAGCGGCCCGTTGCCCAAACGTTCGGGCAAGCTGGCACGTATCACCGAGATGCTCGAAGAAGCCATCGCGGCAGGTGACAAGGCGCTCGTCTTCACGCAGTTTCGCGAGATGGGCGAACGGCTCGTCACGCATCTGGCTGCGAGCCTGGGCGCGGAAGTCGTGTTCCTACACGGCGGCACACCGAAGCAGACTCGCGACGAGCTGGTCCAGCGCTTCCAGGAGGAACCCCATGGACCACGTGTGTTCGTGCTCTCGGTCAAAGCGGGAGGCACGGGCCTCAATCTGACCGCCGCGAATCACGTATTTCACTACGATCGCTGGTGGAACCCTGCCGTCGAAGATCAGGCCACCGATCGCGCGTACCGCATCGGTCAGAAGCGCGCGGTGCAAGTTCACAAGCTCGTGTGCACCGGCACGGTGGAGGAGAAGATCGATCGTCTGCTCGACCAGAAACGCGAACTCGCCTCGAAGGTAGTTGGCAGCGGTGAGCAGTGGATCACCGAACTCGGCAGCCGTGAGCTGCGCGATCTGTTCGCGCTCTCGGCAGGCGCAGTCGTGAGCGGCGATGACGACGACGCTACCCTGGCCGCTGCGCCGCGACGTAAGCCCGTCAAGCGCGCGAGCCGCGTCGCGGTGCGACCGTGAGCGGCTGGGATCGCTGGGGCTGGGACAAGCCCGCGACCAAGAAGCCGCCGCCGGAACATGGCATCAAGCTGAAAAAGGCCGGCACCACCTGGTGGGGCCAGCGTTGGATCGAAGCGCTCGAACACGTGCTGCGCGGCGATTCGGGTCGTCTCGCGCGTGGTCGCACCTATGCGCGTGCCGGGCGCACGCATGACCTCGTAGTCAAAGACGGCAAGCTGACGGCCAAGGTCACGGGCTCGCGCGCGACGCCGTACGCGATCACGATCGAGCTCGCACAACTACCGGAAGCTGCCTGGACGAAAGCCATCGTGGGCATGTCCGACAAGGCGCAATTCAGCGCCGAGCTGCTTGCCGGTCAAATGCCCAAGGAGATCGATCAGGTGTTTCGCGCCGCCGGCGCCAGCTTGTTTCCCCAGCAGCGCACGGATCTGGTGACGAGCTGCTCGTGTCCCGACTGGGGTGATCCTTGTAAGCACGTGGCCGCCGCGCACTACATTCTCGGCGAGGCGCTCGACCGTGATCCGTTCTTACTCTTCGAGATGCGCGGACGAACCAAGACACAAGTGCTCGACGCACTGCGCAGCGCGCGCGGGGCTAACAGCGCACCGGCCGCCAAGAAAGCCGGTTCGAAGCGGAGCAAACCTGCAGCCAATGGCTGCGAACCCGCAACACCCGAAGCCCCAAGCGTGACATTGGGCAAGCTCGAGCACGCGGACTACGACCGCGCGCGCGACACCCTGCCGGCACTTCATTTTCGTTTCGACGCGCCGATCACGCATGGCGCAGTTCTGCGGCAGCTCGGCGTGCCGGCGGCGTGGAGCGCCGACGACTCACCTGCCGAGACGTTGTCACCGCTCGTGCGCCGAGCGGCCGATGCGGCGCGCCGGATCGCGATGGCGGAGCCGGAACCCAGCGCGGCGCCCGAGGAAAGAGACGCACCAGGCAAGCCGGCGAAGACGAGCGCAAAGCCACCGCGTGCCGCCACCCGCCGTGCTAGAGCCAAGCAGCGCGATCGCTAGCGGTGCCAGCATCGGCTCATCGCCAAGAGCGCAACCCGCCTAGTCACATGTGCTTTCCGATCACGGCGCAACGCACAACGCGCGCGCCTCTGCGATGGCTTGCTCGAACTGGCGCGGCTCGAGCGCGGTCCCCGTGCGCTGCGCGTGCGGCTTAGGCAGCCACGCCACGAGCTCGGATACTTTCGCGCAGGTGCGCATCGACAGCGAATTCGGCGCCACGAGCTGGATGCCCACGATCACACCGCGTGTCGCGCTGGCCCAAAAGCCCGTGCCCTCGAGCACCGTACCCACGCACGCCAAGTGACCACCATGTTGTTTCATGAGCGCGCTCAATGCCTCGCGTGCTTCGGCCGTTGCGAGCGGCAGGCCGGCAGCGATCACGTGAACGGCCGAAACTCCGCCCGGATGCCGCGCCACGAACGCAGCGAGCGTGCGCCCAAACGTCGCGATCAGTGGCGCCGTGCCCTGAGTCGTCCAGCACGCGATCAAGACGTTGTGATGGGCGCTGAACACGTAGCCCGGCCCTTGGTCGAGGACGTGGCTCGCAGGCTGCATCTGTGCCGACAGGGGAGTACTCACGATCTCATGAAGCACGGAGATCGCGCCGTGGGCAAGAGCTGGCGGGTCGAGCGAGCCGCTCTACGCGCGATCACTGCTTGAAGCCGCGGCGCGGTTGTTCTACCCCATAGTCCGGGAGACGGTGTCGCATGAACGAAGCTGACAGCGAAGATACGCTCGACGATCGACTTTGGAAGAAAGCGGGTTGGATCGCGCGCGTCATCAAGAACGAAGACGATGAAGGTTGGGCCGTCGAAATGACCCGTGCAGGCGACAGCGAGCCAGCACTGGTCGGGCCCTGGACCATGGGCCGTGACAAGAAGAACCCAAAGCCGCTGGACGCCAACGCCTTCGCGACCCTGGTGAAAACCGCGCGGGAAGTATTGCTGCGACACGAGCAGGCGGCCCACGCGCAACTGCACAAATCGCGCACCATCACCGACCAGCAGGAGCGGCGTGTTCGCGTTGATCTCGACATCGTACCCGACGAGGACGATCCGCACGCGATCCTGGCCGCTTTCGACGACGCCAGCGGCGAGTCGATCGCCAGCCGTCGCGTGGGCACCGCGTTTACGCTCACCGAGTCGAGTGCCCAGCGCTTCGTCCGAACCGGCGAAGGCTAGGCAGCCGCACTGCGCGAGCCCACGTCACATCCGTCTCGTGATCGACGCCGCGTTCGCGGATGAACACATCGGCTGACATCTCTCGCAGCGGGAGCGCTCGACGATGGGAACTCGAAAACCGCAGAACACCAAAGACGAACAGCAGCGCGCGATCCAACACGCCGCTCCCAGCGTGCCGCCCAAGGTTCTCGCCAAACTCCGTTCCATCTGCCTGCGCTTGCCGGAGTCGTACGAGGAGCCGGCGTGGGTCGGAACGCGCTGGATGATCCGCAAGCGAAACTTCGCGCATGTGCTCAAGATCGACGCGGGTTGGCCACCGGCCTATGCGCGCGCAGCAGCGAGTCGTGGACCGTTGGTCGTCGTGACATTCCGAAGCTCGGATCTGCTGCGCGACGCACTGCGTGATGCGGGTGCGCGGTTCTTCGTGCCCGCATGGGGGACGCGCTGGGGAACCAAGGTCGTTGGCATCAAGCTCGACGATGACGTCGACTGGGCCGAACTCGAAACGCTGCTTCTCGAGAGCTATCGACTGCTCGCGCCGAAAAAATTGGCTGCGGCCAAGACTGCCCCACGGCCTTAGCGCCAAACCTGTGGCTGCACGTGCAGGGCTAGACAGCCCCGCGCGCTGGATCAATGCTCCGGCGCATGGAAAAGCCGCCCCGCAACCGTTTGTTCATCGCCTACATCGTTGTCGCTATCGTGGTGGCACTGTCGATGTTCCTCTCCGCAAGCGGCAAGCTCACGCTGAACCCAGGCGCCGTGCACGTGATCAACGAGGTCGTGGGTGTTCCCATGAGCTTGTTTCCGGTGCTCGCCGCTTGCGAAATCGCGGGAGGCATCGGGCTCTTGGTCGGCATTTACCAACCCAAGATCGGCGTGGCTGCAGGCATCGGGCTCGTTCTGTATTTCGTAGGCGCGATCGTCGGCCACATCCGCGTCGGCGATTGGGCAGGGCTGACGGCTCCCATCACGCCATTGGTGTTCGCGATCACAGTCTTGGTGCTGCGCATCCAGAGCATGAAGCGAACGTAGCCCCGGACCGCACGCTCCAGTCGCACGAATCCCGCCGCGCGTAACGTATTCCACACAACACACGTGGTGAGCGGCCGAAGCACGTCTGATGTTGCAGCGCAGTCCGCGTCTGTGGCACGGATGTCCGCCACCCAGTTAACCACGAGGCCAAGAATGAAGCCCTACTCCTTGCTCAAGTTTGCGTGTCTGGTCGTGCTCGGCGCGTGTTCCAACACTGGTGTCGACGACGAAGCCGTCAGTGGAGATGTCGTCGAAAACCCGCTCCCCGGAATCGAGCCGAGAGCCGACGTCAAGTTGCAATCGTTCATGGGCCGCCCGGGCGCGGGTAAGATCACGTTCCGGACCTTTCACGATCGCGAGTACCTGAGCGCAACGCTGTCGCTCTCCAACTGCGAGCGAGGCAAGATGTACGTCATGGAGATCGATGCCGGTTCGAGCTGCGAGACCGAGGCCAGCATCGGCGCGCCGCTGTTCGTGGTCAACGGCATCAGTGCCCAGTGCATCGACGTGTCGAGCGTGGTCAGCGCCACGCAGATGGCAGCCAAAGTCACGGACTGGTTGATCTACGGCGAGCGGGCGAAAAGCATCATCGACCGCGCGGTCACGATCCGCGAAGATCTGGGGGGCGGCAAGACGGGAGCGATCTACGCCTGGGGTGTTGTCACCAAAGGGACCTGACCTGCCTGACGCGCAAACGGTAACTGCACCGCGCAGGTGAGTCACGCTCTGCCCGCGGCTCAGCGCGCCTGCGCGGGAAACATCGACCAGAATGGCTTCACTTCTTCGAGCACGCGCGCGAACGACGGTCGCTGCGTGAGACGACGGTAGTAGGCCGCGAGCCGCCCGTGTGCAGCGCTGAACGGCAGCACCTGCTGTGCGTACAGCAACGCGGGCGCCGCGGCGCAATCTGCCATCGAAAACTCGCAGCCTATCGCCCATTCACCGTCACAAAATTGCGCTTCCGCCAGGTCGTAAGCCGTTTGAAGTTGGGCTCGCGCCTGCTCCACGCCGAATGCATCGTGCTGCCCGGCAGGGCGCAAACGATCGGTGACGATCTTTCCCATGGGCACGTTGATATACCAATCGAAGAAGCGATCGCGCAGCCGGCACTCGCGCGCGCGCTCGGGATCGCTGGGCAGTAAGCGCCCGCGTGGCGCGTAGTATTGATCGAGATACTCGAGGATGATCGTCGATTCGGGCAGCGTGCGTTCGCGCGCGTCATCGCTCAAGACGGGAAACTTTCCCATCGGCCAGAGCTTCTGCAGTACGGCGCGCTCACGTTCGTTGGCGAGATCGACGATATTCTTGTTGAACGGGACATCGGCCTCATACAAACCGATCAAGGCCTTCTGACAGAACGAGGATAGGGGATGGTAGTGGAGCGTGAGTGACATGGCGAGACCTCCAAGCAAGTGGTTGTAGGCGTACGCGAGTGCGCGTTTTGAGAAGTCGAATCAGCAGCCCGAAAGCCACCAACGATAGCCGTTCGCTCGGAACGGCAGGCCGAGTTCGCCGCATACTTCGGCGATGAAATCTGGCGAAAAAAAGTAGTTCGCAAGCTGCGCGATGCGGTCGCCATCAGGCTGGATGCGCGTGATCGCGCGCACGGCTTCGACGTCTTGATGGCGATACCAATGGATCAACAGCCACTCGCCACGATGCAAGCGTGCTTCGACGCGCGGCGCCTCAGGCAGCACGCCCTGCACGTAACGAGGCTCCATGCCGCCACTGGTAGCGGCGGTCGCCATGCGCTTGCTGCCGAACAACATGCCGTAAAGCACGGTCGCACGCGCGGCCGCTGGTCCGTATTGCGTGGTCGCACCGACCACCTCGACTGACGACGTATCGAGCAAGAGCGCCGTCACGCGATCGATATCTCCCGCATTGAACGCCGTGCAGAACGCATCGAGCACACCGGGAGCCGGAACGTTCAACGCCTTCTGCTCCGGGTCCACGAGCTTGCCCCGACCGCGATGCAGCGCGGCCTTCACCGCACCCGTCGTCGTCGCGAGTGTCTCGGCGATTTCCTCCAGGGAAAACTCGAACGCGTCTTTCAACACCACGGCCGCACGCTCCTGTGGTGAAAGCGCTCCGAGCAACGTACCCGCCGCTTCGCGCGAAGCCGTGGCATCGACCGGCGTGTGCAGCGCACTCTGCGCGTGCTCGAGCGCGTCGCCGACAGGTTCCTCGCGCTGCCGGCGCCGCTGATCGATCCAGCGATTCGACGCCACGCGAAACAGCCAGGCTCGCGGGTGCTCGGGCGTCTGTCCCATCTGCGCGAGTGTCACGAACGCGCGCGACATCGTGTCCTGCGCTAGATCTTCGGCGTCCCACGGGTTGCGCGTGAGATGCCGGCAGTATCGGTAGAGCTCCGAGCGCAACGGTTCGTAGGTCTCGAGAAACCCATGCCAAGAACTGCGCACGGTCTGCGGCAGGCCAGTGGGGAGCGGGGGATTCTGCTGGGTCATATGGGAGGAACGAACGAACTCGGGCGCAGGATACGGGAGCCTGTCGATTTTTTCTCGCGCGCTGCCAGGCCTTCGGGATTGCGCGGAAAGTTGGAGCGCGCTTTTGCGTATCGACAACTGATCCTCACGAACTACCCTGCGGCTCCGCTGCATGACGAAGAAGCCTGCGACCCCAAAGAAGTCGAAGCCCAAGTCCGCCCGCTCGGCGCCTCGAGGCTTTGCAGCCGCGCATTGGAAATGCCCCGCATGCGGCCGGTCGTTTACGCAGACGAATCAGCGGCACGCGTGCGGAACCGGAGACCGCAGCCAGGTGCTGCGCAATCGCCCGGACTCACTGGTGCAGCTGTACGCGGCCATCGAGTCTTTCGCGAAGTCACTCGGCCCGATCGAGATCGTCGCGCGCGACCGCTACGTGTTGCTACGCAGCGTGCGCATCTTCGCGGATCTGGTGATCATGAGCGACGCCGTGCGGATCGCCATTCATCTGCGGCGCAAGCTCGATGATCCGCTGTTTTTCAAAGTCGTGAGTGATGCCAAGAAAGTCACGCACGTGGCCAAGCTCCAGACGAAACAAGAGTTCACGGTGATCCGAGCGTACCTGAAAGAAGCGTACAACGTTTCCATCGAAGCACCGAAGTAGCGCAGTTGACTGCGTGTACCCCGTAACTTCCAGCTCGACAGTTCAGCGTTTTCGGCCACGTTTGCTGGGAGGCGCTCGCCGCGCCCGCGGTGCCTCGCCGGTTTCGCGCCGAAAGATGCGCCGAAACGCCGATGCATCGGCGTACCCGACTGCAGCCGCCACCTCGTCGACGGGTCGCCGGGTGGTCTCGAGCAAGTGCACGGCATGGGCGATCCGCAAGCGTTGCGCGAAGTGTAGCGGCGTGGTGCCCAACGCGTGCTCGAGTTTGCGGGCGAGCGTGCGCGCGGACGTGGCCGTCGCGCGAGCCATCTGCGGCACCGTCACTTGGCGCTGCAGGTTGGCAGCGATGAAGCGTTCGAGTGTGCGAATCACAGGGTCTGCGCTGCGCAGATGATCCGTCACCATGTAGCGTGCCTGCGATGCGCGCTCATCGAGCACCAGGTATTTGGCGATCATGTGCGCGAGCGAAGGGCTCAGCGTTTGAGCCACAATCGCGAGCATGAGGTCGGCGTGCGCGAATGCTGAGCCGGCCGTCACGAGGCAACCTGACGTAACCACCATGCGATCGTCGTGCAGTATGACGCGCGGGAAGTGCTGGGCAAAGGTTGGGCCGAGCCACCACGTGGTCGTGGCTTCGTGACCGTCGAGCACACCCGACGCGGCGAGCACGAACGTCGCCGAGCACGAGGCGGCGATCAACACGCCCTTGTGCGCTGCGCGCGCCAGTAGCGGTTTGGCGCGCATGATATCTGCACGCTCGAGCGCAGCCGCTATCGCGGGTGCAGTCACCAGCCCGAGCCCCGGTAGGATCAGCACGTCTCCCGCAGCGAGGCCACGCAGACTGAACGCGCCATCCACCGCGAGGCTGCGCTTGGCGGCGGTTTGAACGGGCGCGCCATCGATGGAAACGATACGCATACGAGCCGGCAAACGGCTCTCGGGTAGCGGGCTAAGCCCTGCCTGCACGATGCGCTGGGCTGCAACCAAGATGTCGAGCGAAACTCCCACCGGACCATCGCCAGCCCCGTCGAATACGAGCAGCGTGAAGCTCCGAGGCATGTGGCAAGAATAGACCGAAACTGGACGTATCTGCCACTGGCACGCGTGGCCCGATCGGCGAAGATCGTGCCGTGCCCATCCGCGACTTGAACGCAGACGATGCGCTCGACGACTTCGCTCGCCAGTCGGTCACGCTGCACGGCGTCACGAAACGGGTGTACGTGGCCGGCGCCGGGCCGGCAGTGATCGTGATGACCGAGATGCCCGGCATCAGCCCGCAGGTCGCGCGCTTCAGCCGTTGGGTTCGAGACGCAGGCTTCAGCGTATACATGCCTTCGCTCTTTGGCCGCAATGGCGCTGTGCCCCAAGCCGACGAAGGCAAGGCCGTGCTGCAACGCGCTTGCGTCAGCGCCGAGTTCCGCGCGTTTGCCGCCAACGAATCCAGCCCGGTGACGCAGTGGCTGCGTTCGTTGGCGAGCCTTGCGCACGCGCAATGCGGCGGCCCAGGCGTGGGCGCGATAGGCATGTGCTTCACCGGCAACTTCGCGCTCACACTGATGCTCGAGCCCGCGATGCTCGCCGCTGTGATGTGCCAGCCATCGCTACCTTTCAACGATCCTGCCGGGATGCACATCGCGCCCGATGAGCTGACCAGCGTTCGCAAGCGCCTCGAGCGCGACGATCTCACGGTCCTGGGCTACCGCTTCGAAAATGACCGCTTCTGCACGGCACAGCGCTTCGCCGCCTACGCCGAGGCGCTCGGAAACCGCTTCATCGCGCGCGTGCTACCTGCGAGCGCAGCGAATCCGGACGCCCCGCCGTTTTTCGATCGCGTGGTGGCATGCCCGCACAGCGTGGTGACTGCGCATCTGATCGACGAAGCGGGCCAGCCGACGATCATGGCGCGCGACGAGATCCTAGCGTTCTTTACGCAACGACTTGCCGCGCCTTGCCATGGCAATGACGTGTGACGATGTGCAGCGCGACACGCTGCAAGGTGTCGCGCGTGCCGCGGCGCGGAAAACCAATCAGAATACCAGGGAGCAGCGCGCAAACAAAGTTTGCCGTTTCGAATAGGGGGTGATCTGTCAACTTGAGCCCTTGCAGAATAGGGCCTTCGATCTGCCTACGAGCGACTTTGGGAATCCGGACGACCGCAGCATGATTCGAGCAGAAGGCTAGAAACATCTCCGAGTTGCTGTCAAAGCCGACCACCTCATCCCCAGCAAAGGGCGTGTCTGCCCGTCCTAGCGATTTTCGAACCGACTCCAGCAGCGTTGAATCGTCGAACAGCAACCCAGCGGCGCCAGCAGCGACGTCACCGCGAAGCACGTCACGCTCCGCAACGCTGTCGGCGTGCTCGCTCGCTATGCCTGGACGCTGGTGCCGCGCGCTCGCAACGGCGAGTACGTCGTGGCTGTGCACTTGAGCGCGGCGTAGCGGGCAGCGAGGGCGGTCCGCGGCCGGTGTGAGCTGCGGGTCGTCCAGTCGTCCGACGACCGGTGGTCTCGGTTGCTTATCGGATTGGGCTTAGCGGATCGGACCGCGCTGTGAACGAGGGCATGGGCTACTGCCTTGGTGCCACGGACACGTCGATCACTCAGTCATCCACGGCATCAAATGCATGCACCGTGGCCTCGAGCTCCTCAGCCAACCGTCCTAGTTGGCCTAAGTTGAGCGCCAATTGCTCGGAGTGCCAACCACCGCTCGTTGACGATGGATATCGAAACGCGTCTCCATCAGGGTCGAGCAGATCGAACAGTTCGCAGGCCGCACCAATCTGCTCGATCGAGGCAGGCTGAACTAAGCCAGCCTCTGCCGCACGCGCTTCGGCGCAGTAGTGACTTGCAATGACTCGGCACTTGGCGTCACGCCACAGGTCATCGATGCTGTGAGTGACACAGCAAGGAGCCCATGTCGCAGCCAGGTGCCAGCGCGCCGCAACGTTCGCGTCGCGGATGAACTCTA
>Ga0307511_10007673_pt1 | contig 10842 bp, 12 predicted proteins | sample 13_EM_MG_FD_200266 | JGI IMG/M metagenome (GOLD analysis project Ga0307511, IMG submission 200266) | Populus trichocarpa ectomycorrhiza microbial communities from riparian zone in the Pacific Northwest, United States - 13_EM | ecosystem: Host-associated > Plants > Roots > Unclassified | place... | reverse complement strand
TAGATCTAAAAAGATGGCAAATTCAACCTTTATTTAGGATTCGGGGTAACATACACTTACCGATATTGTCACCTTCCCGGAATACTTCCTTGAGTTGACAGATATTCACGTGATCGAGCGTCTCGAGAATGCTGATCTCCCGAATGAATGCACTATCCTTCTGCTCCTTGTCTGTATTCCGAGAGTGATCCTGAGCAGCGACGCGCCGAATTCTACTCTCCTGGATCATCTTGATTGCATACCACTGGCCCGTCGCACGCGAGATGGCTTTCATCACTGTGGCAAAGGAACCCTTGCCCAACTCATGACTAATGTCGTAGAAGGCATGGATACCCTTCTTTGGGGGACCCGCCGCGGTATGACGGTATATAAATCCTGTAGGGTCGCAGGCATGCAGATGACGCGCAACGGGATGTCAAGTAGTGAGAGACCGAGGAACGGTAACGACACGCACGATAGTCTTCGAGGCTGCCAGGCTGAGGCTGTGGCGTCCCGAACGCGATTTCATTTCCTTCCTTCAGGATGGCGGTCTTGTCTTTGCCGATCCTGACGCCGTTGATCTACGCCACAGACGCGACGAGTGAATAGAGGTCATACAACTGAAATACAACACGCACCCATGTACCGTTACTTGAGTAGTCGGCGACAATCACGGCTGACTTTTCGTCTTCCTTGCCATCCCAGATAATGCGGCAATGTCTATTACCTACCGAATGCCAGTAGTAATTAAAAAAAAAAAACACGTCAACCGAGTCCCCAGTTACGGTCCGCTCTCAAACGCGTGTGGCATGACACGTACTAACTCTAACGCCTGGTAACACGACTTCGTTGCCCTCAGGGTTACGCCCGATACCGACGGTAGGCACGATCTTGAAGAAGTCGATCCGGCGGAGCTGAGTTCCACATGGTTGAAGAAAACCCCAGAGGTGGGAGTTGGCGTCGGCAAGGCTGGAATTCTGCTGAGAGGAGTTCTGCGTGGACTGAGTCGCCTGCTGAGTCTCCTCCATAGATTCCTCGGGGTTGTAATCGAAACGGGGTGTTTGGAAGGGCAGGGCCATCGTGACGTCGGAGGAGAGAGTAAGTGTGCGTGTGGATGTGTTGTTTAAGAGTGCTTTGGAGGGATTTGACTATGAAAACAACGGGATTAAGAGTGCGGTTGTTCACTGGTGGGGTGACGATGGGAGTAGGGATGCGGGGGCTGTTTGCTGTAGCTCTGGCACCAGATGTGGAACGTCACCCTGATTTTATATTGAACGGAAGAAAAGAAAGGGCAAATAACGACGCTTTGAAGTCAACAAGTGCTTTGGCCGTCCTCCTGAACGAGTCGAACCAGTGGAATGCAATTTCCTTTTGTAATCACGCGTTGACCTTTGTAGAGTCCACACGGCAATCAATGGCAGTTGTGGTCAGCCTATCCAAGAATAGCCAATCATCAAAGCGCATCCTCTGCATCCCATCTAGATATCCTGTCCAATGGCCTCCAATAGTACTGCTTGTACTTCTTCGTCTCACTCCTCTTCTGTCTGGGCGCGAGTGTGCTGATCAAACCTGCCCTCTCCTTATCCTCGTCTCTCTCTGGTACATAGAACCACCGTCCATGTCCATTTCCCTCATCTCCACCATCCTCGCACGCTACTTCCCCGCTACTCTGCACCCTCTCAAACATCCCACACCGCGCACGCCCATCCTCAAGCACTGTCCCAATGTGCTTCAAAAGGTCTTTCCTTGGTCGTTCCGTCTTGAGCGCGGGGTGTGCACGTGTGAGCGCAAGGTACAGCGCCGCCGTGTCCATAGACGTAGCTCGAGATGTCGCAAGTGCTTCAACAAGCATGCCCGTCAGCTCTACATGCTTTTCTGCTGAGCTTTCGTGGGCAGAGGGACAACTCGCATGGACATAGGGCTCGGACCGTGATAGGGTCCACTGTTCATCTTCTGTCCCTGACGGTGCAAGGCGGATTGGACACGCCTCTGTACGTTGGCCATCCAGGGGATGCAATGGCAATGACTTCTTCCCCGAACCTCTCTCTCTCTTCTGTTTTTTTCCAGCATGCTGGCAGGACCGCAACGGCTCCCGATTCTCCATACTTCCACGTCTGCTGTCTGATGTCTTACATTTCTTCGCTGGACGCTCTGAAGGTGGATTCGAATTCCGTTTCGCCCTTGACTTGGATGCTTTGTTCGCTTCTAAACTGGCAAGGGCCAATTTAGCATCGCCCTTTTTTCGACCATCTGAGCACAGTTTCTTCGAGATCTCCTCGTCATTTGTTACCGTCGAAGCTCCAGAGGTCAACGGAAGCGAATCAGGTCCGGTATTTGAACATGATATGACATTGTCTGCCACATCTGAATGCACAGCTGGTTTGAGTTGGAAGCCGCCAGGGGAGCTGTGGTCTCGCGCGGGAGACCGCGAACGATGGCGATCGGGACTATTCTTTGAAGAACTCGGGAGTACGGGATCCAGTATGCTGCGCTGGGTATCATCTCCATAGGAGCTTGCATTTGCGCATATACTAGAACCTGGCTGTTCCAAGGGAAGCACACGTGACGAATCACGTGATACGTGATGATGACAGTGGTCTAGGTCTGACGATCTCGGAGATCGATCAGCCATGAGCTGCAAACCTCGATAAGACACTGTGAGTGCCGGGGTGCGGTTGGACTTACAAGTGGAGATAATGGTGTCTGGACCATCATGTCATCGCTGCCAGCAGGGCAATCTTCTGGAAGGGAAAGTGCGAATGACACGGGCGAAGTTGGCGGGGAAGATGAAGGAAGAGGAGAGAACCTTGACCCATCTCTGTCTTCACCATTCATTCCAACGGACGACGATGAAATATCGGTGTAGGCTATACTGTTGGTTGATTGCCTGCGTCGTCGTGTTTGCCAGCTGAATGTCCCCGTCACGGTCACAGGGGTAGAACAGATTCTGGTGGGACTGGATGCAAACATTTGCATTCGGGTACGAGGGACGATAGGGCTGCTCTTCCAGCGGCCGCGTTCTGCCGATATTTCAAAATACGACTCACGCAGATGGACATCCATGCCCTCGAGGTCATACTCTTCACATTGGTCATCTGCTGCGTTATCGACCTCGGAGGAGTAATCGGAAGATGGGAGGATGTCATCTGACGGCGGGAGTATGAATGGGTCCTCATCGTAGGACGAGAAGGTTGTTGGATATGCTTTGGTATTATGCGCCCAGTGATGCAGGTATTCCGAGCGGAAATTTTCACTACCAAACAGGCACTTCTTTATGTCACCCAACCTCTGCGTTTCTTCTTCCAAGTGCTGGAATCGAACACAGACCGAACTGGGAGAGGGCCGTATAGACGAGGTTCTGTGTCTCTGGTAGCACGCAAACTCCTCCAAAGTTTCGGGCTCGGATAACGAGCTTTTTCTTCTGAATTTCACAGGGATGACGCGGGGAGAGGATGTCGGCGAGGAGTATGACATGGCGGTCGGTGGTGAAGGCGATATGAGTCACGTGCAGCGCGTCATGGATCACTCAACGCGTTTGTTTTGGCGCGGAGATTCAATTGTATGGACCTTTCCGATTCGGGTGCCTTGATGGTGGCGACTTACCCACAGCATCCCCAGTTCCCTACGACTTCAAGGCTGCAGACGTTGTATCAAAGTAGTGTATCGATGAGTAGTACATAGTGACGTGGCACTATGTACTCCGAATGAGAAACAATATTGGAAGAACGTGAACAGGAACCGAAGAAGAGCTTGAAAATCCATTTATAGCTGCATTCTCCAAAAAAAAAACATTTGACAGAACCGACAAGTATTAGCCTGAATTCATGAAAATCGACTGGTTCTCTCTTACCACCATTATCCTGCACAGCTGCAAGTTCGACCGCACCGTCATGCTCGTCGTGCGCAGCCCTCGGTTCACAATATGTGTCCTTTTGTTGATATTCATGACTTTTATTTTCTTCTTCCGTTCAGACAAACACCCTTCATCTATCCTATTACCATTCTCCAACCGTGCTCTGCAGGAGAAGCTAAGGCTAGAAGAGTACCACTATAACATGATGCTCGATGGGAGGGCGAAACTCATCGAGAAATGGGGTCCCACTCCTCATAGAATCCATCCGTGAGGCCTGCTGACACTACTGTCTCTCAAATTGACCGCCTCCTTCCAGATTTCCCTCCGACGGAGAGTTCTACACCATCTGTGCGTCAGTACTCTTCGTGCCTAACTGCAGTGCTCATTTGTCTACAGGGGACTTCTTCCTCCCATCCTTCAACTGTCCGCACCGCGTACAACGCGTGGGTGTTATGGGTGATGGTGGAAAATGGGTTTGCGGTCTAGAACGCATCATTCCAAAGAAGAAGTGCACCATGTACTCCTTTGGTGAGCATCATTCGTCATGCCACTCAATAGGAAATGCATTTACTTCACTCAGGCATCAACGGGGAGTCATCCTTCGAAGCCGATATCATGAAGGTTGCTCCAGGTTGCGAGTTGTATGGATACGATTTCAGCGTTAAATCGGTGAGCACAAGCCCTCTTTGATACTGACCCTTCCCTTCCAAAGGGGACTCACGGATTCAACTCCACCCCACTAGTTCGGACCCGAAATTGAAGAGGACTCCGAACTCAAGAGGCGTTCACACTTCTTTGCGTTCGCACTTGGCCCGAAAGATGCACACACCCCTACAGACGACCCAAAGATGTACACTTTGCGCACACTCATGGAGCGCAACGGGCATGACTTTATTGACGTCCTTAAAATTGACATAGAGGGGAATGAGTACGATTCGCTGGGGGCGTTCATCGACAGCTTTGCCGCACAACCACTTCCATTCGGCCAGCTTCAGATTGAAATACATGTATACGAGGACCAACCATGGAACGACTTTGCAAAAGTGTTGAAGTGGTGGCAGAAGCTTGAGGCCGCTGGGCTGAGACCATTCTATTCCGAGTCAAATCTCGTCTATACGAACCTTGTCAGGGGGGCAGCTCCGGGACTTATAGAGGTGCGTTCTTGTTGCTTCAATGATGGTAGAATACCGACCTGGATCACAGTACTCTTTCATTAATATCCGAGGCAATCACGAATTGATATCGAACCATCAATATTCCTTCGCACATTAACAAAACCGAACGCTCTCTCTTCTGTGAATCACAGGCGACAGCGATAGCCCACACCACACCTCACTATCCGTATCCCAATCCACACACCTACACGTAGTATGTTTCGCGACCCACCTGGTACATACCAAATATCGCCCACCTATTCTGTGAAGACATCACATGTACATACTTTCTGGATCTTGGAAACTGACCTACGGACGCACTTTGTATATTCATATGTATTTCCCTCTTGATCCCTTTATCGCACTCCTTTTTCATGCAGTGTGATCATTAAATTTACAACCTCATCCGAAGTGGCAAACGCATCTTGCGTCTTCCGTTCTGAAGGGCACAATACTCTCCTTCGCAGTCTATGACCGTGGTTTCCCTGCCACGAAGACACCAACGCATACCAGTTCTACAGTGCTTGTATACTCGTATCATGGCGCCAGCGGGCAGACCTCACACAAGGATCAGGCTAGCTAGGTGCCAACTGGGTCCAGGCTTTCGAAATATTCGAGTCTACAATAATAATATGCGGGTTCTAGCAGGTATACGATATTGCTACAAATCAAAATCAGCCATGTGAAAAAGTATGATAGCGGTATATTGGGTCACTATAGTGTGACCAGACACGAACAGACACACGAGATCTCCGTTATCCACGAAGACTTCATCGACGATGCCGACGATCTGTCTGATGAGGCAAATGAGCCTTTCCGAAGCAGATTTGAAGCAGATCTCTGTACGGGAACGCTCCCATGCGCAACAACGATCGTCTCGCCATATGGCAAAATGCAATCCAAGATATATAGCTTGAGCCTATATCTCGCAGCGATCTTAAAACAACGTCAGACTTTGATACATAGCGAGAGACAGAGCGGCGTCATCACCGAGCTTGGTGTTGACATCATCATTGGGATGGACACCGTTTGTGGCATTCGCAGCCGACAATGGCAGACTGACGCCTGCTAAACCCGAAGCTTTGAAGAGCTACTACATAGTAGAAGATCAATGCCGTGCTTACGATATCGTAAGCTAGCATTTGCAACCAGTTTCCATTGGGTCTTAAACTCCCCACCTTCCCTCACGCCTGCTTACCATTCACTGACCATCATTCTCAAGGACAGACCGTCGGCCATCGTATCGTTGACATCGTGCGCTTTCGTCGCTTTGTGGGATCCGGACGAGAGCTCAGATTCGATTGACGTTGAATATTTTGAACTTCAGGTCGAGTTTCCAAGCAGCAACACATCTTTGTATCTCAGCAGAACAGGGCTGGTCTATCACTGAGGTTCATTCTGGTACGGCCGCCCCCCTCGCAGCGAATCAGCAATTACGAGCCCTACTGGTGCCTGCTGCCACCTCTCGAGCGCAGTGGCGGGGCCGCCGAGATTGATCTAGTGCCATTGACAGTAACTTCTCGGGCGCCGCCAACAGAGAGCGTTACCGTTTCTCCCAAGGAATGTTCTGCCGTAGAATGCCTCCGTTGCGTCGTCGAACGAAAACCAGGTGTATGTCCTTGTTTCCAAGGAACAATGCTTGATGAATGTTTTTTTTTCCTCCGTGCAACTCCAGATTTCGGCTTAAACAATTGCGACACCCCTTTTGTGGAAATCAAACCTGAACCTCCTACCCTGAGTGACGTGCCGCGAAAGGTTAAGGAAGTGTCACGGTTGCGATTTCGAACTAACCCACTGAGTGATGGAGTAGTATTAACTCAGCTGGGGGAGATTGTCGCATTTACATGCCGTCAATTATTATTGTCTACTTCTTCTCTCCCTCGGCCACACAAGCAGATGACGCAGGGTTATTTCTTGGATGTGGACATCAGGTGACCCCCTGTGGCAGTCCATGTCCTTCCCGACACAACACATGCCGCTGGGAATCCTTGCACTTCGATTTGTTTTCGCATCTCCCGCCGCAGTGATGTTAACCATCCACGCAGTCGCGGAGAACTTTTATTGGCTGCACCATAGCCCCCGTCCATGGACCTCGTCACCCTGTAGCGGCAGTATGTCCGCATTGAGTGCGTGGGCGAAACGGCCACGAGGCTTTCCGGTCCTCGGACTCCCCATGTGGGTCGCAGGCACGAGTTATCTCCGGCCCATTGTTTCAACAGGGACGTCCATTTGACTCTCTCGGCATGCTATTGTGACATCTCATAGGATAACTGACTATAAAGTGATGGTAGCTCCGATAATGTCTGAAACTTGTTCGTCAGAAGGTATCAAAGGTAAACTCCACATTCCATGCACCGAGGTTCCTCGGAATATCGTTGGCACCTATCAGAGACACCAGACTTCATGATCCCGACACACACGCAGTGTTACTTCATTCTGATCTGGAGTCTGGGAATAGGCCTTAAGTGCATCAGTATGTACGTATTCTAACTTGTGTAAGCAGGGCTGGTAAAGGGTGTCGCTCACACTACCGAAGATAGGCCGAGGCAACACGTACATATGATGTCGTTGGGAAGGACTGAATGAGAAGTGAACCAAAGACCTCGATCCAAAACACTGGTTGGCTTTGAACCATTCCCTAAGAAGATACAATAGCACCCGCTATCTATGGCCTTCTTAATTACAAGAAGTGAGCGACATCAGTGACTGCTAAAATCATAAAGGATACCTGTGCTCCGCATCTCGCAGGCCGTGACTTCGTACGGGCTGTGTGAAAGCCACTTGACGCAAACAAGAGTCGACACCATGGGTCACCCAACATGGAATGTACGGTGATTGATAGGACGGGTGTCACAGATCCCAGCTGAATTGATACTCGAAATGCCGCCTACGTCGGAAGGATAGTTTCCTGATGGTTTTGCTGGGTATCATATGGAACACTCGCTGACCACTCGTAGTGAGGACCTGTCAAACAGTTCCATTAAACTTACTCGTGGATCAGATGGCTGATGGTTTTCGAAGAGTCTCTGTCAGGTACACCCGTTGTCGAGATATTCCTTGGCTCGCGTGGCCACTGTCGTTCGGCTTCAAACAACATTATAGCACAATCATTTAAAATTGCGATAGTTATTTTGGTGGGAAACACCAGTAAAATCAATGAAGCTCCGCAATTGAAGGACACGTGAAGAGGGACCGCGGGGACACGGAGAAAGGAACTGCCATACAATTGATGTTGAAATACGTTAGAAGTCAATGAACTCAAGGCGGCCGATGTCATTATGGATCAACGCCTCAGTAAAATGTAGCGTGGGAATGCTCTGGCTTGCAAGCTGCAGCGCCAACACCACCGTACATAGTTTATAGTACAACTTGATATCGACAAATCTTCTCTCGGGTCGGCGCCAATCGATAAAAGACCAACCCCACGATCCTCACACTTTAGGAGGCTCCTCCGAAATAATCGTGCGGATCAGTGGTCATCGCTGATGCCGTATGGCCCGCTGGCATTTCCCTGCATGCTGCAAATGAGAGATCTAAACGCTGACATATACATCCGTACGAATCTGTGTTGCCCAATAAACGACACGGATCGGTGAGTTCCCTTGACCCGAGCACAATCTGAGGATTCTACATCATCCCAACGCCGTGCACGTGTCAAACCATTAGAAGAAGGCATCGCCATGTTCAGGGTCAAGTGATCGTGTCAGCAGCCTTCCGCGCTTGTCGGGAAAAAAAACCTGAACGAACCCTAAGATCGGCAGCGAATGGAAATGCTTCGAATATCGCAAGTTGTCCAAGAAGTTCAGTCTTCAAACTCCTATCAGCCAACTTGGTTGGGCATGTGCATCAAAGAAGCAACCTCAATGCGATATGACCGTGACTTGGGGATTACAATGTTGCATCCTTGTGAAGGAAAGGCGACACGGTCAATATTACAGTGGTATGATTTCCGCCGGGACGACCAGCAGGCTTGGAAGTTTTCGACCTATCGTTGCTTCGTTTTGCAGGGTGACGTATGGGGCGCTCAGAGGGTGGCAATATGATCCTGGCACCATTTAAAGATATCTGACCAGATAACCATCTATACGACTTCAAGAAACTCACCTCACCATCGGGTGACCAAGGAGGAGGAGAATGAAACCTAGGATCATGGGGGATGTTACTGCAAACTTGCCGACGGATGGAAAATTGAATAGGGACGCAATTACTCAGCCTATGGCGGGACCCTGGACAGAAGCAGTGGATGTATTTACATTACGTTTTCTTGTCGGCTTATAATCGCTGATACGAGCACCATAGCTGGTGATCTCTGCTTGCGAGGTTGATTCCAGAAGGTTACATAAGACTGTGGAGTCGAAGCATGGAAGTCAAGCTGAATCGTAGGGTCGTTCATGGCCAGTCTCGCGCTCGGATCCTTCGCCAGAATTGGGAGTGTGTTGCTATCAACTGGAAGGGACGGTAAAGATGGCTTGAAAATTTTCATGCAAGTGCGGCGGGCATGAACCTCGTGAAGTTGGACTGGTACCTTTGCCAAAGACGTGGCATTGCAAAAATGATTTGGAGAACAAAATTGTTCCACTAAGAGAGAAAACAGACATACTGGGCAACTGAATTTTCGCAACGAAATGTGGGGAGAGCCGCCGGCAGGGTTAATCTCGACCAAGATCGACAGATCTGAATGACACGTATACAGTTCAACTGCGTCACGATGCCCTTGACCACATGAACTGGTTGGAAGTGCATCCCACAGCAATAAGCATGGCAACGCCTACGATGCGACCTTCGCATGAATTGGAGTTGACTCTCGACCAAATATCCAACGACCTTTCTGCTTGAGATCAGCATAGGAAAGTGGGTCCCGAATGATCTGTTCCAACGGACTGCCATTTGCAAGAGGCGGGTCCGTCTGCACGGAGGGCAGTGGCCGTTGTGGGAGAACGAACCTGATCCAACGGCGGACGATGAGACCGTCGCAAGTAAGAGGGGGACGCCGAGAACCTCGGGAATTGCCTTTGGGATCCTTTGGAATCTGATCCGAGATCGACTTACGTTCTGCCCTGATTGTTTGATCCCACACCCTGATCAGCTTCCACTACGAGCAGAGCCCTCGATGGCCCAATAAATATTTCACTGGATTGGACCATCCACCCTACAGGCCTTGGCCTCGTATTCCACCACTCGTCCCTTTCATGCCCATCTCTTTCCACACACTCTGCTAGTCTTGTCTGGTCCGTTCCTCTCAAGTTTCGCGTTATATAGTATGTTGCCATTCCGTTTCACCTCGCGGAGTCCCCTCAGGTCCCCCCCGCATCAGGTTCCCCACCCATTCGTGTATGTTTAACATCATCCTATAATGGCTACCAAACCTTTCGAGATGCCCCTGCCCGCACTCCAACGCGGTAAAGCTTGCCTACGATGCAGGTAAGTCCACTTCTCCCTGGGGTGTTCCTCACTGGCTCACAGCTGGTCCCTGCGCCTTGACCAGGAAACGCAAGATGGTAAGTCCCATCAAGGGTAACGCGGCTGTGTATCATCTCAGATGGCTATGCAGCGATGTGATGGCGTGAAGCCTACATGCCAGCAGTGCGTCCGTGCCAAGAAACCCGAACTATGTCAGTACGACGATGGCAAGACAAAGACAAAGACGCAGATGTTACGGGAGAACATCGAACGTCTTGAGCAGCGGATAAGGGAACTAGAAGATCCGGAGTACGCACCACCCGCGGTAGCGCTGCAATATCCCCAATTTCATCGGAGATCAGAGAGCTCTTCCTCGTCATCAACTGGGTCACCAGATAGCTCTGGGTTCTCTGCCCCCCATTCGCCCTTTTCGCCGTCTGGTATGCTGTTCCCTCT
>Ga0307511_10007672_pt1 | contig 10842 bp, 13 predicted proteins | sample 13_EM_MG_FD_200266 | JGI IMG/M metagenome (GOLD analysis project Ga0307511, IMG submission 200266) | Populus trichocarpa ectomycorrhiza microbial communities from riparian zone in the Pacific Northwest, United States - 13_EM | ecosystem: Host-associated > Plants > Roots > Unclassified | place... | reverse complement strand
CCCCCCCCCCCCCCCCCCCCCCCCCCCCGCCGCTCGAGATATCCTCCATGTAGGAGTGGGCCTGGTCGGCATAGATCTTGGCGTTATCAGCGGCGGTGTTAATCTACGATTGCTGGTCGGACGAGCAGCCATTAAAGTTAGCTCGTTTGTTGTGGATGCGGGAGATGGTGAGGTTACCAGAGAGTTTGACCTTCGCAGTCCCCTCAACAATGGCGTAAAAACGCTTGGGTGTACCATTGGTGTCAACGGTTCGATGGAGTACCCTCCAGCACCAGATCGGGTGAAGTGGTACGCAACGGAGACTGGTGGTGATTATTTCATGAGATGGCGGTCAAGCCAACAGTGATCGAGGCGACTCCGCTTACGACTCATCTGTGAGGCCGCGGGCCGACGTCTCACTCACAGCGGTTTCGGTCGTAGTATTTAGTAGCATCGAGGGGGTTCGCAAGCGCCACATGTTCCTCAAGACAGAGGGCCATTTAGGTTGACTCTCGTTGGTCGGAAACTGTTTGCACAGTTGAGCTGAGATATCAACTGTCCAATCACCTGGTGTTCGGGACGTTGTCCGATTGGATGAAGCCGCGGCGGTCCCGCAGCGATGGAGGATGGAGGATGGAGGCTGATTCTGACCGATTGGGGAAGTTTCCGGAGTGAGATGGGTAGACACTTGAGAATAAAGAAGAGACGGCGGTATTTGCGAGGGTGAGTCGCGGGTACTCCCTCGAACTTAACAACAGGAAGAATCCCCCAGTCACCTTGGCGATAGCATACGAACTGCCGGTCAATGAAAACATGACACCTAACCGTCCGGAAGTTCTTGCGGCAAGGGGGATTTCTGTCAACGAGGGCGGCGTTTCTCTTACTCAGTATTTACCCCTGAGCTGCTTCCATAGGCCTTGGGTACCTCGTTTCTGCCGGAGACATGCCACGGAGTGGTGTGAGCGCAGAAGAACACACGGCACGCTTTTTGAGAACTCGTGAGCCAGAGCCGGTAGCGCCTTCGCACTGGAATGGAATCAGAAATGCTGCGTATTAACATTTCATCGCGCTGCTTTGTGCTGGGGAATAGTCCCCCTCAGGATGCGCTCACAACCGGCGGCAGCCTTCGTAACACATCCAGATCGTTTTCGGACAATTCCACAGGAATGTCCCATCCACGATGCACGGCTCGTAGAAATCGGAGGGTTACTTAAACGGCAGGCTCTTCCAGCACTGAGGTCTCATTATCGTCGGCTTGTCAACCGCCCCTACTACCTTCGCCGCGAAGCTCCCCTCTTCTCCCCGTGTTTCCCCTGTTGTCCTCGCCGTGTCTGCGGTCGCTGCCCCCACCGCCCCGGTTCGGCCGTCGGGACTCCAACCCAACGAGCTCAAGGGTCCACCGGGATCGTTGAGTAGTTTGAGGGTCTCGCCGCCGGTGTTGACGATGGCCGTGGTGAACTTCAAGCCCTCAATCCACAATACGATGGATTGGAGAGTTTGAAGGTCACTACGACCGTTGCCAACACCAGCAGCGAGGCCTTCAAGCCCCTCAATGAATCTTGTGGAGTCTCACCCGCAGTTCAATGGCCCGAAGATAAATCAAGTGTCTGATTTTTTTATCTGGAACCCCCGCGTTGATGCTTCCGGCTCCCGCTCCCAGGTCAAGCTTCAAGTACAGCCTCACGTGTCCCGCTGGCCTTTGTAGTCCCAACATCTGCACCGTTCTCGTTTCCGTCGCCTCCACTAATCGAACATGATCGTGAGCGGGATCATCTCGATCCACGTTTGGCTTGGGCATTGTCTCGTGGGATAACCACCACCAGCCTCCGCTGCGCGCGACTACGCTGAGGCTGGCGCTGGAAACTACTCCATTGAACCGTCGAATGTGTCGATCTCGATGGCACCTCTCAAGGCCGGGATCAATCGTCGACAGTCGCCAACAACACTTATGGTGTTTTGGTGCGAAAAGAGCCATTTTGACAACTAAGTATGTATCAACTCTTGTACAGACCGAACAGCATACAAGCAGCAGAGGGAAGAACATTCATGCATTTTGCTCGTGCAGTTCATCGGCAACTGCCGCTCATCGATGCATCGGTGTATGTAAACCTGTCAAATTGGTTGTCTTCTTCCTTTCCCCAGTTGCTGTGTCATGAATACTGACTGAGTTGATTGGCAGGCTTCCGGGTTATTCGGGACGTTTAATAAGTCTCCCACAGGCCAATGACTTTTCATCTTGTCTCCCTTCGACCTTGCCCCTCCTCTTCCGTCTCGTCCGCGGAACTTGAAGTAGGAAGATGGTACGAATCGACACAAAGAACATTCACGCGTACTGTACGCCTACCTTTCTGGTTCCTCCTGTTTCTCCCCTTCGGTGTTTCTCATTCACCCACAGGGCCAGCGTTCGTCGTGTATTGGGGAGTCGTTTTGTTCGGTTATGATATGTCAGTCTTCCTCTTGCTCTCTGTTCATGTAAAATGAATTGAGGTGGACCATGCAGGGGTATCGGAGGCGGCGTCATTGCCCAGGACCTCTTCATGCAGAAGTACGGTCTCAAAAATCCTGACGGTACCGCCAACATATCAAGGAAAGATCATATTTCTGCTGTCATCGTCTCGGTGCTTCAAGCCGGAGCCTTCTTCGGCGCGCTCACGAGCGCCCCTATCTCAGGTATGGGTACCTAATTTAACGGAATCATACGGGCTTTCGAATCGTCTGATCGATGCATGAACAGCCCGCCTTGGAAGGAAGAAAACCCTTCTAGGATTCTGTGCAATCTTCTCTGTCGGTGCAGTGAGTCTTCAGTAGAAATTTCGCTCGTTTCGAGGTAGGTATGAAGGTATGAGCCCCCGTTTCTTTAGGCATTGCAGGTCTCTCTGGGTGGAAACAGAGGCCTGGCCTACATCTATTCCGGCCGTACTATTGCCGGATTCGGCATTGGAGGAATATCAGCCGTTACCCCAACCTTCGTCTCGGAATGTGCACCAAAAGAGGTGCGAGGGAGGATCACTGGTATCTTCCAAGTCATGATCGCTATCGGGTTCATGCTCTCATACTGGATCAATCGTGAGTTGCCACCCTCCGTTTTCTGAGACAAGGAGTGACTTTGCGGTGGTTCAGTGGGAGCGTCTTTACACCTCAGTCACTCGGAGAACGTGTGGAGGGTTCCGTTGGGCTTCCAATTCGTTCCAGCGGGACTGATGACCATTGGCCTTTTCACTGTCAAGGTCGGTCTTGCGAGCCCATGCTTTTCAACGTGACCTATTTTTGGTTCTTAATTCATCAGGAGTCTCCGAGATGGCTTATCTCAGTCGGACGTAGAGAGGAGGCCATCAACAATCTTGCATTCATCCGGAGGGAGACCGCCGATTCACCAGCGGTTCGTGCCGAAATGGCTGAAATCGAGGCTGTGATCGAAGAAGAGCGCCTGGCCCGCAAGGGTCTCGGCATCAAGGAGGCCTTCTTTGGCAAGGGAAACTTCATTCGATTCGTCATCGCGTTCTTCATTTTCTTCCTCCAACAGTTCTGTGGTCAGAATTCGGTCGGTTACTATGCCCCAACCGTCTTCCAATCGATTGGTTTCACTGGTACCTCAGTCTCCCTCCTCGCCACTGGTATTTACGGTGTCGTGGGGCTCGTCGCTATCATGTTTTTCACGTTCTTTGCCTTCGACTCTTTGGGTCGCAGGTTCTCATTGTTTATTTCGGCAATCGGGATGGGCATCCTGTTCTTCATCGTTGGCGCTCTCCTCAAGTCGTTCCCCCCAGACCCTCAGGCCTCTGAGCCTGCTCCGGCAGGCAAAGCGATGGCCGCGATGTTGTACATATACGTCTGCTTCTTCTCTTTGGGATGGGGACCAGTACCGTGGGTGTATAGTTCCGAAATCTTCCCCACTAGGACAAGACATTACGGCCTCGCTGTCGCCTCCGCTTCCCAGTGGTTATGGAGTGAGTTGAACCTGCCTTTGTCCCGTCAATGGACGTGATCCTGACGCGCACCTCGTAGACTTCGTGATTAGCTACAACACTCCCACGTGGATCACCAACCTCGGGTGGAAGATCTTCATCATGTATGCCGCCATCAATGTCGGTGCGATGGGCATCTTCTCCTTGATTATTCCGGAGACCAAGGGGCGTAGTTTGGAGGAGATGGATGTTATCTTCGGTGCAGTTGGTGCCGAGACCCGCCGACAAGATATCGAGAAAAAGAAAGTGGCCATGGGAGGTATGGAAAGTCGTTCTAGTTCCGGGTGAAGCAACACCATGCTTCTTTAATCCTTTCGGCATCTTCCTGGGACGCGCGGATATGTGTGACAGCCACCACCAGATCGTGATTCTGCTCGTCAGTGTATCCCCAGACATTAGCGAATCCTCCATTCGTGGGTGCTCGCTTGTGAACAGGCTTGAGCGTGGAAGTAACTTTGTAACAAGCGGGGGAGGTCCCATGCATGGCGCGCGCCATATACCACAAGTCTTTCTTGACGCTCGTATGCATTGTTTCCTTAATTCTGAGTCAACTGGAAGGCTGTCAGTGATCTGCCGCCAGTCGTTATGGATCGAGGGAGGTGTTTTGAGGTCGAGTCCGTTCACAAAACCTTCATGCTCGTATTTGGTCCGGAACTCGCCGTGTCCGATCTCACACAATGATCGCCCACTAGCATCATGTAGACAAGCGGTCGGCACAATTGAGCGGTGCGGCGTCAGATCCTTGCGCGTCATGAGTTGGCGCCTGAGATCCGCGTTAGGTTGTGGTACAAGGAAACCATATAAGAGACACAAACCAAGAGACCGGCGGGGTTGCCTTTCACGTGTCTAACGTGCGGCACCGTTGTGTTGTCGTATGGGTGTGTGCGGGCGTAGTTCAGCATTGGCGGACCGAGCCAAGTGCAGCTGCATCCTCGTGGAACCGAGACGGATCCAGCGTTCAAAGGGTCAACTCCTGTCAGTCGGAATCCCTTGTTCGGATGGGGAACCCGAAGAGCAGAACCAAACATTGGTTTCGAAGAGGAGGCACTGAGGTGAACACAACACTGAAACATGGAACAATTTCATCTTGTTCCATCCCATGCTTTCAGCTTACCGGCGCACGGGGTACACCGCCGACATGGGATCTGGGCGCGCGCGGTGGATGATACGCCACTGTCGAACCAAGCGCAAGCGTATGAGATAGCAAGGCTAATTCAGCGAAAGGAAAGGTCGTCGTCAAGGCGGTATCAGTGGTAACCTCTGCTGTCCAAGATCCAACTTAAAATTATGAAGTCGATCTTGGTCGTTCTCCTCCCAGCCTCAGTGCATGTGTCTCAGGTCTGCATGGACAACGATCGCCTTTATTTCGAGAGGGGAATTTGAGCGTGCGAGGGTGATGTTGTTCAGTTCGAATCCTTCTGATACACGAACCTTGGGCAACGGAATAAAATGCAGTCACCGGCTTCGCCTTTGTGTCCCCCGCCCCAGTGGACGATGAAAGGCAGGAGAGCCGATATGAGCCGAACAAACAAATTTCCAAATAAGGAAGCAGCCCAACATTTCGTTAAGTAGAGGACGTCCCGTGACAGGTTCGGACAGTCTCTTCCTCTCAATCTCTTCCTGTCCATTCTCTCTCTTCCTGCTCTCACGGCCATGTCCTTCGCTTTAGATTCCGCCACCGATGGCAAGACCCCGGTCCCGGCTCTCTATCTCATGTTCAAGGAAGAGGATCTCGCTCCTCCTCCTGGTACACGATCCCATGCGAAAAAGAAGCCGGCCTCATATATCCCCCGTCCCAAAAACGCCTTCATTATTTTCCGTACCATGTATTCCAAGTGGAACTCTATGCTCCCGAAGGCACAAGACCCCGACAACCCTCTCGCGCAGAAGGCTATCACCGACCATAGGACCCTCAGCAAGGCTGCCGGCGATGCCTGGCGGCGCATGACTGAGGAAGAGAAGGCACCCTACAAAGAGCTCGCCGATGCCGATAAGGCCCAGCACAGGATCAACTACCCCGATTACAAGTATTCCCCGGGAGAGCGCGCTCCGCCATACAGGAGAGGCCCTAAACCCAAGACTGCGACCCAGCGGAGCGAGTCACCCCCATCAAGCGCTGCGTCTGATTCGCAGGATAATATCGTCGATGAGGTTGTCACGCTCCAACCCCCTCCACGTCGTTCGTCCTCGTGCCCACCCCCGACTGCGACAGCTCACAACGGATGGTCGGCGTCCAACATCCTCATGCCGCCACCGTTCTCCCATCCACAGCCGCAGTACGGCGATGCTACCTTGGCCCCCATCTTCACTGATCCTTGGTCAAATGGACTCGCCGTTCCACAAGACAACTCGCACCAGAGAGGGCTGGATCCTCTCTACTGGCGTCGGGGCAGCAAGGACGATTTCCGGGTTCCTTATGGTCAACAAGGGGGATATTCGCACAACGCATACAACGCACTGCCCTCGTTCTCTCGCCGGGTTAGCAGAGACGACTCTTACATCAACTACTCGTACGGATCGACCGCCCCCTTCCACCACCAGCCCACCTTACCCCCATTGCCATCAGTCCAGGATCAATGGTCGCTCAACGTCCCGCAGGACCCGCGTTGGGACAGGAAGAGGTCGATGGATGATCTTGATATGCATTTGATGAACGCGTTCCCTCAAGTGACCAGAATCGCCCGCGAACACAATGGGCGAAGGCCTAGCCGAGATGATTCGATGATTAACTACGGTCATTCGTCTATCCTGACCGAGAGGAGGGTGAGCCGAGACGACATTGGGATCAACTATGGGTACGCACCGGCTAGGACTCATACTTGGAATGACGTACGCCCATTTCCCCACGTGTTTTTTCTCTGCTTCATATGCTCAGGTTTTACCCCAGATCCCTAACACGACCTTCAACCCGAGTCCATTGAGGTCGGTGATCCAAGCCGAACGTTTCCATGGTCAAGATCCGCTTTCGGCTATGTCACCGTCTGAGTCCGGTATGGGATCTCCGGACATGCGTGACATTGCTGGGGCCTTCTCCCCTCTTAACCCGTACACGGTATCGTCCGTCACTTCTGGGATAATGCCACTCCAACTCGACAACCCCAATATACCTCCACCCGTCCTTGATCTGGGCTCTCCAGGGGTGGAACTCCAAGAGCACGAGGCAATCCAGTTCAACAACTACTCTCTGTCCTCGGCTGACTTTCAATATACCGAGTATGACGCTGGTTCGACCCCATACTACGAACAAGGATCTGTAGGACCCCACGACACATCATCTAGGGAAGGAACTAGCACCCCGGAGTTTGGCCACCGTAACATACCTCTGTATCACCAGCACGCGCCACAGCCAAGCATCACTTCGCCGTAGAATGATCCTATCATCCGTGTTTCACTTCTCCGCCCTGTTTTCCTTCTTGCTTTCGAAACCCTATTTTACGCTGGCCATTTTCTCTTCTCCCTTCGTAACGTTACGGTCACGACTAATACCACGCCGCTGTATTTGGTAGCCGTCTCTCTCCTCCACCTTTGGCTTTTACGGGTCGCGTTTTACCCACACCTGCTGTATCCTTACTAGTTTATTTATCTGAAACATTTAGCTCTATCGATACGTATCTCTATTGTTTGGGGAAGTGAGGTCGATCGTATCGTCGCCGAGCCTTTCCCTGCTCCAGGTGATCAACTTCCAAGTTGTCTGACCACAGGACCAGCCACACCCATCCTCGCCGAGTCGGTCGTCTCTCGCTCCCTCTCCGCCCAAGTCACAGCCCCCGTCGTGGACGAACCCCGCTAAGAGCACTCGACCGACCCCCAAGGTCCCTCTACAGTCGTGGCTCTGTTCCTCAGAAATACCCGACCTTATCTCCTCCCCCTCCTTCGAAGCTCGCGTCCTGCGATCGCACTCGCAAGCAGGGCGTTCGCGAGCAGGAGCGACGAGGTCTCGTCTCGATCACCCGTCGGTTTAGGTTTCAGGAACGGCGGGGCGTCGGGGGAGGGGATATCAGACGAGGGTGTCACTGCTTTCATCACCAGCGCTACACCCACCACCGCACCACACGGCAACACCGACAGAGCTACAAGTGCGCTCCGCGAAGAACTTGTTGAAGACGGCTTCGACTTTGGGAACGCGGATTACGGTCTTGCCAACGGGAACGGTGCGATGACCCACGATATCATGGTGACGTTTTTGGGGACGGGGAGTGGAGGAGGGCCAACGAAAACGAGGAATTGCTCGAGTTTGGTCGTGGATATGCTAGGCAATGGGTCTCTTTGGAGTGCGTACTGTCCTTCTACTCGATATATGTTTCGTCGTCTCCCCCACCAGTCTGTATGTGATCTCAACCAGAGGAGCTGACATCGCGTTTTCTTTCGTTCCTTCACTCATCTAGTGTTCGATTGCGCAGAGGGTACGACTAGACAGTTTGAACTACAACCTTCGGGTGGGTATCATTCAGGTGGGTATCGGGTCAAAAGGGGCAGAATAAACACCATATTCATCACCCACATGCATGGTAAGCGCGATCGTGCCACTCAACTGGATGGTCGTTGACGTGTGTTCTTTGGAAGGAAAGCTGACCACACTATGGGCCTAATTGGGTTTTTGAAAGCGCAACTCGGTATTCCAAGGGCTGGGGTTAACTCTGTGAGACCGTTTTCTCCTGTACGGCGTGGCCGCTGATAGTCGAGATTCTCTGATCGCACCAGGTCCTCAAAGTGGAATTATATGGACCTGCCGGTCTAAGAGCCTTCATTCGTACGATCCTGAACATGACCGATAGTCAATGTCAAGACAAGTATGCCGTCCATGAACTCCTTCATCGCGGGGAACAACCATCGGCCCCGTGTACGCCTGGCGCGATGCGAGGCAACGAGGTGGAGGGACGAGACATCGTGTGTGGGGATGACGGGTTCTGGAGGGAGTGTGTGAAGGTGTCAACCAATCGCTCCAGGGGGGAGGTCGTGGTTGACGCTGGGAAGGTCGTTCACCGGGGTAAGCCTCACTCGGTGCTTATTTGTTGATTCCTCCGTCCCTCATCTATTTCTAGTCCCGTGCTTAGGCTACGTCATTCGCGAGTCTCCTACGAAGTTGGACCTCGAAGGCAAAGACGAAGAAGCGCAAGCTGCCACTCTCGGACGTTTGAGAAAACTCGTTCTTCTTGGTGATACAAACAACCCGGATGCGATCATCCCGCTTGTGAATTCCTCCGCTGGGCACGTAGCTCTCGCAGTACACGAAGCGACAGACTGCTACATCCCCACCCATGTCGATCCACAACAGCAAACTGGGAAGAACAGGAGCACGGAGAGCGTACACGCACTCTCGTTGCAGAGGGGCCATTCGACACCCCATATGGCCGGCAGGTTCGCGAACCAAATTGGGGCTCGGAGGCTGGTTCTGAACCACCTCGGTGGAAGGTACGGTGAAGCCCAACTCGCGTGTGAGGAATAGGATACTCACTCCTGGGATCCCTGTAGGTTCCCAGCACCAGGAAAGGGTGGAGTCAGAGACAACGAGTTCCGGGGGAACGTGATGGGCTGGATCGAGCAACAAGCCACTGAAGCTTGGGCTCCAGAAGAGGAGGGGGTATCTGCCCAAGCTGCTGTCGACTTTTTGATAGTTCATATCAAGCCCATCCCCGTCCCTGCCCCATCGTACCTTGAAACCGAGGGACCAGAGTCACAAACGCAATGGTCACAGATGACTGAACCCACATCTACCACCGCCACCGCTGGTCAGAGTTCGGGACAACCCTCGGGATACGGAAGGGGATACGGAAGATATATGGGTGAACCTTCCACCTCGTCGAATGAGAGGGCCCCAAGAAAGCGACAAAGGACTAGGGCCGTACGAGAGCGGAGGGAGGATTTTGGGAATTAGAGCGTTTTCTCTTCTGTTCATGTTATGGGTTAAACATCACGCGTTCGAAATGTCTGTATTTGTACCTACTTACTGTGATTCTTGTCCCGACTGATCTTCTTGTTATCTTCCTACCCAACGAGTTCAAGTTGTAGGCGTGGCCCAGCCCGGGAAAGAAAAACGGTGAATACACGAATTATACGATACAACAGAGCCACGGATGGGGCTATTACACTTCTTGCTCGAACAAATCCTCCCAACCTCCATACTCCTCCGGTTTATCGTCCTCATCATCACCATAATCAGGATTAGCCCGTAAAGGAGTCTGGTACTCCCCTCCCTCCTCAATCACCTCCTCGCCTTCTCCATCATCCTTCTCGTCGATACGATACAACTCGACCTCTTCCTTCCCCCCCCCCTCCTCCTCCTCCACTTCTTCCACGTCGTCGGGGGTAGAACTTTGTTCGGGTTTGAAGAACTGGTCAAGCACGGCGTAGTTGATTTTCTTGCTGTATTTGGGATTTTTCTTTAGCAGGTTCCGTACGGATTCGGCGGCGGTGGTCCCGTGGGGAGTCGATGTGTCGCGAGGTTTTGCAGCCGTTTTACGACGCTGCGTGAAATCTCAAAGTGTGAGCGAGAGCTGGCGTTTTTATCTCCGGACGAACGAACCTTTCTGCTCTTGATCTCTTTGCCTTCGGGATTCTCCACCATTTCCGCTTTAGCTAGAATACGGGGTAAGATTGTCAGATCCCAGCGAACGGCTGCAACTGACTCTCAAACCCACCAGCAATGGCCTCAAGGTAATCCTTGTTCATCTCCACCCAGACCCTCTCCTTGATCTTGACCTCTTCCTCTGTGAGGATGAACTGATCCAATTCCTCGTCGTCCAAGTCTGCAAACTCGTCAGACGCGGTTCCTATGGTACGCCGACTCTCAGCATCGTTCAGCGCTTGGGTGACTTCCAATCCCCGATTAGTGTGCAAGATCGAAGAGACTTCCTCTGCCACAACATCGTCCACGACTTTCTCGAGAGGGGATGGTTGT
>Ga0307511_10007671_pt1 | contig 10843 bp, 8 predicted proteins | sample 13_EM_MG_FD_200266 | JGI IMG/M metagenome (GOLD analysis project Ga0307511, IMG submission 200266) | Populus trichocarpa ectomycorrhiza microbial communities from riparian zone in the Pacific Northwest, United States - 13_EM | ecosystem: Host-associated > Plants > Roots > Unclassified | place... | reverse complement strand
TGATTTTCGAAGTCAAACGAAAGCGTGGACGTTCTTGGGTGTTGATTCCATGCTTTTGTTTTGTCTTTCACCACCAACTCTGAAATGGAAATGATTCAGTGACTGCAAATACTTGGACTCGAGGAATTGTGGAGAGGAAAATAGTAGGTCATCGGAAGCTGTTAAAAGAAAGAAAAAGTGGTAGCAAGATAAAGAGTGCGGGGACAATTGTCAACTCACGCAGGTAGAGATAGGTGAAAGTGGGCCAAGGGGGGACACAGCACAGAGAGAAATGTGGTTTTCATTGCCAGCCGTCGCACTAGACAGCCTCCGTGTTTGCATGTGCGTGCCAGATCGAAGGAGGTGGAAATACAGAAACACAGGACTCAGAAATACAGAACCCGAGTGAGAACGGGATGTTGTACTGCATGAACATAATTGGCCCATCTCCAACCAAACCCAAGAGCTTGTGTTTGAAGGTTGTATCCAAATGCACAGTGCTGGATAACACCGGTACCAAAAAGCTGCAGATCCAAGTACAGATGGCCCAGCCCTGGACATATTGCACTCAAAAATTGTGTGGATACACCCACCTGGTTCGACCAACTTCAAATATAATGTACATTAGATGTCCTAGTAGAGCTTACAGTTGGCTGTCACGTGTCTGAAACCCAAATCTTCGCACTGGTATCGATCATATCTGCAGGCAATACATAGATCGTGCAATAGTAGGCATTACTACATGAATTGTTCTCCATTCGCTACACAGGTTCATATCAAGACACTAAAGAGGACCGTGGTGCACAACAAAATAAGCAATTCTCCAACGTGAACATTGCTATGGATTCCCAAGCAGGGGGTTCGACCGCAGTGAGCCAACATATGGAAAATATGAAACAGTAAAAGTTTATCCCTTACTGAATGGAAGAAAACAAGCAAAACCTCCGAGCAAATCAGATGCGAGAGTATAGAGGGCTAATGACAACCCGTCCCACTGTCAGAAGATAAAGGGCTTCTGGCTCAGCAGAATTTAATGGGGACAAAAATCATGCATGAGCACTTTCAACGGTCTCCCTAGGAAGATGTTTCACAATGGACACCTCAATATCCTCGAGTGCCCTCTGAACATTCAACAAGTTCTCCAAGGCAGCCTTCTTGGCCTTCAGTGCAGAAGACCACTGTCGAGCCTGCTCATCAGCACGGTGAAACACCTCCGACTCCGATGAGTCCATAGTCTAAATATAAGAATGTGTAAACAAACACAAACAAGAAAAGAGGATGGTAAATACCAGGCCATCATTATCCATCTCAGCATTCAGGGTATGGACTGTCTCAATTGGCCGGTCAGCCCAGGAATTGGATGAAGGTGAGGACGAAGGCGAGGAGGATGAGGAGGACGAAGAAGGTAACAAAGGCAATGTAGGTCGGGAACTGAGATTCTTGGCAGTTGGATATTCAGGAGACATGAAGTCATCAGAGAGCTCTGCCTTGATGTTCAGGGATCCAGGGGAAGAAATGGGACTCCTGAAACCAGGAGAAATAAGACTAGGAACACACTCCGATTCTGCGGTGTAGATCATGGATAAAGAGCTAAGATAGTATAGCGACTTAGTAATAGACGGGTGAAAGAGAGAATGTACGTGGGATACTCCTTTCTAATTTATATATACTGGCCCGAAGTTCATCACAGCTTTGCCCAGTCCATATCAGGTATTAATGTTGCAGTACAGGGCTCACAATCCAAAGTGAGCTTTGCCACCTTCAGTAATACTGGCAGGACTATGATTGATACCTCGTCAAGACTGCTACGTTACCGTTTCCACTGTTCTTTCGTGATTAATCTTTCTGTGCCGGACAGGTTGTGATTTCATTGAGTACGATATAGTCTTTCCTCTCGCGCTGAATACCAACCTTGAATCTAGTGAATTTCCAAGTTTAAGGACTACTATCGTAACCTCTACTACTAGGTCTAGTTAATTACCACAACGCTGGGCTACAGGCACTGCGGCAAACGGGAAAAGCAGGCATACTGTATTGATCACATATGCATGTATAAGAAGGCCAACAAATGTACGATGTTTTAAGGGAGTTGAGATTCGGGGTCGCTGTAAATCAACCTCTCCTCACATGCACAACATATCCCGCATGGAACGAGAGGAAGACCTCTAATCAGTACCTGTGTCGCTGCAACATCCGCTGCCACTCATCCCAATTGAATTTCTCATATTTCTTGGGCAAGGGAAGTTAGTGTTTCAAACTGTGATGTTAAGGCACCTCCAGCAACCCAAGAGTCTAATGGGTTTTTGAGACGGGAGCATTTTCGATCACCATTGACCTTAGACTCCGAGTCGGATTCACTTTGGCGTTTTTGGCTGCGTTGACGTTGTTCTCTGCCTATAACCTGTTAGATGATCACTACTTTGCAGTTTAATAGAATAGATACTCACTTCTGGTTTGAGTCCTAGGAGTGTTGAACCTATCACATTTGACAACAGTGCTCAGCATAGAAGCCCGAGCTGACGTGACAGTGTCCACTTAAGCATGCATATCAGCAGGAAGCTCAAAGGCAACATACCATCTTCAAATATTGTGGATTCCATGAGTACACTTGCCAAGATCTACACCGTTGTTGCCTGTAGTAAGCGTTGAGGCCTTCGGTTTCCACCATTTAAATATTTCGACTGCTAAGGGGTGAGGTCCCATATGATCACTTTGCTTGGTAGGTCGACAACATTGCCTGAGGGATGGAAATGTGCCGGATCAGTTTGCTTGACAGCGCAAAGTTATCAATGAGGGATGGGAAGGTGACGGGATCACTAGGTGGAGTCATTAACTGAGGGATGAGAACACTAATTCAAGTGCCGAACTTTCCCATCTGCCACTAAGTATTACTAGCCCTAGCCTGTCTCAGGCTTTCCTGAATGGTCGTGGCTTCAGGCAAGAAGCCACTATGTTTTTGCAGGTGCGAATTTATGATTGGTTGCCATTACGCTAACATCGCCTTCCATGATCTCGCTTCACTTTGAATCATGCTCCATGACTGTCCAGCAGCTGTAAAGCTATGATTTTGTGGGTGAGAATTCTCTATTTTTCATTACTTTAAAAGCTGAAATGAGAAGGCCCTCTTCCTTGTGTCCCCACCCCCTTCTAGTCATCATTGGATAATGTCTATGTCCACCATCGACGAGGACGGGTGTACGTCTGCCAGTAGAAAGTGTACGTGCTCAAATGCTTTGCAGTCAGGCCCCAGGAAAAAATCGTGCATCGCTGTGCCAAAATTTAACTTCCTGCTTGTGAGCTAACCTGTGAACACTTGTAGGACTCCTCAGGACCCTCTAGTCCATCATGGGTGGCACTTTGGCAGGACCGTCCATGCATTCTGCAATGTGCAGGTGCTCATCATGAACGGCCTCCAAGCGATGAGTGGTGATTCTCACGAAGACGAGAGCTTGACAGCTGCGTACGTTGTCTGTTACCACTTTTTTCAGATAATTTCTCATCACTTCAGTTGCAGCCAATGGAAGGAATACTCTGTTTTCCGAGAGTTCCTTCAATCAGTACCCAGTCTTGAGAATTGACTCATGACCTCTTCAGAGGATGAGGTGATTGTGATAGCTGACCTGGTGCGCTCCTTCACGAAATGATCTATATACATTGAGAATAACTCATTATGTGCTAATAGATCCAGAGGGGTTCTAATGGTGCTAGGGCTGATGACACAAAGGGGATGAAGGGCGTGATCATTGACTGGATTACTCCGAAAGGCCAATCACTGACCCCCCACATCCCCCGCAATGTAAAGTCCAGCCGCAGCTTTAACCATGACCACACCGGAGCCCTCTTGTGTCCTGTGGGCCTTGATTGGAACAACCTAACGTGAGTCATTCATTTATCATGCGCCATGTTATTTATTATACATGCATGCGGTTGTTAGGATGCATACTAAACTTGCAAATGGCGAGGTTCAAGTGGCCGGAGATCAGTGGCCAATATTCTTGTATGCCGATTATACATATGATGCAGAGGATCCTTGGAATGGCCTTCTTCATAGTGGTCTCCTCGTATCTGTGAGTCCTGATTGACATATGGTGTTTTATTTTATTTTAACTGATTTACTAATGAAGGCCTATAAACACATTTTTACATTGCCAAGCTCTGTAGATCAGGAACCTAAGGCAACCCGCTCTGGAAATGCTCGCATACATGGTATGCGTTTCATGACGAAGGCATCTCTTGCATATGTTGCTACTCAGGTAAGAGGGGGATGATCATTATTTTCTAACATGCTGACTTTTCTGTAGGCTCACTTTGCATTGTCTTCCGCTCAGATATTTTCCCGCACCGACCTCGCTACAGATTCTGAACATTTTTATACCAGTATCCTGGAGTTGCTTGATGACCTGGAGGAGAAGAGTGAAGTTGATCAACTGATGGCGTGGTGGAACTGGTAAGTTGTTTCATGAAATGGTCCATTGATCACTAAAGAAGAGAATAGTCAGGTATTTTCGCTCTATTCTGATGTTGAATGCTTCCCATCCAAGAACAGTGCGCTCGCAAGGATCTGTCAGAAACGTGTGGAGTATAAGGAGAGGAGTGGAGGCGCAACTGATGGAATTTTTGGCGTACACTACATATCATGATTCTATAATGTGACAATGGCATTCATTATTCCCTTTCTGTTAAAAGCATGTGAACCTGCCATAGCTAAGAGAGTGAATGGATATGTTATGAATGGCAATTATAGATGGCAGTCTGTCAATGCAGGCTTACTCTGTCAGTCAGTGAGTGTTTATCATCCAATATCACATTGATAGCAGTGTAACAGTTGTACAATCATAATATAAAGTACAACATGCATGCTTAATTGTCCATGTGGACCATGTTTCTCACAATTTCAGGGCAGGCAAAGCAAGTAGTTATTGTAGAGAAGATAGAGAGTATCACTCAAATAAATCTGTTCATGACCCCTATTATGACACCACAGTTCAAATAGACCATCTGTCTACTCTAGATAATTCTTGTAGTACTCATCATTGTGATGGTGTTGGTACAGTTGAGCAAGTCTGTCACTAGGATTACATCCACTCACAAGTATCAGTTGTGTAGACTGGACCAGTACAGTATTTCAGACACATCTGATCTGACCTACAAGTCTGATAGTAATGACACCATTGACATGACTGGTCATGTTTACCACAAGGATCATAGAGTCATCTCACAACTATCAGCTGTATAGACTAGAACAACTCCTCTAATTGTTGTAAAATGGGTCAGGGACATATTATAGTTCATGGCTGACTAACTGTATCATTATGATCAATACAGACAGCTATGTTCTGAATAGCCAGGTAGAGAGTGCTTACCAACTGTATCAGCTATTACAGCCATGACCATTTATGTCTGGGTGTCGGTGCAGGTCTAATTAAGAAGGTGGGTCATCAAAGATGACACTGGCCAAGGCTAACAAGATTAGAGAGCTGATCAACAACATCTTTCTATTGCAGCCACTGATAGACATGATCATCAGTGTCTGAGAGGAAGTACCAGATCTAGTATGGAAAATACATCAAGAGAGAAAATGCTAGTCAAATGTGACAGCATTGGAGAACTGGCCATGATCACCAATATAGGCAGATGTGCTCAAAATGACCAGCAAAAGAGAGCTTACCAACTGTATCAGCTATTACAAACATGTTCATGTGTATCCAGTGTGAGTAAGTGTAGGTCTAGTTAAGAAGCTGCATCATTGAAGGTGACACTGACCAGGGCTAACAAGATCAGAGAGCTGATCAACAACATCTTTTTATTGCAATTACAGCTAGACATCATTGCAAATGTCTAAGCAAGTGTGATGATCCAGTGTAAAAAGTTCATCAAGAAAGTGAATACTGGTCAGATATGACAGCATTGGGGAACTGAGAACTATACCAATTATTATTGTTGTTGATATATCTGATCTAGAGTACCAATACTAAGAAGTGACTGAGCAAATGTAATAAAAAATACAGCTACAGATATGTCCTACTCATAGTTGATAAATTGATCAGGAGCATCAAAAAGAAGGACCTGAGCACATACATCAGAAACTATAGTTACAGATACATTTGATTACATTTAGCAGGGTTGATTTTTTGATCATATATATTAGCATGTTTACTGGTGATCTGGCATGATAAAACCAAACAACCTGTCTGAATTGACAGACACTCTCAACCCTCCCATGAATTAACTAACTTGATCTAGTTGTGTATCAGAATGATGCATGTGGATACACATGGAAGTAATGGTAATGTTATATAAAGCTTGAGCAGACTCTCATCAATTTCCTGATGATGTTTGTTGGTCATTGCAATATTACGACAAACGTTTTGCCATGCACCATTCTTTTCCCTTTGTTTGTTTCGGTATCTCTCAAAAGCGGGAAGCCATGCGGTCAGCTTTCTTGCAGATGCGACGACAAGATTTTGAGGCAGATACATTTGCAATTGCAAAGTTGACTGTAGCCGATTTGAAGCAAGCAGAAGAGGAGGAAGCACACAAAATTCCCATTAGTAATCCAGCTGTACGACTTCTCCGCAAACACGTGGTGGCCACCAATGGGCATGTACTTGGCTCTGACCATGCTCGTGCGGCTTATCAAGGGATGATTTGGGGCACATGTTTGTTCCTGGGAGGTGCCTCCCTTTGGGTCACCATTAATCCAGCAGATATTCATGATCCTATTGCTCAAATCTTTGCTGGCCACGAAATTGATATGGACAAGTTTTGCACTACTATGGGTCCTGATGCCAATCAACGAGCATGCACTATTGCCGAGAATCCTTACGCTGCAGAAAAATACTTTCGATTTATCATCAACACTGTGCTCAAAACCTTGTTTGGCATTAAATCCAAAGGGGGCTGTGTCTCTGCTTCTACAGGCATCCTAGGACGTTTGGCTGCATATTACGGAGTGGTTGAGGCACAAGGAAGGGGCACTTTACACCTCCACATGCTGCTTTGGCTGCAACATGCACCAAATTGTGACGAGATGCACACTCTTTTGCAGTCATCTGATTTTCATGAACGTGTTCGCACTTTTATCAAAGCTAATATTCGGGCACACTTGGATGGGTTTACTGAAGAAACAATCTGCTCAACGTCTCGTGACTCACAGTTAGCGTATTCCCGGCCTCCTGATCCAAGAAATGAGTCTACATGGGCGTGTGACAATGCCACGCTTGAACAAAACTTAGTGCATGCTCAGCAAGTGCACACCTGTACTCATTCGGCCTGTCTCCGTATGAAGAATGGCAAGCTATCATGCAAAAGACAAGCACCGTGGCCTTTATCCGAGGATGATATCATTGAGGCCAATGGCAACTGGACACCCAAAAGAACAGTGGCGTATCTCAATTCGTATTGTCCTGACGTGCTTACAACTATGCGCTGCAATAACAATAACAAGCTAAATACGAATGGCAGCGAAACCAAACATATCATGTGGTATTTGACATCCTATACGACAAAGAATCAAAAGACAACACACAATACATCCACTTTATTGGCCAACAGTCTTGCATACCATAAAGACAATCCTAAATACGATGATCTACGACAATGCAACAAGTTACTGTTATACCAGTGTATCAACATCCTAAATTGCGAAATGGAATTATCTGGGCCACAAGTGGTTTTGTATTTGATGGGATGGGACGATAAATTTCAATCCCATAATTATGTGGCCTTGTATACCAATCCATTGCTCACAGCTCTCAAATGAACATTTCCCGATGTACGATATGGATTGCAATCTGAGTAAGATTTAATACATATTATCATGCACATACATTAACTATCTTGTGCATGACAGTCTAGCAGTGGGAAGAGATTTGGTAAACAAGTCATCAGATAGAGCGAACATTGTCAGTACACTCACTATAGAATCTCTTTAGACTCAATCAGTAATATCATTGCAGGACAAGTCCCAAACAGAAATGGTCACTCTTCAGACCAACAAGAGAGGCCAAATATATGTTCGTTCGCAATTGCAGGATTACAAATTTAGGGGTCCTGAACTGGAAGGAATGTCATTCATAGAATTCTTCATTGATACTTACGAGGAATCAATTCCTGCCAATGAAAGAGAGAGACATGTAGACCCATCTGCCGCAACCAATGTTGATGGAACTCCCCACATACTTCGTCGTTGAGTTGGTCGTCCTCGTCACGATAGGATTCGCTATAAGGAAGACCATCTGAAATCTGTAACACATCAGCATGTCATGTGGGGCAAGCGACACAATACACTACCAAATATTTACGGACCTTGGCCTCCAAGTTCAGAAAAACCAGAACAACATAACCTTTACTGTGCATCCGTATTGGCATTGACAAAACCTTGGCGACAACTATCTGATATTAAAGACGCCCGTGTCACATGGGCAACTGAACTACAAAATTGGCTGGATAACGCCCCCATTTATGTTCGAGATGTGGTCGCAGGAATCCAATACTACTATGATGCTAAATCAGCGGGAGAAGCTGCACACGAAAATAAAATGATGTTTGATATTTGGGAGCAGACAGAGGACATCGGGCAACCTCTTGGTGACAACGTAGACATGGGAAATGTATCAGAACAAGGAGTCGCACTTACAGAAGAAGACCTAGAACGATATGAAGCGGAACAGGTCTCAGTACGTGAAGAAGCACATGGGCAAGTGGCTGTCTTGATTGGGTTGGAACATTCTGTTTTTGCTGAGAAGGAGAGAAGAACAGAGCATGATGCTGTAGGGGTGCACATTGCAAATGGAGGAGATCTCGCACTTTTGGGCAATTGGCAACAAAGTATGGCTGACAATGTGTTCAATGTGAGCACAGGGATGGAGTCGGAAGGGACATACGAGGATGGTAATATTGCTGCACTGAGCACAATGGAGGTCAATGACGATGCAGGGGAAGTGGTACAACTTGCCTTTCCGACAACTTTTCACAAGGCTCTTGAGGCCGTACCTGAAATGGAGCTGCTGGAGGACCAACGCTGCGCATTTGACATCATTCCCTGGCACTTGATGGAGACGAAAGCAGGCCGGGTGCCCCCACCATTGCGAATGGTCATTCCAGGTGAGGGGGGTGTTGGGAAGTCGAAAACAATCCAAACGATCACAGAAGATTTCCACAAACAAGGACTAGCTCGGATCCTTGTGAAAGGAGCTTATACAGGAGTTGCTGCTTCAGTGATCGACGGAAAGACTTTCCACGTACTCAGCATGATTCCTTTAAACAGTCATCAACAATCTGCAAACACCCTAAAGAAACTAACCGCCTTTTGGCAAAGCAAAGAGTACTTGATTATTGATGAGATATCAATGGTATCTCGAGACTTCTTTGCCAAACTGTCTAAAATCATTTCGTGCACACGTACCACCATGGAACGATCCGACTTGGCCAACCAACCTTTTGGAGGCATGAACGTCATTCTCGTAGGGGGCTTTCATCAGTTCCCTCCAGTTGCCAGTAAAACCTCTGCGCCGCTCTTTTTCCCTTGTGACCCATTGAAGGATATGACAGATGAAATCTTGGGACGCAAGATCTATGAGCAATTCACTGTTGTCATTCAATTGAAAACACAGGTCCACATTATTGATCCCAAATGGCTGGATCTCCTGCAGCATGTTCGTCATGGAAATTGCAAAGAACGTCATATTGCGCTACTTCACAGTCTCATTCTTGGGGATCCTCACTGTCCTCCTTCTGATTTCACCACCGAACCATGGAATCAAGCTGTTCTCATCACGCCACGTCATGCTGTTCAGATTAAATGGAATGCTATGATGGCACGGTCACAGTGCAATCTAAAAGGTGAGATTCAATCAGATTCGGCAGACACAAACTCACCAGACCTTACAGGCATACAACTGTTTATATGTCCGTGTATAGACACCATTGGAGGTCAGCAACTCACGCTTGAAGAGCGGTTCATGGTAGTTACGAAACACAAGGGCAGATGTTCAGGGAATCCAAGGGAGCGTGCCAGTCTTTCAAAAGAGATCGAACTGGCGGTTGGCATGGAAGTCATGGTCACGTTCAACGTGTTGACGGATATTGATGTCGCGAATGGTGCTCGTGGAGAAGTTGTCGAAATCGTCCTAGACGACAAAGAAGATTGTTATTCACCAAATGAAAGATACGTCCATCTGCACTATCCACCAGCCTACGTGTTAGTTTGGATGAAGCGGACGAAGGCGGAAGCTTTGGAGGGTCTAGAAGAGGGAGTACTCCCAATAGTTCCACTGACGAAAACATTCAACATTTGAATGCCCGATGGGAAACAGAAAATGGTGTCAAGGACACAATTACCCATGATGGCTGCATACGCATTCACAGATTATTGATCCCAGGGACAAACTATCGAACGATGCATTATTGACATAGGTAAACCGCCAACAGGTGAACTCACACCCTTCAACCTATATGTTGCATTATCGCGCAGCCGAGGACAAGACAACATCAGACTCTTATGGGACTTTGATGACAGGCTATTAACACAACACCCAAGCAAACATTTGCGACAGGAAGACAAACGGTTGGCATTGTTAGATGAGCGGACAAGGGTATAAGACTATAGGTCACTCAGTGATCACAGTAAGTCACTATAGTACATCAGCAAGGGAACAGGAAACGAGTACAGTAGCATATACTCACCTCAGTGATCACAGTAAGTCACTGAGGTGGACAGGAGAATGACGCGAAAGTTCTAGTACCGTGATTATGTAACATACCGCATTTGTACAGTCCAACACTCCCCCTCAAATGCTGCATAGTCCGAGGGAGGCGGCGAAATGCTTCGCCTTGACACTAGGTAAAGCTTTGGTAAGGGTAT
>Ga0307511_10007670_pt1 | contig 10844 bp, 15 predicted proteins | sample 13_EM_MG_FD_200266 | JGI IMG/M metagenome (GOLD analysis project Ga0307511, IMG submission 200266) | Populus trichocarpa ectomycorrhiza microbial communities from riparian zone in the Pacific Northwest, United States - 13_EM | ecosystem: Host-associated > Plants > Roots > Unclassified | place... | reverse complement strand
AAAGGAGGAAGGAGAATAGGCTCCTTTGGAATCCGAGGGGCTCCTGCCACAATAGCGACCCCCTCGGAGACCCGTTTCGACTCGGCAGTAAGTGGGTGACCATGCGTTCAAAATAGCATTGTAGCCGATGTCTTCCGTGCAAGCTTCCAAATCACATCATCTCGTAAAAAACAGTGAAGTGCGCAGAAGTGAGAATAAGTAAAAAGGTCGAAAACAGTCGTTGGCTATTTTCCTGATGGGGGGTGGGACTGGTGTGGAGCACTGCACACTTATCAGTCATTAGTCCACTTCGCACCGTCAAACGAAACAATGGTTTTCGAGGTGGCGCCGTAAGTTGTTCGAAACAAAAGGAGTGTTCATGATTAAAAGCTACGGGTTGGGAAGGTATGCAATGAGCGGCTGCGGACTACTGTATTAATTCGACGGGGGGGTTGGTCTGGCAAAAAAAATACGGCGGTCAACGGCAGCGGTGGAAGGCCAGATGACGACGACAGCTGAGCAGGGCGGCGGCTCTACCAATGGTGACAACCCAAATCAAATCGAAACCTCCTCGCCTGACGATGGCATTCGCAGTGTTTGCCCGTTCTGGTTTAGATCACCATCTTCGAAATTCCCTGAATCCCTCGTGTACACCCTTCCACCTGTTGAACTCGGGGCAGCGGTCGCGTTAGATTCAAATCCACGTGCAGTGCGGGGTGTTGCTCCCAACCTGCACTGCTCATCTAGAACCAGGGGGGTTAGTATGCACGAACAAAGTCAGATGACTGGCTGAGAGCCACTCACTTCAGCTACGTAGAGCCTCGTAAAATCTTCCTTGCAGATGCCTCGTTCTATGAGCAGGTTGACAAGGTCACCACTCATGTACCAATTCAAGAATTTGATAGCATGGGGAATCGGTGGAATCGATAAGGACTTTCACTTGACAAGAACAATATGAGACTGACCAGGTACACACGATCCTTGAAAACTGTAGAACAGTTGAACGATCCATTCTGTGTCACGGGGAGGGCTGTCGGACCGGGAAGGCATCCTTCAAGACGCGTGAACCTGGCCCTCTTGGCCGTTACGTAACATATCCGTTTTGCGCAGCGAAAGAAATGACGCCAGGTTCCTCGCGGAGTCCACTTTCTCGAGGATAGCGAAGGAAGGATTAATTAGTCTTGGGGGCGGAGGAGCGATGAGTGGCTTGCGGCATTTTCATTTCTCCCAGGGTGATGTCGTTCTCCAGGTGTGGGTGCAGACTATCCCCCAGTAGATTGTGGAGTTGCCGGGGAGTCCGGGGAGTCCATCAACCAGTGTGAGGGAAATATTTCCGCGGGCGACATACGTGATCATTGGGGGGGGGTACTGGTCACGTTCGCAACACGGTGTTGTCGAGGGTTTAGGGCGCTTACAGCCTCATTCACAGCTCTGGCTCGGTTCTTCTGCAGAATTATGTTCTTGATTAGGTTTACCCACCGTGGGTCTACAGTAGGGGTGTAGGGGGTGAGGATAATGCCCTACCGGGAGACGTTTGGAACGGACCACCAAGTTTGTCCTGGCATTCCGGACCCCACCAGGTGAAGAGTATGTGAGCTTGATCCGCATCGGATGCATATACGATATGGTTGTGAGGAAGAATGGGTGAGAGCGGATCGGCAGAAACCATGCGAGCACATACGCGAAACCTGTTGGTTTTGAGACCATCCCTTGTTGATATATCTACCTTTCTTGACGGGTGGGGGCGGAGATGAAGGTGCCCCCACCGGTGGAGGTTTGGAATGAAGGGAATCTCCTCGTAACGGGGTCCAGCAACAGGGTCAGGCTCTTGGGGTGTGCGGCGGGCCAGGAAAAGCGGGAGGGTGATGGAGTCACGGGGGGTGATGTGATGGAGTCGAGAGGGTGATGGAGTCGAGAAGATAGGCGCCGGAAGATCGTAGAAAGAGTTGTAGGATGGTCACTGAATGGTGTCGCCAGACTTACGCCGTAGGGTCGATACGGTTGGAATGGATAGTGAGGTAACCCAGGTTCATTCCTTAGGTCGAGATAATCATTTTTCCAGTAACGAACTCATGACCGCTGGCTACTGAGTCTCAGATAACGGCAAGTGGCAGACAATCAGTTGTGTCCATATCCGGTGGTCAACATTACTCGCATTCATATCCGGCCACTTGTGCCTGCTGGTGTTTCGATCGACCCAAAGATTAGCCACAAGTTCACCGCGTGGTCGGGTTCACTTTCCTCTGCTCATATATCGGAACGGCATGGTCTCGGCGTGTTTCGTGGGTACATATTCGTCAGATTCGGGGGATTTGGTATCTCCCTTCTTCAACGCTATCTATGTCGGCTTACCCAGACGACGGTCATCATTTTGCAAGGTGCTTTAGCTGGGGGCGCAAACCACCTTCGTCCCGAGGCAACGGTTCTCTCAGAGGTTTCTTTGCACTGCCGTCGCTTGCTTCTGTGTTTGGGTCTTTGCGTCCTACAGGTCGGTCGCCCCCTTGAAATATTAACCGTGCTGGTTAATTTTTTATTTCGCCCTTCAGCCAAACATCATAATCAGGACCAGCCCCAGGCTGTGCGAGGGAGCAAATGCATTTGTACTGACTTGGGTGTGTTCCCCGCAACCCCACTTGATGGTAGCAGTGTCCACGTCCGACGAACTCGGGTACCTCGCGAAACCAGCCTCTCCGGCAAGCCCCCATTCCTTGCTTCTAGTTGGCGTCGACGAGAGCTCACCCGAACGTCAGACCCGCTTTTCTGGGACACAGTATTCTCAATGGATATCACATCTACAGAAGCTCTATCCAACATTGTGGCCATCGTATACTCTCCGACCAAAGTAGACGTGGCCAGGAAACTTCGGGGTGATAAAGCTCAAAGCTTTGTTGATCTAATCGACCGAGTAAGTGATTCGGGGGACTCCCATCGGCTCTTCTGGTGCTGATTACGAGACGCAGTTCCTCGCCTTACCCCATCTCGATGAGAGAGTATTCAGGCGGTGTTCACGACTACTCTACAAGATCTGCAAGGCCCGTCGGATTTTACCCAGCTCATATGTGGTTCGACCAGATTTCACCCAAGTTGGTGAGTTCGGGTGGGGCGGGGGCTTTGCGGACGTGAGCAAGGGAGAACATCGAGGGCGTCCCGTGGCCATCAAGCACCTGAGGATCGGGGCGAAAGACGAATTTGATAAGATTTTCAAGGTCAGCGACCACGCTTGGTTGGGCACATCGCAATCTCTTAGTTTCAACCCAGCGACTTTGTCGGGAAGTTCTCGTTTGGAAGCAGTTGTCTCATCCAAACGTCTTGCCTCTGCTGGGGGTTTCTGTGTCCCAGAGCCTCCGATATTTCCGTATCATCTCTGAGTGGATGCCAAACGGAAATGTGACGGAATACATAAGGTCAAACCCAGAAGCCAATCGCTTACGTTTAGTAAGTCCGACCGTGCCCCACGAGCCTTTACGCTGATACCTCCCAACGACCCGCAGCTATCTGAAGTGGCATCTGGCGTGACCTACCTTCACGAACTCGGGATCGCGCATGGCGATCTGAAAGGGGTGCGCTCTCTCGCTCCAGACACCCCCATTGCGCCTTTGACAGCCCTTGTAGGCGAATATCTTCATCGACCACACGGAGACCGCTCGCCTTGGGGATTTTGGTCTAATGGTCATGACTGATCTAAGCACAGCACTCCTTTCCAACACAACGTCCCCTTCGTGTGGGACGACCCGTTGGATGAGCCCCGAACTGCTCGATACGGAACGCTTCGCCTCGGACGGTCTCCCCTCTCGAGAGTCGGACTGCTACGCCCTCGGTATGACTATCTATGAAGTGAGTGGGTTCTCTCGTTCCGGAGCCCCGTCGCTTATCTGCCCCCAGGTACTTGGTGATCTTTTACCATTCCATCATCTACGGTCTCCAGTGGTCGCGTGTGCGATACTTAGAGGGGCTCGTCCGGGAAAGCCTCCGAACGCCTTGTCTCTTGGTTTCACTGACACACTTTGGGGGTTGTTACAGTTGTGTTGGAATGAGTCGGCAGCGGCGCGACCAACTGCCCAGCAGTTGCTCGACTATCTTCACCCAGCATCCCGTACTTGGGTACCCCCGAAACTATGTCCCACCACTGAGGGATTTGCCAGTACTCTCAGTTCGGATATCTTTGGGAGTTCGGGAGCGTCCCTCTCGGGTTCGGTTTTTTGGGTTCGGTGACTAGTAGTTGTTCAATAGAATGTTTGGCTACCCCCTTCTCTGCCTTTGTTTTCCAATTGACCCAACTGAATTGTTTTCTTTGTGTCCTGTATGTACTGTCGTTTGTTCACCTCTTCGTATATATGTAACGTTTAACCCTCGTGATTGACACCCTTATCCGGACCACAACTATCCCCCATGCTGAATTCATACGCGAGGAATCCCTCATCTAGTTCGACGCCCATGGGCAGGACGGAACTCGGGTGAGCACTGGTCGTGCTGTGCGTGCGGGAAGCTGGGCCATCTGTTCGGTTCCGTCAGGGGCCGGCACAGCATGTTTGTCATTTCCCGCATTTAGTGTCTAAGTGACCCGCCTCACCGTCCCACCTTATGCTTCCGGCATGGTGCGGTTGGGTACACCAGTTCCAGCGTGTCACCGTCGCTCGCCCAATGGTAGTCGATTGAGCTAGCTCCGTTGCAAGATGCGCTCTCGATCTAGTGGGGCAATAGGTATATCGAAGGTTACCTGAGATGTACGCCCAGCAGGAGGGAGCGGGAGTTGAGCGCTAGCGGAGGCGTCGTCGGACACGCTCAATTTTGTCGGGTTTTTAGGTCTCTGCCAGTGAATTGATGTCATTCCAGTGCGGCAGTCTTTTTGACGGGGATTTGAGAGTTTAAAGTGGCGAGAGGCACTGACCAAGGGGGGGAGTTTCGGATCAGGGATTTAAATCCATACATTTAGACTCGAGGGTGTGCGATGTGGGAGGGAGCGGCGGACCATAAAGACATTCCAGTCGATTCCATTAGAGAGGACGGTGGGTTTAGGTCGTGATCCATATCAAAGTGACACGAGTCGAAATCCACCCTAACAACTCATTCAGCCCAGGGACGGTCCTTGAAACGTAGAGCGACCTATCCTCACAGCGCGTAGGTCTTCTAGCCCGTTGTCAGGACAGAAGGAGGTCGAAAAGTTGCAACCAGATAGGCTCCCCCACGCCTTTAACACTGTCCGGACCAGTCCTGGCGGGGTGGAAGAGTCAGCGGATGGCACGATAATTTGGGGTTCCTACAAGAAGCTGCTGGGGGGCCGGAAATGAGGTTTGTAGCCGAAGGTCGCGGTCGTTTGTCAGAACTGATTGTTGTCACTGAAAATGGCGATGAGGATGACCATCGTCAAGTTCTTCCCTCGGTCTGGGACATCCATTGATTGTGGCAGTAAGAAAGTTCGGCCGGGGAATGAAATTAAAAGAGAAATGAAAAATACACTGATGCTTTTAACATGCGAAGGGAGCGACCGACCGGTGGGGCGTGGAGCGAAACACACAAGCAAACCGTAACCCGTTCTCACAGAGGTACGAGTGGAGGGGATCTAACGAGAATCCGGAATGGTAGTGGGTCTTGCAAGTGTTATGAGGGAAAGAGGATGTTAACTTGTCCGCAAATGAAGAGTGTCCATTTGATCAACGTGACCGCGAGCCGCCAGAGTCCAGACCACGGTGCGATCCCCGGTTTTGTGATTGCGCGACTGCGGCTGGAGAATGCAGGGTGATTTGAGTTTTGCCGCGCGGGTGCATCATGTAATGACCGAAGTCAACCACGCTCGCCGGACGTAAGAGTGGGAACCGCGGACAACCGAACAGAATGTTTGTCCTCTCTTCTTTCCCTTGTCTTTTCGCTAAAAGTTTCGTAAATGGCTATTTAGTTTCTCCTCTCGGGGATCCTGTCACAAACAAGGCCACGCCAGGTATGGAAATCTCCATGTTCGTGGGCTGGCGCCTTCCGTACTGCCAGGATCAACAACCCTTGTCCATCTCCACCCAGTTGACCATTCAGCCCCATACATAAGCCACGATGACTTTGGTGTGCTTCCCACAACACAACCTCACTTGGACTTCCGACGAGCCTAGATGCCCTGCGACACAAGCCCCCTTGGCAAGCATCCACCCTTTTCCTCTCCATGAGTAAGCACTCACCCTAGCATCAGACGCGCTTTTCTGGGACACAACCCTCTCGACGGACACCACATCCGCAGAAGTCTTCTCAAATATTGCAACCATCGTTTACTGTCCAACAAAAATAAACGTGGCGAGGGGTCTTCGAGGCGACCAGGCTCAACGCTTTGTTGATCTGATTGACCGAGTGAGTGGTTCGGACAACCTCTCACTGGCCGCTTAGGTGCTGATCGTGAGACAGCTTCTCATTTCCTTACCCGATCCAAATGAGAAACTATTCAGGCGGTGCTCGCGGCTGCTCTACAAGATCTGCAAAGCGCGTGGGATATTGCCCGCCTCGTGTATCATTCAACCGGAGGACATTCACGTTGATGAGTTTGAGAGGAGCGGCGGTTTTGCGGACGTGAGCAAAGGAGAATATCAAGGATGTCCCACGGCCATCAAGCAGCTGAGAATCCGAATCAGGTCAAAGGATGAAATCGACAATGTGTTCAAGGTTGGTGACCGCGCTCGGCTGGACCATTGCAATCGCTTATTTTCAACTCAGCGACTTTGTCGGGAGATCCTTATTTGGAAACACTTGTCTCATCCGAACGTCCTGCCTCTGTTTGGTGTTTCTGTATCCAAGAATCCACAACAATTCCGCATTATCACCGAGTGGATGCCCAACGGGGACGCGGTGGAATACGTAAAGTCAAACCCAGAGGCCAACCGTCTGCGTTTGGTGAGCCCCGCGATCATTACGTTTTCCTCGAGGGTTATACTTATTCCCCTAACAGGTTTCCGAGGCGACATCTGGTATAACCTACCTTCACGAACTTGGGATTGCGCACGGAGATATCAAGGCGGTGCGTGCAACTGTATTCTGCACGGCTCTGCATCTTTGACAATCCTTATAGGCCAATATCCTCGTTGACCACTCGGGGACCGCTCGCCTTGGGGATTTCGGTCTGACGGTCATGACAGATCAAAGCGCGATTTTCATTTCCAACACTACGACTGCCCCATGTGGGACGACCCGTTGGATGAGCCCCGAGTTGCTCGATACGGTTCGCTTTGGCTCAGACGGCCGTCCATCTCGAGAGTCGGACTGCTACGCCCTTGGGATAACTATCTACGAAGTGAGCGCTTTTCACACGCTGGAGCCCTCTCACTTACCCATCTCCAGGTACTCAGTGGTCTTCTGCCTTTCCATCACCTGCGGTCTCCCGTGGTTACCTGTGCGGTGCTTAGAGGGGAGCGTCCAGGAAAGCCTCCGAACGCCCTGTCGCTCGGTTTCACTGACGCGTTGTGGGGATTGTTACAGTTGTGTTGGAATGAGTCGGCCGCGGCGCGACCCACTGCTCGGCAGTTACTGGACTATCTCGGTCCGGCTTCCCGTGCTTGGGTACCTCCAAAACTATGTCCCACCGCAGGGGGAGCTGTCAGTACCCGTAGCTCGGATACCTTGGGAGTTTCCGGAGCGTCCCTGTCTGGTGCGATGTGTCTAGTGCAGTAACCGGTAATCGTTCGACGGATTTTTTAGCTACCCTCTTCATGTAGCGGTTTTTTCGTCTTTTTTCTTCCCAATCTGCCCGCTGAATTGTTCGGGTCATCTCACCGTATGTATTATTAACTGTTCGCCTTTTCCTATGTATAGAACGTTCATGGCCGACGGATAACGCCCTTGTCATGGACCCGGGCCGGCCGCGCCATACCTGACTTTTCCAATGCAGCCAATAGCGCGGCGTCCACAAAGGCCACCACTAAACCAGCCAACAAACACGAGTTTGATGGCGTTGATTTTGAGTGGGCTTCACGGTCGAGGCGGGGTTAGCTAGGAATACCCAACAATCAAGGAATCGGATGTAACACGGTCTGAAACGGGTACACTCCGACCTTCTTCCTCTACTCAGAAAGCTCCGTACTGATCCCATTGGATGGCATTGGGTCGTTACGGAGACTTGTTCCAGGTGAACGAGGGGGATAGAACAGGACGAGATTGTCGCTCACCTACGGTATGAACACGAGTAAGACCCGGAGTAGATGTTCGCGGCCCGGTGGGAAGGCGTCTTCAACTTGGTCTGAGAGATGTTAGCTTCCAGGGGATTCAGTGTCAATACGACGAATACCGTCAAAGGGTATGTTCTGGACGTGTGCTGCTCCTTACCAGCGGTGAGACTGACGCATAATCTGTGCCCAATCAATCATAGGTCTACTACGCACCTTGCAAGTCATGGTATCCTTCGATAATGTCGTTCGAAGCCACAGGATCGGAGGCGTGAAAGTTCATGGGAACTGGGTCAACGGTTGAGCCGGTGTTCAACGCCACGTCAATTGTTGTGGGCCGGATGATTGAGGTGGACGTGCCGGCAAATGGGTAAAAATCAACTGGCGAACAGTGATGAACGTGATGATATCGGTTCGGTAGGCTGCTCTTGTTGCGGTCGAAATCGAAGCTCAGCGATGGGGCCTCATATTCCAGTGAAAGAAACCCCTGTTCCAGCGTTTTTCTAGACCTTGGGAGGTCTCACCTTCCTAGAGTTCGTGATAGAGGGTTTGGTCGTGCTCAGCGATGTGTTTTCTGCCGGAAACAACGTCGTATGTGTTGATACGGAAGTGCCTGTCGCAGTAACTCGCGCATTCCAATACTATTTGTCCCAAAAGCTTGGAGCAGAGGTTGGACTGCCGAGCGAACATCTTGTAACCTCCGTGAACGTTCGTGAATGCTGACCCGCCGGCGGATTAGGCATCGTTAGCGCCTCAGACGAGATTAGACGAGAGTACTCAATTCAGCTGGCTTCAATAGAAAGGATTCAACTTTTTGGTTGTTGCCAGGAACGAAACATTCCTCAATTCTGTGACTGATGAAATCGTTAGTTCCCAACCTCAGGGGCCCGACCGTACCGGCTGTCGCAAGCTGATCGCCGCGTACTTTGTACAGTACGTAGTTGGTGCCAGGATATTAGTATTGTTGGGAGCAGTTGCTCCGTGGGAGACCTGCCAGGCAGGTTACAGCCCCGACGGATTCTGCCAGGGTTGGTAGTTGTTGGCAGGACTGGCAAATGAAAAAAGGTCCATTTTTGCTCCCCTTGCTGCCAATCTACGTATTTCGCCTCAAGGAGTGTCTATAGCCTTGTAAGATACTGTATCCACGGGGTCATATGTCCCAGGTCACTTGACCCAACTGTGAACAGTCAGCTGCTCCCTCTGCTCCATCGACTACATCGCTGTCGAAATAGAGCGCAGAAATGCTCGCCACGGAAAACAGGATGGATGCAGTCGCTGTTTGCCATTTGCCTGTCGACAGAGTGGCGGAGGTGGAGGGACCGCAACACGTTTACCGCGGTCTGGACCAATCCTGGCGTGGTAGGGGGTCAGCGTGGGATGAGTGGACTCTAGTGCGGGAGGCGGTACGGATTAAAGGTGGTCTGGGGAACAATACCGGGGGTCTTGTCATCAACTGCACCACCGTGACATCGCAGTGAGTTTCGCGTCGAGGGGACAGGCCACTTATCGATCAGTATGACAGCGTCCATGGCGCGTTTCAGGAAAAGGAGAGAAATAGGGAGGTGGGGTGAGAATCCAAGGACTCCACTTCTCGGAGGGGGTGGCATATAAACCATGGCCGCGGTAAAATCTCTAACCTCTTCACGGTAAAACGGGTTCAAGCGTTGCCCAACAACGATCGGGATAAGACACGAGCGGATCGGAATCAAGGCGTCACGAATGGGCGTCGGTTAGGTGTGCACACGAGAATATCCCGGAGTACACAAAGAGTTCCCACAAGTCGAGATTTGTCCGGGCAAGCGGTATATCAAGCGGTAAAGCCCCCGGAGAGAGTCCAATGACGATAGTGACCAGGAGTCTCGCCCTATCCCCATAATCCCGACTCGGAATTTTTTGGGGATCAAGACGTCGGAAGATACAATGAAGACTGGCGAAGGTCTTGGTCGGAAGGAGAAATGGACGACGAGCAGTGTACGTAAACGGATTCAAACTGAGATGTCTGGCGGCCGGGATGTCCATCAGGAGGTTGACGCCGGACGGCGCCCCAGGTACCTCCAGGTACCTGCCAGCTAACGGCACCGGGAATGAGAATGATTCCCACCATGTATTTAGGAAGGCGTAGTCGCACTGAATCGTTCGCTCCAATAGGGTGCTACCCGGTGCGCTGTCAATCGCGGCCTGCGCCTCCGCCATGGTCTCGTACTCCACAAGCGCGTACCCCTTGAGTTGAAGAGCGAGTGAGCACCCGGATCTTCGACGCGCGCGGAAAGGCAGAGAAGAAGAATCATACCTTGACGTAACCTGTCCTTCGATCAAGGTTCAGGTGGAGATTATTTATCTCCCCATACTTACTTGTAAACTTGTCCGTGACGTTCTCTTCGGTAGCTTCCTCGTGGACGTTTGTGACCATTACAATCCACCCCTCGACGGCTGGGGAATGAGGCTGTTCAGGGTCTCGGCGTCGACCCTTGCGTCGGACAGCGCCCGAGGTGCCTGCGGATGACAGTCAGCTGCCGATCGCACCTGAGCGTTCTCAGATACTATCGATCACGTAGTGATCGTGCTTAGAAACAGGGCACGATAGTAGATGAATTATCATGGATCGTATACTCAAATCCATCCCTTAAGGCTTGGTGGAAACAGAGATAATACCCCAAACTACCTTCGGTAAAATCCAGGTAATGATTGGAGTTGGAGGGGGGTAGTTATTCACTGTCAAAGTCAAAACGAGTG
>Ga0307511_10007669_pt1 | contig 10844 bp, 7 predicted proteins | sample 13_EM_MG_FD_200266 | JGI IMG/M metagenome (GOLD analysis project Ga0307511, IMG submission 200266) | Populus trichocarpa ectomycorrhiza microbial communities from riparian zone in the Pacific Northwest, United States - 13_EM | ecosystem: Host-associated > Plants > Roots > Unclassified | place... | reverse complement strand
CAAATCAAAAACCTTATAGAGTATAACAAAATTTTTTTAACAATTATGACTTGTTTGGTATGGCAGTTCAATCAAGTTTTTAAAAATTATTTTTTTAGTATTTTTAATTATTTTGATGTGCTGTTGTTAAAAATAAATTTTATAAATATATTATTTTAATGTATTTTAAAGCAAAATTATAGTCTAACCGTGTTGTTGAAAATTTTTAAAAATTATTTTTGAATATTTTACATCGTTTTGATATGATAATATCAAAAATAATTTTTTTTTTTAAAATAATAATATATTAATATATTTTTAAATAAAAAATACTTTAAAAAATAAACTTTCCGCCACTCATATAACCTATACTTCCACTTATTTTAGCTCATAAAGTACAAATCCAATTTGGATAAATAAAAGGCTATTATAAAAAAGTACAAATTTCAAAACTAGAAGCCAGATTCTGGCAATCTAAGTTGTCTAGTCATTCATTTTTCAAAAGCTTAATTTTGTCTTAACTTTCAAAATATTTATTCAAATCATACTAGACCGCTTTCACTTGCTTCCTAAAGGTTTTATTGATATAAGTTTTATTCATTAAAAGTGGCTTATTCACAGTTTATTTTTGTGTTTAAAACTTTATTAGATATATTTAAAAAATATATTTGATTTGAAAAAATATCAAATTAATATATTTTTTGATAAATTTGATATACTAATATCAAAAATATAAAATAAATTATTTTAATATATTTTTATATGAAAAACATTATATGCCAGAATGGCATAAAACATCCAATTAATAAGCTTGGATCCCTGAGTTTCTTTTTTTTAAAAAAAAAACACTAAGGATTTATTAAAAAGTTGCATATATGATTGTCTAATCATTCATTTTTCAGAAGCTTAATTTTGTCTTAACTTTCAGAATATTTATCAAAAAAACACTTTCACTGGCTTCCTAATGATCTAAAGGTTCTATTGATATAGATTTTATTCATTGAAAGTGGCTAAAGATCCCAATTAATAAGCCTGAATCCCTAAGTTTTAATAATAAAAAAAACCTATTATGCATGCAAAATCCTTATTAAAATCAGGAGTAAAGACTCACCTGAAAACTGATTAGAGGCAAGGCTTGGCGCAAGTTCAATTCTACAGTTTTTCTATTTAGGAACTATGGGTGGGCTGGTGAGTGAAGGTTTGAACGAGTTTTATTATCACCAAATTGATTAGTCGATGAACATTCACTTGACCGGAAATCGATAAGATTTAGAGGAAAATCATTGACGGGGACTTGCAATTTTTCTTTGGCATTCATCAATGGGAACGCGCTTGATTTGCATGCTCTTTCTAAGGCGTTTTCACCAATGGGAATGCACTTAAATTCTCTTATCTTCTGTTAGGGAGCTCCGAGGGCTCTAATACTCCTGGATACAGCTTGATGCAAGATAAGCTTGGACAGTTCCTTATAAACACAACATGCTCTGGTTCAAGACTTGAGAATTTCTAACCCACAGCATTCGGATCGCATTTCCATTTATTCAATTCAAGCCTATTGTATTTAACTCAAGGCAATACAAGTCAGAGGTCCTTATAATCTGCGCACTGTGTACACTACCAGTGTTGTGTGCATATTGGCGCTGGAGCTGTGTTAAAAGTCCTATCCAAGCTGTTGAATGAAAAGATAATGCGTGTGGATTGCCTCAGTATATATTTTCTACAAAGGATGAATGAAACATGCATATGCAGTCAAATTCGTAATAATCGATAATATTCTATATATATCAGCTGCATCGCTTGTAAGAGTGTCTTCTACATCAGTCATCATAGGAGGAATGAGGAGCAGCAGTACATCCTGGATCAAAGGGATCTTCAGACCCACAGCAATGCCAATATTGAAAAACTTGGCCAGAATCAGGAGTACTCATAGTGCCTCCAGTGTATACACTCTCAAACTTCCTCTTTGTTTCCCCTGGGAAAAAGAAAAATAGTTTGGAACAAGTTGACAATAATAGAGAGCATGTTTTCAAGAGGTAAACAAAGCTCTGAGGACATTATATGCTGAAAAACTTCCAACTCGATTCTCTCCATGCCAACAATCTGATGGAAAAAGTTGAAGCATTGTTTGGCAATGATAACAGAAGCAATGGAACTTGTAATTGATTGTAACAGCATAAAGTGTCCATGCATGGAATCTCCCCATGTTATGGCCAAGGAGTAAGGTTTGGCAGGAGAGATTCACAATGCTTACCTTTCTAGTTATTTCTACTCAGGCCCTCATATTCTCCTTCAGATGGGTTAAGGTTATTTTCCTGATTACAATTGTTAGGAAACACTAAGAAAAACATCCCCTAATCATGATCTCTTGTTTAAACCGTTTTCCTTTTGCACCCTCCAAGACATACAAAACCCTTTAAATCTTGTGCTTTCACCACCTCCTTTAATCCCCAACCCTACTTAACAATCTCATCTTTGAAGCAAAAAGTAGCCCAAAGGCAAATCTCAGAATTTACAGGGGAGGACAGAATTAAGAGTTCTGAAATTGGTACAATAAATTTATGCAATAATGAAAAGAAAAGTTCAGTTTGTTTCAAGTTTATGGCTTTTTTACAGTCTAACAACTTTCATGATTCCACACTTGTGAAAGAATAAAGGAAATCATTTCAACAGCCAGCTGGGTTTAATTTTTTTGCATTCAGAAACTTCTAAAGCAGTATTAAATACCAGATAGTTCAGCTGAACATAATCACAGAAAACAAGGAACTCTACTTCCACATTTCAATTCTGATAATCAACACCACAATCATCAGGAGAAGTACTTCAACCCAATATACTGAGCATTAAGTTGAACTCAGTTACCTTCAATCAACTTGGAGATTTCTTCATGCTAAAATGAGTATTATTAGCTCTTAATGTAAAAAAATTTCAAGTTCCCAGCTACCCATTCATTTAACCTACATTACAATACCTCCTTTTCATGTACATTGTACCATGGAAGCATCAAGGAGAAAGAGAATACTGGTAAAACAACCAAAACAGCAGGCTCACAAGTAATCACATTAACAGATGGAAAGGAACCAAAGCCAAATAGGATTGACTTGAAAGAAAAAAAATGATTCACTAAAACCCAATGACCAACAAGTATAGGCACTAGCACTCTCAGATTATATTCAAGCTACTCACCACACCTACAATGGTATCTTTGAATATCAAGAAAGTGACTCTTCACAATCAGTCAAAAAGCTTCGACTTTATCAACACCATCAATGTAAGATCATAATTCAAAAGGTTTACCACCTCAAAGCTCAATACTTTTCAAAAATTACCTTTACATTGAATCGAGATTTTGAACTAATATTGAGCAGATATAGATAAAGCACTAATTAGCAAATCAAACATCATGCTTATTCAAAACAAAAGGTTCAGACAATCAAAATTCTGTCTAGAAACAATAATCTAATCAAAATCAAAACACCTCACAATGAAAAAACCTCATCAAAGAATAAGAGAAATTGAACAAAAGGGTACCTCCAAAATGAGAAGTGTGGAAGCGACAAGCTCGAGGGTGGTTAAGGGAAGGGTCGAACTGGGTTTTACAGTTCTTGCATGTTCTGAGAGTTTTGTTGTTATTCTGGTTTATGGAGCAATGAGTTATCGGCAATCTTTGTGATTCTATGGTGAGCTTCTGGTAAGATTGAAGAGAGAAGTTTGTGTTTTGATGGAGAAAAGGTGAGAAAGGGAGTGTATAGTGGTGAAGAGTAAAAGCCATCTCTTTTCTTTCTTCTGATCTCTCAGTGACTATCGAGAAAGCAAGACAATCCTCTTTTCCAGTGAAAGGAAATTTGCTACAGTGGTTTGTTTGACAGGTCGGTTAGTGGGCTTGGAAATTCTCTTAAAAATATCTCATTTTTTGCATACATTTCTCCCTGGTGGTGTGTGAAATAAAAAGATATTAGAAATGATTTCAGCTTGTATCGAGGAGAATTCTGATAGAAGACAATTTATTAAGAATCTTTTCTGTAAAAATACGGAATCTTTACAGCAAGCATACAATATTTCTGTAAAAAATGGAATCTTTATAGCAAGCATACAATTTATTAAGAATCTTTTAATTATGTAAAAAAATGGAATATTTATTAGGAAGTATGATATTGAAAGTAACTTTATCAGAACGCTGGGACATTCGAAGTAAGATTTTTTGTAGTTTTTAAATATATATTATATAATCTAGAGAATATTGATTTTTTTCTTAACCTAGAATAATATTGATTATAAGTTGGTTGTACCAGATCCTTGGAAAATAGAAAGCTTATTGGTTGAAGTTGACGTTATTAAATTGAGTTTTGCAATGAAATTATATAATATACTAAATTTTTTTTTTTTACTAGTATTTTTTAACATAGGTATCTGGATCAGCTTGCGCGCACCTTGACTAATTCAACGGGTCTTAAAGTTAACGATCATGTAAACTTTCAATTATCATCATATTAAAAACCACATAGCTCAAACCTGAGATTACAAAAAAACAAGCTATTTATTCTAATTTCTTACAACCAGATCACGCAAGTAAAACACGTTTCTTGCAGTTGCTTTGTCAATACTTTGAAATAAACATTTCTTATTCCTTAAAAAAAAGAAATCCTACAAACCAGGCTAGAACATATCGAAGCAAGACCGATCTTAGGTCTACATGAAAGCCCGGACCTAGAATGGTCTGGCCCGGCCCATGAAAATGTCAGACTCCCACTCCACTTTCCCAAGAAACAAACAATCTCGGCTTTCCCTTCCACCACTTCTTCACTTCCTTCTTCCTCCATCCACCAGTGGGAAATATTCGAAAATCAAAGCAAGAGAAGAGAAGAGAACAGAATGGCTTTAAGCTTCGAAGAAACAAACTTGTTATATTCACAACTGAGATCAGAGCAAATACCATTCGATGAAATCGTCACGGAGTTTCTCAACAAAATCAATCGCTCTCGCTCTTCCCCTCTTTCCGCCTCTCTCTTGCTCCTCTTACAGGCAAGCAACGCACTCCCTTTCAATCTCTCTCTCTCTCTCTCGCATTTACTGAATTTGTTGATTTTGCTAGGGTTTAGCTGATTTCGCTTTGAATATAATTATTGTTACGGATTGGGTTTTTTTTTTCTTTTTTGATTATCTTTGGTATTAAAATCATGAACTTTGTATTGGTTGATGATGAATTGGGGGTTTATGTGAAGTGCAGAATAAGAAGATGCTGAAGTCTACGGAACGGTTAATTGCGTTTGCGATTCTTTATCAGACTTATTCATCGCAGCCGACTTCCGCAAATCCGTATGTGGCTTTGTTTATCAATGTAAGCAGTGCAGTTGGTGTGTTCCGGTGTTATGGAAAAGATTATTATCATAAAAATGTGTTTATTTGTAATGCAGATGAATGCTATGATTTGGAAAGAAAATATAAGGTTTATGAGTTTTATTGTTGGGATTTTACAGGCTGCTTGTGATGAGGACGCGGAAAAATATGAGAGGGCGTTTGTTCTTCAGTTGTTAGCCTCTGGTGGCTCCGGCGGTAGCAAAGAGGTTCTAATTTTATTTTTTTTGTCTTGTTGTTGATATTAAGCGATGATCTTTTGAAGTAGTTCAGTTAGCATGTGAAGAAATGTAGCAACCTAGCATGTAAACTTGCTTATTATAAGGTTTTTTGACAGGTGATTTTTTCCAGTGTTATTTTTTTGTAAAATCTATTTGCTAGGAACGCTCTGGGACACTTTAAACCATGTTTCATGGAGTTGGGTTATCTATACGTTGAATATTTATCAAAAGTTCATTGACAATTGGAGAATTGGCAGAATATTTGAAATGGTCGTGGGAATTCTCTTAACTATTTTACATATCAGTCTGAAAACCGTGTGTTGTTGGGGATAGAATAGTAAAATTTATCTTTTAACATCCTAATTGGTGAATAGAATAGTAAATCTTGGATTCAGTTCTTACCATTGTTAGGTGTAGAAGATCAAAGTATCAAGGAGATGGTTTTGTAAGTTTAGTCAGATTACTCACTTCTCTTCATGTGTTGTCATTTTAGTCTCTCCTCCATTTCTCCTATTACAAATGTTTCTCTTCATGATAATGATTTCTGAGAACAGCTTTCCCCTATTTTCCAGTTTCTTAAACAGTCAGCTGCGAATTACATCAAACTTTTTGATCCTTCAGTCCATGTAAGTTCTTTGAATATCTCAAATCATGCTTTTCATGAGTGAATGCATGCTAAACTCATGTATATTATTTATATCACCATATTGGAGATACAGTTCTGCTAAATAAGCCTTTAATTTTTTTCCTTGGAACTTTTATCTTTCCCATCACATTGATAAACTTATCTGCTTATTGTCAGGCTTTCCCATCACGTGAACAATTGCAGCATCAATATTCTGATAAAGTCCATCCTGAAGCACATAATTCCATATTTAAAAACGATTCGCTGAAAAATATAGTGCCAGATCCAGATGTACCCCGTGGTTGTGATGCAAATTCACCAGAGTATGTCCCCTGGAATTGGAGGAACAATTCTAAAGTTGTGACTTTTGGATTTTGTTTATGCACTATTTTCTGCTTTCAGTTCATGCCAGGTTCAATTTTCATTTTCACTCCATTTCGAATTGTTCCACATATAGGCGATAATGGTTGTTTTGTAGGTTTGATTTGCAACCTGGAGCAAAACCTAAACTTGGATCTGGAGATAGAGATGAGGCTCTGCTTGGATTGTTGGCAAACTTGTCAACAGAGGGAATTGGTCATCAATGGATCAGGCCTCGACCACCGAGATTGCCGATACAAGATGGCGAAGTAAGGACATTTTGTGGTCAAATGTTTGATTGCTTAATGGAATTTGCTATTTTTCCTTACACTTTTCAAACTTATTTCCAGCTAGTGTGGCTCAATCCCGATAGCAATCATGAGCTTGTATGGGATCATGGGATGTGTGCTGATACTAGCAAGGGAGCAGCCGTTAGGGACTTGATTGCAAAAGCCCTGAAGGGACCTCTCGCCCCTGCTCAACAGGAGGTTCTTCTACTGCTCTATGTTTCAATATATTATACACAGATACATTTATATAAAGAGATTTTTCAAGTAGTTTTGACCACAAATATTGTTAGGATTTCAAAAAGGGCTTTTGGAGTCTTAAGAAATGTGAAATTCTAGTTCAGAAAAGATATGTGGTAAACTGGTACTTTTACAAAGCAATCGTGCAGATGATTGGTGACCATGTCTATTTGACTATACTATATCACCTACTATTTTCAAATGGCTTGCTTATTTTCAGCCTACTTTTTAACTAAGTTAGCTTCCATATCTTAACCTCTTCCCTGCTTTCACACGTCCTAGCTGCCTTTTGCCAAGGTATTTTTTTACCCTATCAAGATTTTTTTGAATTATTTTTTCCGTAATATTATTATATCAAACTGCTTGTGTTTTTGTATGTGTTTGTACTGAAAATGTTGAAAATATTAGCCGAATGCTTGAGCTTAGTTTGGTAAGTTATATGAATTTGTTTCTGTGTTGAGTTGCAATGAGATCCCAAATTATTCATGACTGCTATTCTCTGTGATTGAAATGAATTTAAGGGGTTCTGATTAAAGCTAAGTGCTTCAGATTTAATTATTCCTCATAAGGTTTTGATTAACTCAATAATGACTTTTTTGTAGATAGATTGCCTTGACGGACTTTTCAAGTTCACATCAAATTTTAAAGAGACAATATGCATGCTCAACATCTTTTTTGTATAGTTGTTGCATAAATGGTATTGAAAGGAAGTAATGACTCCAAACTCTCTCTTGTCCAGCAAGTCTTGGTGGAATTGACTAATGACCCAAAGCTTGTATATCACTGTGGACTGGCACCAAGGAAGTTACCTGTATGTCATATGACACTTCATGCTTCATTCTTATTATGAGTTGTATTGCTTGAAATTAAGAGGCCCTTTTCATCATGCCATCAGGAATTGGTGGAGAACAATCCCCTTATTGCAGTTGAAGTTCTTACAAAGTTGATAAATTCTCCTGAAATTGCAGAGTATGTGTTTGGAGCTTGTGATTTTTATTCCTTTTGTTTTTATTTCCTCAAGTGTGTGATACTGGTTTGATGTTTGTTTATATTTGTGGGTTCAGTTACTTCACAGTTCTTGTCAATATGGACATGAGTCTACATTCAATGGAAGTTGTGAACCGGCTTACAACAGCAGTTGAACTTCCAAAGGAGTTTGTTCGGATGTACATAACTAATTGTATTTCATCTTGTGAAAATATCAAGGTACATTCAATGCCATGAATATTTATTGCATTGATTATGTCACAGTACTGGTTGAACAAAATAAAGTTCTGCTTGAGGAACCAGTTGGTCACGAACCATATAATAATAGTGGGAACCATAATGAAAACATTTGATGAAATTCAACCGAGGTGATCATGGAGAAAATGAAAGTCTAGCATTCATTTGCATGTATCCATGTTAGAAAAGATTGTGCTACCTTGGTTATTTTTGTGTGCACACAGATACAAGCATTCAAAATGTAGTAGTTGTGGTTTTGGTATTTCTTAAACTAGTCATATGACAATTTCTCATGCAATTTCAAGACCACGAAATTGCCTCATTTTCTAGGGGATAAATACATGTACGAGATCAGTTAGGTTTTGTTTTTAGTTTTTTTTTTTTTGAGGTCATAATCCAACCAGATATTAACATAAGATTTTAACTTTTCTCATTTTCTAGGATAAATACATGCAGAACCGACTTGTCAGACTTGTTTGTGTTTTCCTGCAGAGTCTGATCCGAAACAGAATTATTGATGGTCAGTATACATTTCTACTTGTGATTGAACTGTTATAGTGGCCATTTGACATGAGTGCATATGCAGATGATATCCTTTGTTCTTTTATAGCCTAAACTCATACATGAGGTTTAATGCAATGAGTAGAAAAATAAAAGAATATAAGAACTCAGATTGCATTATTTTCCTGACATAAATTAGAAAAAAAATATTTTAGAAGTTTGTTTGGAGAAAACTGAATCAAGAGGAACAAATTATTCTAATCATTTCTTGTGATCGAAGAGAATAAGTAATGGGTTAGGGACTTACAGTTGAAGATGGCACGAAAAAAGGAATGTGAAGTTGCTGTCTGGAAAGCTGTGTTCTGCACTTGTCGTAAATGTCTTAAGCTTGCAGAACAATTTACTGCTTAACTAATTGTATTGCATGGTGCATTTTTTTTTTTGGCGTGTTCTTTCGGAAACAATTCTGTTGAAATCTTTTGTGGCGTTGCAGTTAAGGATCTCTTCATTGAAGTCCAAGCGTTTTGCATTGAGTTTTCACGGATTAGAGAAGCAGCTGCTTTATTTAGACTCCTTAAGACCTTGGAATGAATGGTCCGTTTGTATTCCTCATGCTACGCACTTCTTTCCCTTTAGTTTGCAGTTAGAATTTTCATCTTCCTTTTGTAGATAATGAATCCATTCTTCCTTTATATTCTAGTTAGTGCACCCAACTTTTCTTTATGACTTGCTTTACTGTGCGACTTCTGATTTACAAGGAATGGATTGAGATTTTGTTTGGATAAACTTCCACATATCAACAGAAAGCACAAAGAGGAGAAAGAGGAAAGATTTGGAGAAATAAGGAATGGGAAGGAAGGCATTTTATGTAATTTCCCTTGTTGTGTGCCAATTTTTCAGAGTTTGTCATGTTGTTGACTGTTTATGGAAGATTTGGCGGTTCCAGGGAAGGAATTTTGAAGCCCTATGGTTCTTTTTCCTTGAACTATAAGAGAATAAATGATATGGTTCTTCCCCCCTTTCTTTACTGATCGTGCCACGACCTGGAAACTTGAATGAAATCGAGCTTTGCTACATAATGACAAGCTTGGCTACATCACTGTAGCTGGTGGCACTGTGACGAGTGAGGTAGACCTGTATTCCTCTGGCTTCGGTTGGATTTTCATGTGGAGACTCGAGTCGTGTGATTTGTCTGTAGTCAAGCAGCGATCAGGCCTGCTGATTATAATTTGTTCCATCAACCAAACCATGCAGCAGAAAAGAAAAGGGTCAAGTTTACCAAAGCCATGTCTTTGGCCCATCCAAAAATAAAATCTTCTCTTATTATTCTCTTGAGATTTTATCAAATGTCTTCCGAACTCTACATGCACAAGGTGTTATAATGTATATTTTCTTCATTAAAAAAACGGTGCTATAAAAATACATATTAATAGGGAAGCTTTTTAATTTTTTTTTCAAACCTTTTTTTTTTAAAAAAATCTTATCTATTATTTTTTTTTAATTTCATCTTTTAATATTTTATTTATTTTAAATTATAATTTTATCCTTCAATATTATATAAATTTTGAATTAGTTATCATAATTTGTATTTTACAAGGTTATCACTGATTGGTACTCGATTTTAAAAGTATTTTTTATTATGTTATTAAATAAAAAATAATTAAAAAAAGTTTTTAAATCAGTGGAGTATGAGGTCTACCTAGTGGATTTCATGATTTAGGTCGCTGGTATTGCGACTTAAGCCATGAAATCTATGTCGATATAATATGCTGTTGTTTTAATATATTTTTTTTAAAAAAGATGTTATTTTTTAAAAATCTAAACAATGTTTTTACCTTTCTTCTAGATTGTTTTTGAATCAATCATGTCAACTGGATCATGTAGAATCAATTTTTTTACTGATTAATTTTAAACCCGGGTTAGCAAGTAGTCAGGATGAGAGGTTTTAAAGTTGACTTATTGGGTTAGGTTTAATATCAATGCCAAATAGTTTTTCTTTTTAAATTTCATCTTTCATTTTTTTTTCCTTTCAATTGAATTCTTTTTGTTTTTTCT
>Ga0307511_10007668_pt1 | contig 10846 bp, 10 predicted proteins | sample 13_EM_MG_FD_200266 | JGI IMG/M metagenome (GOLD analysis project Ga0307511, IMG submission 200266) | Populus trichocarpa ectomycorrhiza microbial communities from riparian zone in the Pacific Northwest, United States - 13_EM | ecosystem: Host-associated > Plants > Roots > Unclassified | place... | reverse complement strand
TAATTTTTAACCCGTTTATTTTTTTAAAAATATTTAATTATTTTAATCAAAACAATGTTGTTTTTTTTTTCAAACAAAAAATTTAAGAACAACTTGCATCGACACTCCTAACTTATGTCCCAACCTCAAGGCCCCTGGATCAACTACCGAGTTTCATTTTACAACTATGCTAGATATTGATATTTCTCACCCAAAAAAATAAAAAGAACTTCAAACAAAGTGATGGTCTCTTATAGGCCAGCCACACATGTTACATTTACGGGGGAAAAAAGAGCCTTTAGGCTCTATTGATAGAGCTTGCTTTAAAAAAAAAATGAAAATGGATTATGAATACCTTGTTAGACTAAGGTGATAAAAAAAATAATTTACACACACACACACACATTCTTAGTGTAAAAAATAAATTTTAAAAAATAAAATAATTATTTTAATATATTTCCAAATAAAAAAGTATTTTTAAAAAAACTACTATTAAAATAAAAAATCACAAATCACCAAGTCAAACCTTACTATCATTTTGTTTTTTATTAAAAAAAAACCCTTAGAATTGACAGAGTAAGTCAACCAAGTTAGACTCGTGTCTTTTTCTGTTCAACTTGAAATTTGGTTCAAATCAAGTATGACACCACAGAATTTCAGATCAACCTGCCCCCTTCTCTCAAACTCAGCGAATAAGCTGAAAGTCTAACGCATTTACTGTGAATAAAAATTAGTTGTGCAAATGTATTAACACGTAATGCAGCTAAAACAGTGGTAGAAGTTGCTGTCAATTATCTGCAATTTTTAGCAGCAAGTCAAGTCTTACACATTCAATACTTAGCTGTGTCCTTAGAAGGATGAGAAATTCTGTGACTGTGATCAAAGAAATACAGAGCAGAGTAACCATGATAACTAATTGCAGGACAATGTTCTTTGACTATAAAATAACAGATATCCCTTATGGATAATCCTTTTCTTTCGTTCCTTATGCGTGGGGGACAACAGCATGTTGGTGCAAATTTACTTGGAATGATACAATGTCAAAAACAGAATTTTCACCCGTCCTCTTGGTTTTTGATGCATTGAAGAGGATGAAAAACATTGTTCTCCATAATGTCAATGGAGGATCTCATCAACGGGCTATAGATTCTGGGATGGATTCCTAAGCTGGGGAACCTTCTCTGTCAGAAGTTTAAAATAAACATGATCTAATATCAAGGCATGCATGCATGATGATATATATATTCTTTTTTTTTTTGGCATGAATCGTGAATGTAAGGATATACGGATCAATTCAGGACAAGGTGTGGAGAGCAAAAATTGGAAGATTGGCTGTGCCCACTTCTTTGTAAGCTCTAGCATGTTTTCAAATTCCTCAGATGTCTGGCACGACTTCACTCATGTTGGATCTTCTTACCATCGGTAACTTAATTATTACACATGCATATGTATTTGTATTGTTTGAACAATTGTCTGTCTGGATGCATGGACGGTCAGGAAATAGAAAGGTAGACAGATCACCATGGCCTTGTCTAAACATTCAGATAAGTAGTTATAGTTCAGGATACAGTGCCTAAATTGTAGACGATTAATAATGGCAGTCCCTTATCCAGTATCAGTAAGCATGGTGGGAGAGAAAATGTGGGATCCAAAGGAATGTTTTGGATTCTAACAGGTTATTTCATGACTCAACTTATAATACCAGATGTGTAATCATGATTAGTACCAAGAAATTGCAATTAAAAACTGATACAGTTCTAGTTTAGATTCATCAAGCTGATTTGGACCGTAAAAGATGTCAAGAGACATGAGACCAACGCTCTTATGAAACCTCACATGTTGCATTAATTAGAAGCAGATGAATATGATTACAAGTTACAAGTACGGAAAAGCAATATCCAACATCATAAACATACCTGCACATTGTAAGAACCTCTGATGGATAATGCTGTTTTTAACATTTGCCTTTCCATCATTACAACAGCTGCATTTCCAGATAGCCAAAACATCATTACAGACTCCCATAGTAAAATTCACGTTCTGCTGATGCTGTGCAGCAAGAAAGGCTATTCTTACAGCCCAGAGCCAAACTATAATGTTTGGATTCGAGAGTTGTAGCTTCCTACAATTATGAATTGCATTCCTTGCCATTCTGTCTATGGCAATGGGATCTTAGTTTTGCATGCTGATTCTTGGTCGTCTTTTCCTTTTCTGGGTTCTCTTTTGGAGAATCTCTTCCCTCTTCCAAGCATTTCAGGTATCTCTTATGCCTTGTCCATTTACTGCTCCTAGATTTACTTTCATTATAAAGTTCAAAAGAGGTTTTGTCCCAGAAGCTTGATGTACCAGCATACTGTCATCGCCAACTGTAAGATCACTTCTAGATTTGAGGTGTTTCCCAGAAGCACCTGTTTCATATTCCCAAGCACCCATCTCCATCTTTTAATCATAAGAGTAACCTGAATTCTTATCATGAGATTCAGATCTCCTATCGCGCTGACTGCCAGACTCGTAACCGCCAACACTAACAGATGTTCTTTTAAAGTTCTGGTCTTTCTCAGCTTTCAGGTTCCCAACGATCCTGCTCGTCAATTTCTTCAGAAAAGTTGTATCTTGAACCAGGACTGTTTGATTCCCATCTTCCACTACATTGTTTCACTTGGCCATAAACAGTGTTTCCGTCTAGTTTATGACTCTCAACAGGAGAATTCACATCAACAGTCTCTTTGCTTGAATAATTTCTTCTGGTTGAGTGACCACCTGTTGGTTTTCTTTGTAGGTGAGATTTTCTTATGTCAGATTTGCCAACAAGAGACTTGTCTTTCAACCTCTTCACACTTGCACCTTCATCATCTGAAAACTCCGGTTCACTGTGCTCTGAACGTTTCCTTCCACGACCAAAGTGCCTTACCCTGTCCCTGTCTAACAGATCATTACTGGAATTGGTACTATAAGTTCTGGGCCCATTATCCCAATGATTATCGGGGAATTCCAAGACATTTTTCTGGTTTCCTAAGCTTTTGCTTATGTGATGATGGTGTCTGTCTCTGTCCCTAGGAGACCCCTCTCTGCTGGAACCACTATCAAGCGTTCTACTCTCACCATCCCCATGATCATCAGGGGACCTTACTCTGCTCTGGTGTCTTGAGCTTTTCCCAGTGCGATGACGGCTTTCTTCTCTATTTATGTCCCTATCCAATCTGTATCCATACATTCGATGAGCCTCATCCTTGCTGTCTTTATCATCATCTATAAATGTCCTCCTTCCAGAGCTTTTGGTGGAACCAAAATGCTTATGCCTGTTTCTGCCATCATCTGACAACTCATTTTGATCAATCTCATGGGACCTGCTATTGTTCTCCCCGTAATCAGTTGAGCGTTCTGACACTTTGCTATGGTGTTTTGACCTTTTCCTTGCATGATAATGATGCCTATATCTTTCTCTGTCTCTGTCTCTGTCCCTGTCTCTTTCTGTATCTCTATCTGACTGACGCCCATCAGAATTAGATCCATCATCTTTTGAATGGCTTCTCCAGTGAGTGACTTCTGGAAAATCATCTTCAATGTCACCACTTTTATGAGAGCTATGGATTGCACGATCCATGTCTCTAGATCTAGATCTACGCATTCGATCATGCCTGACATGAAAAATTAGAGAACAATGAGGAAAGGACAAGATTTCTAAGATCAAGTGGGAGGAAGGAGAAACCTGAAATGCACACCATTTACATGTCTGTAAAGAGAGAAGAGAGGGGAAAGGCATGAGGAATCTTTTCCTCCACATAATCTCGAGTGCAGAAAGATTAGTGCAAATGTAAAAGTCTGTTTTAAAAGATTATAGTGAAAGGAGCACACGATCTCAATAAATCATACAATAAAACCTTGCATTTGGCATACATGAAGTTTAATTAAACAAAGTGAAAGGAGAACATGTGTCAAGGGCTTTACAAACAAGGGTCAATTATGCCACAAATAACTTGGATGATTGAACAAAGAGCTCAGGAGCAGAATTTTACATATAGAGCTTTTACCTACCCTCTAACTTTGGTGTGTGAAGTTTAGAATCATGGAATAAACTATTAAGAAATCTTCAGTCAAAAAGCACAGATTATAACCACAGATTTTAGAAACACCTGGAACCATATTCAGATCTTGTGCCAGAACTAAGAGCACACCTGTCTCTATCTGCTGTTAACATATTGCTAGACATCCTTGTTTGCCTCAGCTTTTCTTCCACTGTCTGCTTCTCATACGAAGATTCAGCAGAGTAGCCAAATAAAGAGGCCATTTTTTTCACCCAAAATCTTGGTGGTGGTCTATCCCAATCAGCCCATTCATAGTCCCCACCAGGATTGCGGAAACAATGAATAAAATTGCAAGCCGATCCATGAGAACATGTCTGTTAAAATGCAAGCATGAAAAATAGTTAAATGCTAAGGAAGATAAACCTTGAATTAGCAGGAACATAATACTTTATTACCAGAAGATGGCTTCATATGTACAGGAAAAACAAAAAATTGTTTCATTACTCCAAAACAAATATGAAGTCATCTATTTAACTAAAATGTACAGAGGAAACCCCCCTGTTGGACAGTAGAATGAAAATCACCCAGGAAAGTAAGAACAGAGAAAAGTAAGCGAGCTAGTTGCACCTTCAGCCTTGACTTCATAAACTCTCCACATATGGCAACCTTCCATCTGGTCAAATTGATAAATTCACATTTTACCTGTCAATAACCATCATGGGAACTACAGTAAATATCTTTGAAGATTGATACATATCAGTGTGACTAGACTTTTGAAAATATTTAATACCTGTTTGCCGGCAAAGTAGCGACCATTGATAGAATGATAAGCAAGTATGGCTGAATCCAATGACTTATAGTGTACATATACATTTCCCCGCAAGTGGAATGAACCATTTTTACAGACCTGAGATTATATCAAATTCATGATTCCAAGGGACACAAAAATTCAGAGATACTGAACAAGTATATGCTGCAAAAGTAAGCGTCATATTTTCTGTCCTGATTTATATCTCTGGAAGAAAAATAAAATCAACTTCATATTATTTACAAAAATGATTGCTTCCTTCTCATTGGGCTCCATGTTTATCAATTTGAAAAATAAAAATCCATAAAACTTGACTTGACAGAATGTTCAAGATGGAAAAGCAACTTAATAAATTCCTCAATGGTAAAAGGCAAAGAAGACTCTGAAACAAGGTAACAAATCATTTGATAGTAGAAAGAATAGACAGCAGTAAGCAGTTAGTGACCTTAAAATTAACTATTTCTCCATATTTCAAGAACTCTGTATGCACATCCTCATAAAATTCTTCATAAGAGCATTCAACCTCCTCATCTGTATACTGAAAAGAGAAAATAAACCAGTTAAAGAACAAACATTCAGTTCAGAGATATATACAAATGCATAGGATCAAAGGAATAGATCATGGATCTTAAGACTAGACTCTCAAGAAGCATATTGCATAAGCCCTAAATCCTCTACAACATAAAACCAATAGCTAAGTATAAAGATGAAATAGCTTAGGCTTTTTGAGTGGTTAGTTAGCATGATAAAGAACAAAATCTTGTCTTGATCCAAACATGTTGGGCTCCCTGGTGGCACAAGGTGAGCACTACCTTTGATCCAGACATGTTGGCCCTCACACTTAACAGGTTCTACTTTTGCAATGGTTGGCTTCTTAACAGTACAAAAGGGTTTAACTTTCAATCCACTCAGGTTGTGACTGATTGCATAAGCTAAAAAATGGGCCATCATCCTAAATGCTATGAATTAAGTAAAAAAATCAAATTAAATATGGGGGTAAGCGAAAAAATGCACGTCCTTCTCTTGGCATAAAAGAAGAATCTTTTGTAGAAGACCATGAAAACAAAAGAACCCATGTTTTGCCAGAAGAAGTTTTATAGGAATATTTTTATATGGTTATATATTGTAGTCATGAGTCATTATCTAACTTAACAGCATCAAGCAAAAGCAAGTCCATTCAACTTTCAATTCCTCTTGACACATTCTAGTCAGTAAAAGACCTCCAAAAGCATCAACATACAAATAGATTTTGCTGCCTTCAATCTGAAAACTTGGAAAGTAACAACTGTCAGCAGAACACAGCTTCAACATCCCTGGTATTCCCAACATACTACTAATTGTTAAGGAGCAAGAAATCTTATCGAATAAACCTGTGCCTCATGAAACTATCAAATGTTCAAAAGAATCTCATGCTTAGCCTAGATGAGGTATTATTTTGAAGAAAAGTAAGGTATGCTAACTGAAAAACATGATTAAAAATAAACAATCATTAAAAAGAAAAAACAGAATAAGGCAAGCATGTTATCATATTTCTGCTACAATCTGTAAGAAAAGTGACACTAGGAAAAGAAAGGGATGGATGAGATTAGAAATGGCAACATTTGTATGATAGGAAGTTGCATTATATATAGGCATAACAACAAAATGAAGATAAACAAATGACAGGAAATTTTATAATAGCCATCCTCGTGTCCATCCAGTAGGAATATAGGATACAGAACAGCAAAAATCTTTTAACTCCAACTAAAAAAGCCAAAACCATGATCCTCCATTGAAGCAAATCTTGTGAAGAACTTCTGCTAACTTATGTCAAGAGCAACAATAACAATCTCAAGTAGAAAAGAAAAAAATTACTACACATTCCTGACACGATATAAAACCAAACTGCAAAAAGAATGATATGAACATAAAAGTTTTAAATAAAGATAAAACCAAATTCACTAATCTAAGCAAAAATTTAAGTTAATCCAAGGTGTATTGGCAGCATTACAGTGGAACTCACTCCCTCAATCATCTCATGCAAAGCAATGTAGAATGCTAAGTGGAGGAAAACTTTTCAGGGGCATGCAGCAAGATGTTGAAAACTTGTTTACCCAAGTCAATAGCAAGCTCGTTTATTTTAAGATGAAAAAATGGAGAAATTATTTTTTAATATGTGTTTTAAGAATCAATAAGGCCATCCGAAACTTAACTTCAACTTAGATGCTAGAATAATCAACAACAGTAACTTCAGATGTACCAACTTTGAAGATAACAGTCCAGCAAATTAATATAAATAACAGTATGTCTCTCTTAGATGTGCAGGACTACTGAAGGATATCCGGTTTTTATCTCTATTATTTCTGCAGAAATTTATTGATGATTTTTTTTTAAGAATAGATTGATGAAATTTTCACCCTAATTCAGGTTACAGAAACACACGAAAGTTTGATTTAGAAAATCCAGCCACTTCACACAAGTTTGCCAGATTTTGTCATCAGGATACAAGAATCACATGAAGGCAGCATTTTTAACAGACCTCAAGCCCCTCATCTTGCTCCCAAGCAAGGCCAGGACCATTATACATGTTCTTGATAAGCAATGTGCATGCTTTATCAGGATAAAAATGAACTCTGCTGCAGCGTTGACCAAACCGACAAGCTCCGGTTTTTAAATGGAATGGACAATGAGCTTTATCCTGCCATATGTAAACCAGGATATTAGATAAAATCATCTTCTAGCATGATAATGACAACCACATTTACAAATATAAAGTGCAAGAACTACCAGAATCAATCAAGCTAAGCACAATAAACCAATCAACATCCAAGCATACCTGTTCAGTTCCAAAATTTGGTACTTGTTGAGCGACATTCTCAAGCATCTGTTGTGCTGAAACAACGGACGCATTCTGATACTCAGTAAAAGCTTCAGATTGTGGAGGAAGAGGATTTGATGTGGGCCTATCAACATCCTGCAAAGCAAACAATAACACCTGCTATCTTACCCCTTCCTTGACCAAAAGGGCTAACAATGCTAAAGTATGTCAACAATCTAAAACTAAGCATTGAACACATGTATCTCTACCTCTTTTGTACCCTGTCGATCTGCAATCTTCTTTGGAACCCTGACCTTTTTCTTCCTAACAATTATCTCATTTTCTTGCCAAATAATTTCCGCAGGCCCTTCTTCTATGTATTCCCAATCATCATCCTCATCACACCCATTCTCCTTTCCATCCTGTCACATTTGACAAACATTTAAATTAAAAAAAAAAAACACGCGCGCACATTCACATACATAACTAAAATCCATGTCTTCCCTTGCAGCACAAATTCTTTCAAAATAAGAAATAAAATTCAACACAACTTTACAAATAAAATAAAATCAGTAGCAAACAATTTGTATCCCAGTTCCTAGTTATCCGCTTCATTTTCTTGTCTCATTTTCTCAGAAACCAAACAGAGTACTAAATATGATATAGGATTTAGCATCACTTCTAAAACTACAATTTTCAATTCACAAATTCATAAAAGAAAAAGAAAAAAAGAACCTGAAGTAGTGTATTAACTTCCTCTTCCTTTTCTTCTAGAACCTTCCTTCTTTCTTCTTCTTCTTCTTCTTCTTCTTTCCTCTTCCTCTCCATAACTTCCATCCACTGCCTCTCTCTCTCCTCAAACGCTTTCCTCTCCCTTTCCATTCTCTCCTTCTCCTCTTCCTCCATCTCCTTCAATCGCCTCTGTTCCTCAGGATCGTTGAGTCTCCTCTCCTCTTCTTCCCTCTCCTTCTCCGCTATCTCTCTCCTCGCTTGTTTTCTCTTCAACTTCTTCTTCTCCTTCCTCTTCGCCTTCCTCCTCATCGCCGTTTTCTCTTCCTCTTCTTCTTCTTCTTCTTCTTCTTCTTTAGAAGTCATTGTTTATTTTCTTTTCCTGGAAAATAAATTCTCAGAGAGAAATCTTAGGGTTTGTTCTTGTTGATTTGCTATGCCTCTATTGCCGTTTCTTCAATCTGAACTGTTTCAATAAAGCCACGCCGCGCATGAGACCCTTTTATTTTATAAATATCTAGTGTTAATCCAATAGTATTAACTTAGTTGTCAAACCCAGTTTGGAGACCGGTTTGAAAAAGGAACCAGGTCATTAGCTAATCGGGTCAACTCATGGGTCAATTATTTTTATTGAAATTGGGTCGTTTTGTTTTTATTTAAAAAAAAAAAAGAAAATTCCTAAAATTAAAGTGATAGTGTTTGGACCGAGTTTGATTAGATACATCTTAATAAATTAATCGTTTTTAGTTTTTATTGAAAGTTCATTAATTTCTACTTGTCAATCTGAAAATAAGTTTAACAACTAAAAAATTAATTTTATTTATTTTTGTATTTTAAAAATATTTTTTTAAAAAATTAAATTTTTTTTATTGACTTTAAATTATTATATTTTTTAATATTTTTAGATTATTTTGATGTTAAAAATAAAAAAAATATTTTTTTAATATTTTTTTCATATAAAAAATAATTATAACCACAATGAGAAGTCTCACGGAAGTTACATATCCCTTTCTACCCACATGTTTTTAAAATAAATAAATTTATTTATTGAAAACTTATAAATTAATTATAAGACATAAAACTCCTGTAGAGTCATTTTCATTCTCCTATGCAGCTTTGCTGTGAGCTCTACTATTAGATTCAACTTCAGTTAGTGTTGCAGCTTTCTTCTTCTTTCCTTCTAGTAAGAAATTATGACATGTCTTATATCACTGAAAACAAATAACCTGGAGTTCTATTTATTTCTCTCGCTTTTCTCAACAAAATACTTCCTCTCAAACTCTAGTTTGCGACTCTGTCAGATAAAAAAAAGTCAGACAACAACCTTTTTTATTGTTTTTCCTTCGTTTTCTTTTATATGGTTGGTATTTTTCTCTGTCTTTTTGTTTATTTCTTCGTTTATTTCAGACAACAACATTACTGGGCTGTATCCTATTTTAAAATTTATCTCCTCAAAAGGTCAGGTGACTGACAGAAGAGCTATCCTATCTATATAGTGCACTAGTGTCTTGCCCTCTTTTGATGTTGCCAACGTTGGTCTGAGTTGCTACTATGCTATCCACTTACTTATGGTATTGGTTTGTTGTTTTTTAAGCTATCAAGCTCTATTTTAAGCTTATGGTACTGATCTTTTCTGGGCATGCAATGGTCTTGTTTCATGCGTTCTATGGCTTCCTTTTCCAAATCTTTCATGTCTTCTTTTCAGGTGGCTTATTCTGCCTCTTTTAGCTATGAATGCGAATCCTTTTAGGTTTATCGGAAAGACATGAAGGTATTAAATGACAGGAGCTTACCTGTCAGATCAGGTGCGCCTTCTTCTTCTCCACCTTTGCCCACTTTGGTTGAGGAGATCGGCTCGAGGGAATGTTGCTGGCGCGGTAGACATAAATTAACTCGAAGATATCTCATATCATTAAATCAAATATATATTGAGAACCTTAGCTACTTTGTTGTATGATCCTGAGTAGCATAAAAAAAGAAACGATGAAGAGAGCATTAAAAATATTTTGGTCCCCATAACCAATAAAGTAGTTGGTATATCGAAGCACAGCCCATGTGTTATATAAATGGAGATTTAGTAAAAAAAATCTAAAAAAAAAAAATATTTTTTTAAAAATCAATATTTTCAAGAAACATAACCGGGCGCAAAAAGGAACGTCCCCTTGATTGATTGAAGGTCAAGAGATAGAACCATTTTCACCGTAAGCCTAAGAGGAAAGAACATGGATATGCTTAACCAAGCCCACCCCTGAAACTTGGCTGCCCAATGACTAAAAGCTAAGAGTAGCCCAAGCATCTGTAGGCTTTACACTGACCCGATAATACAACAGCTACATTCAACGTTCCTTTTTTTTTTACACCATGAAATTGTGTTCTTTTAAATTTTATTTTATTTATTTTATATTTTTAAATTATTTTGATGTACTAATTTAAAAAATAATTTTTAAAAAATAAAAAAATATCATTTTAATATATTTTTAAATAAAAAATATTTTAAACCGCAACTGA
>Ga0307511_10007667_pt1 | contig 10846 bp, 6 predicted proteins | sample 13_EM_MG_FD_200266 | JGI IMG/M metagenome (GOLD analysis project Ga0307511, IMG submission 200266) | Populus trichocarpa ectomycorrhiza microbial communities from riparian zone in the Pacific Northwest, United States - 13_EM | ecosystem: Host-associated > Plants > Roots > Unclassified | place... | reverse complement strand
TGGACATTTAATTGACCATACCAAATTGATATTTCTCACGTATAGAGACATATTCTTTGGACCGTCATGTTAGTATTCTACCCGCCGTTAAATAAATATTCGTGTGGATTGATGGGTTTTTTTTCTGGATAATTACCTTATTCGATAAATAATATAATATAACCCCTCTTAACCTGATCAGAAATACATATTTATATTAGCAGAATTTATAAATTTTTTTAATATATATATATAGGGCTGTAAAGCAGGGATAGTTGCAAGGCTATGGATAAGATAAATTAAAAAACATATTTGAGAGTGTGATTATAATTATTTTTTAAAGTATTTTTCACTTAGAAAGATATTAAAATAATATATTTTTTATTTTTAAAAATTATTTTTGATATCAGTGTATTAAAATGATTTAAAAAACCAAAAAAATCTTAATTTGAAAAAAAAATAAAAATTTTTAATTTTTTTAAAAACATTTTTAAAATGTAAAAATAAACATGTATGAATGATAGATACTTCTTTACGTTTTTTGTTTTTTCTTACCATGTATTGCACAGTAGAACATAGGAATGTACCTCCCGTAGCACTAAACTAATTATTTATTTGCCCAGTGGGGTGATTTTTAAAATTTATTTTTATTTAGTTTTTTATAATAAAAATAAATCTTTATACAGAAGCTTGCGATTTAAATCGTTAAGAAAAAAATATTTTATTACAGAAATTATTCTTTTCTTATACATGTATTTTTTTAGTCAATTATTTTTTTATTGGTAACATGGTTTTTGAATTAAAAGTAAAGACAATTAAAATAATTTTTTTTGTGAAAATTTTAATAATTTAAAATAATTAGAAAAATAAACAACTCTTTGATCTAGACTATATTTTCTTATTCTAACAAAAACTTTTTTTTTATTATAAGCATCATTTTATAAATAAATAAAATTATCATGATACAAAAGACAAGTTTTAATAAAAAAATAAAAATTATGTGTTAATATTTCGTATGCAATTGAAAAAAATAGAATAATTATTATGAGAAAACTATGCAAAAATCTTATAATAAAAAATAACAAAATATAAATTTTATTTTCATTGAATACTCATTATCACAATTGTTTTTTAAAAAAACTTAGACTTATATATAATAATTAAAAAATGATTGATAATATTACTAAAAAAAATAATAATTATTCCGAGAAAACTATGAAGATCTTTTATTATTATTATTATTATTGATAATTGTATTTTCGAGCAACTTTCATACGTACTCATTTATCAACAAGTGTAGTTTAGTCAAACTTTCACACGTGTGACTAAAATTTATAGAGCCTTATGAACTATTGCCATTTTGATCATGCCTAACTAATCATGTTTGAGCCGTGCAAAAAGTAAATAGATACACAAGATTTAGGAACGTTATCCAAACACTGTTTCATAAAAAATTAAATTTTTTTTGTTTAATTTTTTTTATTTTTTTATTATTATAATGTGCTAATATAAAAAATAAAATTTAATAAATAATAATAAAATATTATTTTAATATATTTTTAAATAAAAAACACAAAAATTACCTTAGCCTTGCCTCTTCTAGTAACCAAAGGGGAAGCATATCTCTTAGCTATTAAATCAACTCTAAAAAAACTAATTACATTCTATTTTACTTCATACGTGACCTGTTCCTTAAAATTAGTTTCTCAAGTTTTTTAACCGAAAGAGATTGGAAGAGAAAACACATTTTCTTTGCCTGAAGTGTCATTCTTGTATTTTTTTTTAATTAATATAAATATTCGGGTCAATTTATATATAACTCAATTAATCTCACGAATCTTAAAATTAATAATCATATAAATTTTTAATAATTTTAAAATTTATAAAATTTAAATTAATAATATTTATCAAATAAATTTAAAATCGCCTAGTTGAGTTATGTCTATCCCTACTGTTATTCTTGTAATTTTTTTTTATTTTTTTAGTTTAACGTGGGTGTCCGGGCCAGCTTGCGCGAACCTCGACTAATCCCACGGGCCCTGAAGTTAACGACCATGTAAGCCTCCAGTAGCTATTATATAAGCAACCAAAGAGCTCGAACCTAAGACTATAAAAAGAATAAACCTCTTGATCTCAGGTTCTTATCACTGTACCACCATGTAAATGGTTATTATTCAACTAGTGGCGCCTATATTTCAATTTGTTTTTTGTTTGTTTTATCGAGCACAAGTTACAAAGACTTCCTGTTAAATTAATTGATAGGAAGAGACACTGGTCCACAGGAGAGAAACTGTGGTGAGCCATTTGGACCACCCCATTTCATGGCACGTGGAGGCTGGTGCTCCAAGGTGAAAAAAAACCTGGCAAAATATGACAGAAAGGCCACCGGGGTTTATCCACAACCCTGAAAAGATGCATGGGGTCATAAGTTTTACTTTTTCCTTGTCAATTGTCGTGCTAGCTAGCTATGACAATTTTTTTTTTGATTCTTCTTAAAAAGACTTTAAATTATTATTATTTTTAATATTATTTTTATTATTCTAATTTATTAATATTAAAAACATAAAAAATATTATTTTAATATATTTTAAGATGAAATGTTGTATGCATCACAATCTTAAACATGATCATACACTAGATAATATTAAGATCTTGTTTAAGATTGCGGCGTAAAAAGTAAATTTATAATTATTTTAATGTGTGGATATTAATAATTTTTTTTAAAAAAATATTATTTTAATAACACCCTAACTCACAGGCATTTACTGTACTGCGAATGACATTGATGAGTACTACAAGCACTGTTTAAGCACTCACTCACTCAGAAAAGCGTGTTATGGAACTATTAACAAACTTGGCTGGTACCTCCAAGAAGATAACAGATCGATAGCTTGACAAAATTACCAGAGGGTTTAACGAGTGATGTTTTTTTAATGAAAAACATCAAGGTCTTCTAAGTACCTTACCTCTTCTTTCATGCAAGAGGGTTTAACGAGTGATGTTATTTAAAAAATATTAAAACCATAAAACAATGACAGCTGAACAGCATTGATTTAATGTTTTTTTAATGAGAAACAGTTTAAACCACTTAAACAAACACGCGATGGATTATATAAGAGGTCATTGATCGTGGGAATCTATGTTCATTGGAAATATCAAGTGGAAGGTGCTGGCTGATGAGGCAGGTGGAGCACATACAGAAAGTTTGCCAAGAATAGCGAAGCCCGTTTGTCTGTTTGTTCGTTCGCTGGGCCAAGGGTAAGTACTGATGTTTCTGAACAAGTTAAGAAGGAGACTGCAAAAAGACTTTTATCAAGGCATTAGTACTGGTGTATCAGGAAATTAAGTAGTTAGCAATGAAAGAAGAAAAGGAAAGAGAAATTCTCTTCTGGTTTGTATTTTGAAGTTTTCTCCTACCCCTCTTCCCAATTTTGGAAGACCTCATGAAGGTATGTAACTTTGCTTTTCAACTTGAATGCTGCTAATGAGTTGACATGAAATTCTCATCTTGTGAAAGTAAGGATACAGTCAGGTATGATTGGTTACTGCAATCAGAAACTTACGCCTGCACATCAATGACAAATCAACATGGCTCACACTCTCTCATGCACTTAAAACCTTCTTTTTACCCGAAGCAATGCAGTGGAAAATTTGAGCACAGTGCGGAAAACGGACCCTTCTTTCACCGAAGCCCCACAAGATATTTCCATAGCAGGTATCAGATGATCAAACAGTCAAACCCGCCTGTTTTCACTGTCTTAATTGACCGGTGACACAATGCATTAATTTGATCCAAAATTTATTGTGGCCTCGTATGGCTGGACAGTCTGAATCATGCGGATTCACCGCTTGTTTGTCACACGTATTGCCCATACATGGACATTACAACTTAGTTCAACACATTAAATTTCATGCAGAGTGGGACCTAATAAGTTCAAAATCATATATTTCTACTCGATCAATGATCTTCATACATCATACAGCTGGTAGTTATCTTGTGTTTCATGCACATGCAACTGATTATGTGCAAACAATACTCCTGTAGGTATTGAAGTTTCAATATTTATACACAAATACCAGAGAGTGGACACTACTGTGCCAATAGACATTAATATGTTCATGCATGTCCCTATACAATTACGTGCTTGTAAGCCTTGTATGCAGACAAATCTCACTGTAAAAGTTCTGATATGAAGCATATGACTGCTCTGCTACGCGTGACAGTATTGCATTCATAAATTCATGGTTTCTAGCTTCTAGTCTTTCTATCAACTTGCCATTAATGTCCGTGTAAGCTAAAGGCATGTAATCAATCACTCATTGTCAGATGCATTCAGGAGGGAACTTTCACCATCTCATCACAGCGTATCCTTAATCAGGAGGAATTGATCTTAAGATACACATATATTTAGTAGGAAAAAAAAAATCATCCGGCTTTAATGCGTACTTAACAAGAAAAGAAAAGTGTCTGAATGCTTTCATTTAAGCCTAAATTTATTAGCAAAAATATGGGCAGCGATAAGATAAGTTGAAGAAACATGAAGAGATTTATTCTTTCTTAATCTTGAGCAATTCCATGAGAAGTTCATGATTTATTTTTTGTCTTTCGTTTCCTTTTTAGAATGTCGGTAAAGCATACAGGTATCTTAGAAATAATTATGATGTGTGTGGGTTATACATGTATATGTTTGTCAGAAAGTAGAGGTTACATGGTTGAGGAAAAGGTGAGGGTAGGCCATTAAAAAATCTTAGCCATATACTAAACTGTCAATAAAGATGATATAGATTGAATAAGTAGTAAAGAAAGATTTGGTTTTTTGTCATAGTCCCATGGAGAACATATACAGTTTTAAGCAAAGTGGAATGGATGGAGATTAATCATTTAACCTAGCCTCTAAATATTTTAGATTCCAGTTTAAAGGAGTTCTGTTGGTAGAAACCATGTTAATTTTCAAGCACTGAATTGGATTTGCATCTGTCATGACTACCACACTGTTATAAAAAGAGAGAGTTCTGTACCGTGAATACTGAGGAAAAAATATTCATGCTCTACCATTAGTTTCCAACTTTCCATGCATGGCGTGTGGACGTATATTTAGCAGCTCAATCCGAAAGGAAAGAGTAGTGATGTAGAACTCTATGTCTACATATTACTCCCTCAATGTTAGATCAAGACAAACTTCAAAGGACAAGCAAAGTCAGGTTATCAGCTATGACTAGGGAAAGCTCCGTAGGGTTTGACTAGTAATCTATCTTCTGAAGCGATCGATATTTCCTTCCTAGAAAATAACAGATTGCGTACAATTAAATGGAAGTCACGCCAAATTTTAAGCATGATTAGATCTTCCCTCTTCCAAATTCCTGAACGCGTATTGTCAAAGGAAGTTATTAGCATCGCCATGTTAAAGTGGAGAGATGAGGGAAATTTATCTACATTTATTGTTTCCATAAGTTAGAAAATACAAGAATGTCTCAATTTATCGGTTGTCAAGTTGTCTAGAACACTTGCCGCTATGCAGTTCAAAGAAAACAGATTTAAATGAAATGTTTCTAGAAACATGTTACACATACCAATGGAACATTTATTTCTTACCCTTTACTTCTTTTGTGACTTAAAATGAAGTCGTCATCGTCACTGTCAATGCTGATTTTCCTCTTGGCTTTAAGGTCACCATTCTTTGATATCTGTTGCTGCATTTGAGAACTCTTAGGTCTACTAGTGGATGGATTGGTAGATTTAATGGGAGTTCCCAAACGTTGCATTTTTTGCTTTCTTTGTTTCCTCTCATGTGCCTTTTTGGCCCTCTCTGGGGATAGTAAGCCATGTTCCATCATCCTGCAAATTGAATTGTCATGCCTCTCAAATAAATTGCTGCTGAATTTACTAATTGTTAGTGAAAACGGAAATGAATTTCACACGGTCGACATGAGATATCTAACACAAGATATCCAGCCAAGGTGGAAAGGAAGATCTTTTTAGCACAACTGTATTCTGTGCATGTATGTGTAAGATGCTTTGTTACCATGTAACATGTCCAAAACGTCTTTAAAAGGCATTAACATCTTTTCTTGATCATATTTTTCCTCGAATGAATGAAGCCCAAGAAACCATCAAAAAGGAAAGTAAAAATACCCGTGGAAGTAAGACAGGTCAAGGTCTATATGAGATAGGTTAACATTCAGTCCTTCATCACAGTTTGAGAAACAAGTTATCCCTTTTATAGTAATTGAACAGTATCCTCGGTGAAAAAAGGCGAAGGAAGTTTAGTTACTAAGCTACTTAATAAATGAAGGAAAGAAAATTCAAATGTTTTACAGACCATGCACAGTAGTTCAAGTAATAAAAGAAGCAGACATAGATGAGTCACCTTTTACCATTCAGGTCATTAATTTTTTCCTACACTTCGCTGTTTATTTTTCACCTGAAGTTGAGACTAACAAGCTGATGGGTGCAAAACTTACACCAAGGTATTGCAATTCAGTATAGCAATGGAGGTATATAAGGTATCTAAAAACTCAATTGTACATGCTCAAGATCACTGGTCTATATAGTAGGATGCTAAGTTTATTAACTGTTGACATAGAGATGCTTAGTTTGAAAAGCATCACTAGGCTCTAATTTGCTGGATTCAGGTTGGGGATACAAAGAACATGCATTATTGCACAAGTGTGCACTCGATCAGGCTCCATTGCAATCAGGTTTGCTATAGGATTCAAAGTCTGCTGAGAAAATGAGTCAGATATGGATATGATATCTAGCTCAACTCTAAGTTTAACATGTTCTGAGTCTTCTGACGCGTATGGCTATGGATAGCAAGGAGTTCAGAGCATCTAAAGTGCACAATGGTAACAGAAATTGAACACAGAGCCACGCTTAATCCCTAGAACCGAGCATGGAAATCCCAATGAAACAGAGTAAGCAATGCAACAATAAACCACAATGAGCACGAGGACCAACCCCAGGTCTCACTCCCATTCAGGAAATCACAAGGGTAGGGGCTGCAACATCTTTTTCAGAAAATCATTTATGATCAAGTAATTGATGAGGGAAAGCTCACCAAAATTCTGCCATTTCACTGGTTGGAATCTGTTTAGACAACGATTCGTAGAATATCCTAAGTGGTTCTCTCTGTCAAAAGAATAGGGAAGTAAACATAAGAATGAATGATGCTTTCAACACAAAACTCATTATCCAAAACAACAGCAGAAAATGAAGACTTCAAAGCCAGACCTCTTCAGGAGGATCACATCTCTGACCAGGCAAGGAGAATACTTTCTTCTGCCTCACTCTAGTAGTTTTGGTTGTCGTTGTGGTTCTTGACGAACTCGATGGTGATTTTGATTTTACCTTCAGATGGAAAACAAAACATACATTAAACCTCATGAAACCCCAATATAAAATACCAAAACCAAACCCATCAAGAACCCAGAAAAAGTACTACCCCAAAAACTAATCAGTTCCCTGCAGATTATCAAAATTAATACAGAAAACACCACATCCACATAAACCAATTCATTTCAAACTATACACAATCAACTAACCAAATCAAGCATTAAATCCATATAATTGAATTGACTGAAAACAGTCCTAAGAACCTCAAAACAACCAAATCACCTATTCCACTAAATAAACCAATCAAAACCAAGATGCAAAAGATCACCTCAATAACAAAAATAGCCACTTCAGGATCAAAACATTGGGAAAAAATGAAAAAAGTCATGCATAATTTGAGAGATGGAGTACCTTACCTCAGTTTTAATAGTTACAGCTGAGACAGATTTGTTCTTTGAATCAACAACAGGTTGTTTCTGTTTGCTTGAGATCTCAATTCTCTTAACTTTCATTGAAGATTCAATCTTTCCCTTGGAACCATCAAAAATACTACTTCTTGGCTTCATTTTCACCGCACTTTGCTTGCTTTCAGTTGCCATATCTATCTATCTATCAATCACCACTACTTCTTCTTCTTTATCCCTTCTTTATCTTTGATTTTGATCTTATCAATCAAGAAACCTTGAAACTAAGAATTATATAAAATCAAAGGCGAAATTAGGCAGATAAAGGAGAAAGTGTCGAAGTTTGCCGTCTATTGCCGTTTCATGAAACTGTTCGTTGTTTTTCCTGAGGTTGTTCTGTAAGATAAAGTACGTTACGACGAATTTATGCATTTATCCCTATTGATTATGACGTGGATAAGATTAAGTGATAGTTATGAAGGCTAAAATGGTCGTTCAAAAAAGTTACCGTTTATCAGTAAAGTTAAGGTACGGGTGGTGTCACTGTAAAAGTGAACGATTGCTGGAGGATTTTATCAAAATGGTGTTAAAGTATCAAGGAAGATGTGATCTACGGTTATTAGATGGAGAGCTCACGGATTTATTGTGTAAGTGCTTACCTTACATTTCTGTTGAATTTTTGGTAAGAATCTAGTTATACTAATTTTCACGTCATTTCAGTTAAAACCACTTGCCTTACTTTTAACCGTTGATTCTCTTGTGAAAAAACGGAATTACAAATTCTAGCTTTTATATATATATATATATATATAAAAGTGTTATTAAACCCGGTTCACGTGAGGTTTAAAAAAATAGATGAGATTTAATTTTTTTTTAGATTTAATCGATCTGACAAGTTAATTTTTAACCGTTCTAAACTTCATTTGATATATTTTTTTTAAAATGATGTTTTAATTTAAAAAACTTTAAATATTTTAAATTAATTTAAATTGACTTAATTTATTTATTATGTAATCTTAGACGAGGTTATTAAACTGTTTGAGTTTAATAACCATGTTATTAAGAATTTTCAATCACTTTCAAATTCAAATTCCTTATAATAACATATGAAAAAAAAGTTAATTAATAATAAAGTATTTAAATATATTACTTACAGTTTGTTTTCATTGTTTGAGAGTTAATAATCACTTTTTTAGAATGTTAAATTAATTAGATGATTTATCTAAAATAAGATGGAGAAAACATTTAGTTTTGTGAAATTTGAGAATATTGTCGACGTTAAAAAAAATAAACCTTTTGGATGTGTAGCACCAGCTTGAAATAAATAATTAGTTGTGTAATAAAATTGAAAAAAGAAGAGAAAAAAAGAACACGTTCGGCTCACAACCAGGAAGTTTCGAAGAAGTGACAATGGTAAGGGCGCGGCGTGCAGCAGTCCAGGTCCATCTTGGTTCGCTGATGATATTTTAGGGTTGCTTTTAAACAACTGAGATTTCCATCATATCTTGAATTAATAAAAGAGGGGTTTTGAAGCTTATATTTCAATACATAGACTAGGCTCTGAGTCGGTTCACCGAGTCGAATAACTATGCATTTAGGTTAGGTTAGCGTGATATCACAGAGCTTTTTAGTTCTCGAAGCTTAAATTCTAATACTGAGTGAAAACTGGCTGTAACTGTACGAGCTGATGCTGAGAAAAGTGCAGTTTTGTGTATGTGGAAAGAGATGACAACACTTGTATAATCAGAGGAGGTATAAAGCACAGAAGCAGCGGGGTATGGCTGCATAAGGCGATAGATTTTAGGCTCCGACAACCAGATGCTTGAATCACCTCAAGCTAGACTAAATAGAGAAACCATTCCAGGTTATTTAATTACCACGCAAGACTTAAGCAGGTCTTATTCGAAAAATTCTATTGTACCAAACTGAGTGGAGAGTCATATGAAATAAATCATACTTCTCAGGCTTAGAATGCCAAAGAAAATGCTGCTGTACCTTCTTCACTCTCTTGTGCATCTCTATATACTTCTCTTCTGATATTGAAACGAGTATATTCTTCAAATTTGGGATATCTTTCTCCAAGACTATCACAGCAAAGGATTCCCAATCTAAAACCTCGAAAAATGGAGGCACGAAGTTGTCAGATATTATTACTGGAACACACTCGAGGAATATAGCCTCCACGATTCGTGGGCTGTTCACTTCGTGACCTCTCGGACAAATGCAGAACTTGCTGCTCTTCATGTGTTGAATGTAGTTTGTATTACCCTTGACATGAGGCATAGGACCAAATATTTTCATATCAGGATCTTTGTTGCCCCAGTAATCCAAAAGAACTGGCCTCACATAGCCATGCATGTTACCTGCAAAGAAAGCAAGGATAGGTCTTTGGGAGGGGGGGTTGCCTTCCAAATTTTTGAGAGGATTCTGAGCTGAGCGTACATATGTTTCTGGAAGGGACACATCTTTCCCAATGCTGAAGCCTACTTCAATATCAGCATTACAGAGGGCTCTGATGCAATTGAGCAAAGGCCCCCTAGTTTCAGCAGGTGCCTGAAAAAATGGCATTTTATTACACTTCACGCTTTCAAGAACACAGGCAGAGCGCTAAAAAAAAGATTTAATTGGGTGTTTCATGCACCACTTATCATGGGAAGAAACCATTTCATTTCATTCTTGGTATCATCACTTTAGGTTATTGTTAATGTTTCTCGATAGAAGAGAGCTGGTTTGCCAAAATAAACCATAAAATCAAGAATTCAGACAATTCTCTTTGGAGCAAGGAAAAATTGCCAAGAAATTTAATGAACTCTGCATTACATATGTAACATAAAAAACTTAGGGAGAACCCAAAAAGAAGATGACATAAAATTAGGCAGAGAAGTATACCCAATCATGGCACGCGGCAACAAAATGATCTGCTCCACCAGTTCTGTTCCAGAAATGATATTTTGCTGCTATCATACCTGCATAATTTCTCATGTATTCGATAAGGTTTGTACGACTGTGTGAGTGTCGTACGTAAAGTGTTAACTCAAGAAGTCGTGAGCTGAAAGGAAGGTAAAATAAATGAGCTTTTCCAGGGTCTTTAGTAACAAAATTTTCATTAGCTTCCATATGCTTCATAAAC
>Ga0307511_10007666_pt1 | contig 10846 bp, 13 predicted proteins | sample 13_EM_MG_FD_200266 | JGI IMG/M metagenome (GOLD analysis project Ga0307511, IMG submission 200266) | Populus trichocarpa ectomycorrhiza microbial communities from riparian zone in the Pacific Northwest, United States - 13_EM | ecosystem: Host-associated > Plants > Roots > Unclassified | place... | reverse complement strand
GTTTGAACGGTTTCGGAGGTGCTTGCATCCAACACTCGAGCGCTCCCGCACGTCCCCCCCATGATAATGGCGTCCCCATCGCGGGTGAATAGCACTGGAACCGGAAGGTTCATCTGCTGGTTTATCAGACATTGGACGGTATGGCTGAGGGCGCGATCAGCGATGGAATACCAATCCAATCCATCGTATAGGTTAGACACGACGATATACTTTTCGTCGACTGATATCGCTGAGTGCCCACTATCCTAGGGTGAACAGGGGTGGAGCCGAGAGTGAGGGAAGGCACATACATGTTGCACGTCCTTGGGACGATAGTCCAAATGACCGACAACGCTGAAAGGTCATAGCACCTTCGAGGGGATGAGTAACTTGCATTATATAGTCGCACCCTGATCGTACACAATACCGTGGTCAAGGAAAGATACAATAAGCCTTCCACCATCGCTGACGAAATGAATAGATCGGGCCTTTGGTAACTCCATTGAATCGTTTGTGAGGCTAGGAGGGTCGGGAATGTTTCGCAGGTTCTTCCATGAAGCTGGCACACGACTTCGTGAAGCTTGGCTAGAATGTGGACTGGAAAACACGTACAAATGGTGATTTGGTCAGCCAGGGAGACACGATTTCCGTGGCCAAGTGCTACCGCCCGTCCGTCACAGTCGCAACCAATGCATTCGACTGGGCCATCAAGGCCATCTACCCATATTTTCTTGTGGGTCATCCCCTATGGAGTGGGTAAATTGACGGGTCGCTGAACACTTGGAAATGAGGCGCACCCGATCACCATGGTCGAAGCAAAACGTTAGCACGTCGCCGTTTTTGAACCCGCAAATAATGGTATTCAAGAATGTAGGATGCCAAATGAGGGCCAATGGCGGGGAGACGTCAACGAAATGTCTTATTGGCTTCCACGACCTTGTGGAAAACACGAGGATAACGCCATCTTCACTTGCACTGGCGAGGTACTGAGCATCGGGAGAGAAGGCGACGGTCGTAATGGTAGCTAGATGCCCGGATAGCGTCGCTTCCTCAACATACTTGTGAGTGACCATTGCAGTTCAGGCAAAGAAAAGAAACGCAGAGAGCGGGAGACTGCGTGCATCCTCAAGGCATCGGCAATTATATATGGTGGCTTTTCGGCGTGGGAATACGGTGGCAGCTGATCGTCTGACGAACCAGCATTCAAAAAAACTGTATAGAGTACCCTACGCAGAACTTGCTGCGAGTAGATAGATCGGGGAAGAATACATAAGGGAGGAGTAGACAGAAGATATAGATATTGCATAGGCGTTGTACATCCCACGGACGGTCACCCATCCCGAATGGTGATCACGCACGTCGTTTCTCCCAACTCTTGAAGTGGTTGAGCCGCAAGTGCTCCGACAAAATCTGGAAGTTCGCTTGTGTCAGATCTTGAGAAAGTAGGAATGCTTGCCTGGCAGGAAACATGAGTTGGCGTACGTTGGCAAAGAAGTAGGGAAAAGGAGAGGTCCACGTACCCGCAGATGGCGCATTTTCGCCCTCCGTCACTGGGGGGGATGTTCTCCTCGATGAACTGAATAGACGTGGCAACTTCCACAAGTACGAATTGCTGATCCGCTGATCTACCCATATCGTTGGTGGAACCGTCTACCCCACTAGGTGAAGTAGGTTGCCTGGTCCTGTTGCTGGGTTCTCCGTTGGAAGCCAGGACTTCCGCAGGTGCGAGAGGGTAATAAAGGTCAGGAGGGGAAGTCGGGTAGTTGGATTGGGCCTGCTTGTGAACGAAATTGGTGGGTCCAGCAGATGTGATCGGAAGGCGCGCGCGTTTGGTAGGAGGTTGTACGGCCTCTTGGGTGATGCTGTAGGTTTGAGAGGTAAGAGGATATTGAGCGACTGGGGGTGGACCACCAGCGAGGTTGGGCACCTGATAAAACATGAGGTATTGTACCGGTGCTAGATCTGAATGAAGACTTACCTGGGTTGGTTTCCACGAGACCGGATGGTGTTCAACATACCTCACAGCCATTTGGAGGATGAGTTGTTGGAACTGGTATTGCACCTCCCGGTTGGAACTGTGGAGGCGGCGCAGCTGTGACTGCGCATGGTTGTAGTCAAGGAGGAGTTGGCGGTATTCGTCACGACGAAGGCCACAAATAGCCGAGTAATGGAGGCCGAAGAAACGTTCGTGAGAGGCTTCCATCTCGGCGAGCTGATCGGCAACAGCAGTTGAGAACTGATTGGTGTAAGACCGGCTTCGGCCTTCAAACGAAAGGTGTGACCGTTGAAGGGTTAGGTGTCGCAAAAGGATCAAGTTTTGAGACTTGAGGGTGGCTTGTCGAACTCGTAATTGGTTTGCGCGCGCGTGAGCTGACGTGTACTTGGAGATGAGACTGTTGAGCGCACGGTCTCCGGATTGCAGACCCCGATTAGCAGTAGAACTAAAGAGTTGTTAGATATGGCAATAGGGACGGGGGGGTCAATGCGTACGGTGGAGCGGATGTCGACACGTGGATCCGATCGATCGATGGGGCGGCTCGCCTTTCGTCAAAGAGAGTTAGTGAAGTGAGGTTATAGCGGAGGACGTGACATAGACTTACGCGTGCCCGGATGTCCGGTGTCCGTCGAAACGCGCGGTGGAAGGTGTGAGAGCATCGGGCATGGGTCTGAAAGAAACGGTCAGTCTTGACGGAGTCCACACGGCAGGTCGGGTCAAACAATGGACACCCACACGTCTTGATCCAGTTCAGTGGAGCCCCTGGGTTGGATGTCGTTGGACGCTCCCAAAGTCGTGGTGAGGTTCGTCGTGTTCAATCGGCTACGAGAGTAGAGTCAGTGAGGTAAACAATCCGGTGTAGGAAACGGTACGCACAGGCGTTTACCGGAAGACATCTGTCAGTGAGAGGCGGAAGAACAGAGAGATCTGGTGTATGCGAGGAGAGGGAGGTGTTGGTAGCTGCGAAAGAAAGGAAACCAGGGAGTGGCAACTAGATATAGGGCCATCCACGTGGAAATAACACGCCTAAATACTTGAAAGATATGATGTACGTATCTGTCGGGATTAAGCGTAGCTAAAATGAACGTGAGACGGACACTCATGGGAGTTTATCGAAACGTGGGAGCAGGCGCAAATCGGCAAATTCGCCGGGTCGCGTCAACATTCCTGACAACCTGCTGGCCGGAGCGTGCGTCCCTTACGAGGAATGAGAGTAGTTGGTTCAGATTCAGAGGGGTCAGTACGTGGTGAAGGAGTTTATAGACAGTGTTGACACTAGCGCAATCTAACGGAGGAAAGAATTCGGGCCGGTCGGGCACGCTAGCATACCTAGAAGAGGACCTAGAGACATGCACGCCCGGAGAGTCATTTCCGTAGAGGGGTCCGATTGTTTTCGCGGGACTAAGGGTTTCGAAATCTATGACGGACTGCCTAAATTACAAAACAATTTTCCGTTTTTTTACAATGAGTGAATTAGGTGCACATAACGAGAAACAACGGCGGGCGTATCAAGGGGCGGAGGGGAGGGTGTAAGTTTCCATCATCTGTCGGTGGTGTTCAGCTATCATGGTGGCATTCGGATGTACTGTACTCCTACCTTGTTCAAAGGCAGGACATGCATGAGGTCGTCATCAGCCCGCGGGAGTACGGTCTTCGCGAAGTGGCAAACTACGTTCTCTGAACTGATGATGTGGAGGCCGCCGCGCTTTCGATTGTGACACAAGAACCCCCCTGCAAATCCAAACCTTGTATACGTGGACTGCATAGCTCGATCCGTGACCGGGGAGTACTCTTCGATGAGCAGGAAGATTGTGGTTGCAATTGAGCCGGTAGGTGTAGGATGTGACAGCCGGAAGATTGATTTGATACTTCCGACCCTGGAACCTGAACCGCCTTCTCGCCGGAAAATTATATCGCTATCCCGTGGCAGTACCCTTGAACTTGCGTAGATGACGCCCCGTATTGAAACCTTGTCTAGCTCTAGTACCACCCTTGGGATAACAGGAGATCCTCCGCCCCTCGACGTGTACCAGGCGGTCCGAAACCTCCGGTTGAGTGCCACAAGTAACAGATGGTAAGTTTCATTCTGCAGCTCAACTGAAACAGGGGGCTTTGTCGGAGGGTGGTGTATCTCGTCAGCGAGTCTTGTACCCCGGTGGTCCTCGTTTGAGACAGCGTCATACGCAGATAGCAATGGCCCAGCCGCTTCGGGGAGGTCACCCCGCTCGAGGAACGCTTGAAGGTTGGAACTCTGGCAAACTGACATGGTAAATGTTGCCTCGAGCTCCCCTAGTTGTGGAATAAGAACCGATGAAATCTGGTCACTAGGCAGGACTGCGAACCTGATTTATTGTTAACATTCTGTAGTCCGAGAACCTCGAGGTATCTCTCCCCACCGAACGCCCGGACTGAATGGTTTGGGCCATAGAGCCGAAGGAAATCACCGGCGTGGAGAGCAATGTGGTGAATGGGCTGGATCCTGGCATCCTTAAACAAACTCTTCATGCCGTTCAAATAACGAGCCATAAGCATCTCCGAATCTGCGATGATTTGTTCAGTGAGAGCTCTTTGGTCAGCGAGCTGTACAGCTGATGTTAGATCCATGAAATTGCAGAGAAGGGAGAAACGGCGATCAGTTAAATTCCCCCAAATCCTGATGAGTGTTATCGGCAAGTGGACTGTGCAAATCACCATCCACTGATCTGCCGTGAGTTTCCCTCGAGCAGCAGTTCCCCAATTTGGCGGTGCAGGGCTCATCCAAGAAGGAAGCTGAGTTGACTTCATGTCACTCCAGACAGCCTCGAGAATATCCTTCCCAAGTACCGCCCTCGATCTGGGGTTCGGTTGCTTGGGTCCATTGCCGGGGTGGCGGATATTGCGCTGAGTCTGTTTGTAAGTAACGGGTTTACTGACAATAAAACCAAAAACATACCCAAACCACAAGCCTCGCATACAACTCATCTATTCCCCCGGAATCATTGAGGCAACGATCTCTACACATCTTCTGCAGAATCTCCTGATTGACCTGCTGTAGAAAAGCTGGGGCATCGGTAGAATTCCGAAAAGCCCTCTCAGAGCTTGCAACCCTTTGTAGAAACCTCTCGGTGTTCTGCGAATCAGACGGACCGGCTTGATCGACTTCCATTGCTTCAGAGGGATCGTCATCAGGTTCAGTGATGATTGCCTCTGGGTGCACCTGTGCTCTCTAGAACCGTTTAGCGAAGTGACCCTAGGAGTGCAAACAGATACAGACCCATTCAACAATCGACTTTGCAAGGGCCCGTTTTCCTCCCGCACGCCGCAAACCATTATCGGCGCAAATGTGCCATAACACGTTCTTCGGGGTGTCGCTCGCGGTGAGACGCTCCAAAAGATCGGCCGGATTGTTCCGGATGATCTGGATCCACCTTCGCAGGACGTCGTTGGGAGGTCGTGGTATCGGTTTATTGGCGCGGAGGAATGTGCCGTCCCCTCCCTCGACCGAAACTTCGATTCCCCAGACCCTACGGTTGTGAGTTTGGAAAAGCCCGAGGTATGCGGCATGCATAGAGTCAATGACAGTGTAGTAAATCGGGTTCCAGTACGGTAGGTCGAGCAAAGCGGACCATCGGATTCCATGTAGCCTGAAGAGACGCTCCCGATCCCTTTCACTGTTGCTATCCTTCCACTCGCGAGCGCATTGCAGGTGGTGGTGGAGCACGCGTTCGGGCCATGTTTCCTTCTGTAGATTCTCGATGTCCTGGATGGTAAGTGCGCAGAATGTGCAGAAGAGGGTTGACGTGGCACTCCCAAATCCGGCCATTTGTCGGGCAGCTAGCATATCGCACACGAGAGCGATCAGTGCACCCTTCGAGAGGCGGCCGTTGGTGAACTTGGCAGTGCGAGTAAAGTAAACCCCTTTCCAAAACTCGAGGAGTTCCTGAACTAGCAGCACCACAGCATGGTTGATTTGGTCCAAGGATGGTTTCCCAGGTCCAGGGATGACCCCAACGAGGTACATATTCTTGTATTTATATCTGAGATGTGGCGGAAAATTTAAGATAACCATGTACAACGCCGTAGCGGACATGGTCTGCTTCGCTTCAAGGGATCCGAGGGGATGGAAGCTATCGGCCCCGAGGCTGAAGGCAATGCGTAGTTCGTCTTCGTGCTTCCCAAAAAACGGCGTCTTGTCGGTGTCCCGGAAGTTCCGAAGGAGGGGGGAGTCCCAAATGTCTTCCATGCGACCGGTTGGCTGGCGGCGAAACGACTCCTCGAACATGTCCTCAACACCGGGTCGAGTCAAAACACGCCCCATCCATTCCTTCAGGCTCTGATGAACGTATTTCCTCCGAGGGACCCTGAGCGTTCTGTCACCAACCCTACGGTCCATCCAAAGGGGAACACCACAAGGAGAGCTCTCTGGAGTTGGCTGATGGGTACAATGTTGGATAACGTCGGGGGAAAGGTGAGTCGTTCCCGTCCCCGTGTAGGCGTATAGTGCATAACAGGACGGGCATTGCAGGTATGATGTCACCCGAGGGTCGAGATCGAATCTATCGACGACCGTTCGGGGATCTTTAGGGAGTAGATCGATGATATGTCGGGGGATGCGCGACGCTTGAAGTATACTTCTGATTCCAGCGATCAGGACTGTGGTTGCCCGTCTCGGGGTGCGAAAGAATAGGTGTAGTAGGAGGATAGTTAGGAACGAGGTGGACAAGACCGGATCATCGGGATTTTGGGACCTGAAGTAAATGTCTTGCATAAATTTCGCATCAGGAAGGTGAACGAGGTAGTTAGTCCAGAGCGCACCGGTATCGACAACAGCAATGTCGTTTGATCGCGCAACCTCCCGCGTCTTCTGGCGATCCCATTCAACCTCTTTATGCCTACGCATACGCAACAAGCCCTCATAAACCTTATCTGCGAGGACAACCTCCACATCGCCTGGATGAGGACGACGCTGTAGGTCGATGAGGATTTCGCATAGTCGACTCTCGTTTTCTAAAAAATGCCTGTTGGCGCGATCGGTGGGGTCCAGCGCATGAGGACCACGGTTTGGTACGTGTATCTCCGAGGGGGGTGGGTATTGGTACTTTAGATTGGGTTCGGGGGTGACAGCGAAGACCAACGGCCGATCCGAGGGTGTCCAAGAGGATCGGCTCATTACCTCCCTATCGAGGTGAAAGGTTTCGTACTGGGTAACCCCGGAAGAAACCTCATCGACGAGCTCGGCCGGAGGTTCGTGCCTTAGGACCTGAGAAGCGACGATTCTGGTGGTCTTGTCAATCTGTTCGGCTAACCGGTCATCGAACCGGTGGCGTTGGGCAGTGCTACTCGAGACCAATTCTCCACCACCTCGATAAGATTGAGTCCCGTGGTCGAACTCGAGACAGTGAGTTTTGCAAGTACATCGGACGAGGCGACTCATGATGGGTGGAGGAGAAAATCGATCAAGTCAGATCCGGGATGAAACCAAAGCCGAAGCCCGATCTATATATAGTTCGTGGTTGGGGACCGAGCCCTATATTTAATACATGGTGTGCGTGTACATACATCTGAGAGAGGAGCAAGGGTACATGTTGATTAGGATCTATCCACGAAGGAAACTGTGCGTAAACGTGAGGAGGAGATACACGGCGACGATAAATAAAAGGGACAAGGAACAAGTCACAATAAAACCAGTGTAGCCCCAAGCTACCTCGTGGTACCATACGCAAGCCTGCAGTAAAATCAGAACACAGATAACCGCAGAGAGTAGGAACTCGAAGTACTGGAGAGTCATTGAAGTATGATAGTATGGTGCGATGGCTTGAGGTCGAAGGGTAGTCTTATAGTCGGCGAGATGGCTCAACCACTCCTTATCGTAAGCGTTCTCTGGAAGCCTTGTTACGAACCGCGGGCTCGTGCTCCTTATCTCAGTTCTAACTCGAACGTGAGGTAGAGCACCGCGTTGGTCTCCAAGTATACCATCGAACCTCGCACGGGTGTACAGGATGTCAAAAACCCGAAGCCACCCGGTAACAGCATCGGATCTCCAAGCTGGGGGTCGAATGTGGTACTCTTTCCTCGTATCGATCCGCACTTCTTCATCGCTGGACATCCCGGCGACATCGAGCTGTTCCAACAAGGGACGGCTGGAGGCGAGAGAAGGATAGAAGTGCGTAAGATTTAATCGCCGGGTGAACAGCTGAAAAGTGTTGTTAGCTCGACTCCGCTGTGACAGAATGCACTCACGCTTCGTTTTCTCTCAGTAGTGTTCTTCCGGAGTTGTAGTCTGTCCAGCTCGCCGGACCCCAACTTAAACTTTCGGTATTCTTTGATCATCGAGGTGATTGTAGCGCGGGTCTTCAAGGAAACAGTGTCATAAACCGAGTCAACTTCCTTCGGGTACTCAGTGTGGTGAGCGAGGAAATCTTCCACAAAAACGTCCGTCGCGGACCTGTTCCACGGGTCGCAGGTGGTCCCTTCCAGATGGAGTCTGAAGTGATTGGCATCACAGCATGGGCCGACGAGTGGGTTGAAGTTGTTGGCCTCAAGCTCAGGGACAGTGTCCTCCATCCAGTCCGCGTCCGGGATGATAGTCTGCATATGCAAACGAATTTTCTCCTTAAAAAAGATCAGCAAAAGTCAGAACGAGACCCGTAGGACTGGCACAGACCGACAGCCGGTTCTCCCATGGTGGACGAGATCCCCTTCCCTTCCTCTTTTTCTTGCCAAGATTTACTGTAGGTCCCACCCCCTCGGAGTCTCCCTCGTTGTCCGTATCTCCAGGGGCCTCGGGTCGGACTTCATTGGATTTTGGAGGTTGTGAGCGGAGGCCGGCAATGATTTTGTCAGCCATTTCCACATGACTAAGTCGAATGGTAGCACCGAGGCGAAGAATATCATCGACAGTCGCTAGGCGGTCCTTGGATAAAATCAAAACACGAAATTGCAGTAGAGCGGTCAGATCAGAGGACTTACCCCACTCGTCTCACGGTAAACAGGCGTGACACTACCACCAACCGACCCCCCGACGTCCGGCATCTCCTCATCTTCGGATTGCAGAGCCACTGCACGATTTTTGCCCTTGTCTCGCCGATGAGATGAGGGCACCAACTCCGCGTCAGCGTTGGGTGTTTCGTCTTCGGGTACAGTGTTAGATGGGCCACGTTGTTGCTGGGATCCACCGGGGGAGGGCTGACGGCTGCGTGGAGGACCTTCGTGACCATGCTGAACGCTCGGGCCGGGCAAACCGTTGATGGCACCGGGGAACGCAGGCTCTCGGTTGGTACTTGACGAAGGAGTTGGCTGAACCGGAATGCTGGATCCCTGTTGGGGTGGTCAGTCCTCACGTTGTTATGGCAAAGCTCTCCCACACTCACCGCAATACGTGCAGCCAAGGCAATATCTGGATCATCCATCACGACCCGATCATCTATCCCTCCGGTCCCGGGCACCGGGGAGGCTTCGCGGAGGGTCGCCTCGGTGGGCGTCGGTGCGTTTGAATCGACGTCCATGTCCGACCCAGTGTCTGAGCGTTCGCACCACAACACACCCTCGTGCCGATCGTAATAAAGGCGTCGACGACCGTCTTGTGATAGGAAGTGGACCATGCGTGAATACTACAGCTGAGTTAGCCAAGGTAACAGTAAAAATGAGTACGCGCTCACATCTCGGATACCGGCTCCGTCGTCGTCCAAGTCTCGCTCTGCCCTCGTTCGCTGAACTGAACAGGATGTTAGCATGATCGAGTTGGCCAAGAGACCATTTTTCGAAGACAGCGCGTACCCAGGATCGAGACGTCCCGCTCGAGGTAATTGGGAAGAGGGAGGCCGGGAAGAGTGAATGGATACCTGTCCATATTTAGGTGCAAAAGAGAGTGGGGAGACAGCGGGTTCATCTGAACATCAAGCCGTTATAAGTCGGCGAATAGGCCGACCTCGCGGTGCTTTCATATTTTACGAATATTGTAGCGGAGAGAAGAGCACGGATACACGGTATTGAAAGTCTTTGACGGAAGCTTGTATTTGTGTTTAGATGACGAAGAGCCGCGTCGCGGTATTTCAGGTGCTCGTGGCAAGTGCCGTTGGATATTTTCAACGCGTTCGCGAACGCTATACTAGAAACGAAGTACCCGATACCCTCCCACCTCTGTCAGCCTGACAGGCGAGACCAAGTGCGACTGCTGCACACTGTGCGCGCTCTTTCACGACGCGCCCTTTCAGATTTTCACACCTCGTGTCGGCGAAGGAACTCGAGGCAAGTCTCTTCACAGAAGCTGTCGTTGTCGTCTGCTTCGTCAAAGACTTTACCGAATGGACGCCCATATTCATTTAGAGTCGGGCGCGAAAGCTGGTCGAAAGGGAGCTCCCATGTAACGTCGCGTGCGATTCCCAATCGTTGGGACTTTGGGTTTCGCCCTTGCAGGGCTTACCCGCTACCCTAACCCGTCCTCTTTGTAGATTCTAGTGCACTACTTATTTTTGGATGTATGTGAGGGATTCCGCGCTGCGTCTGCTGTCGACACATGACCGTACTTGACCCTGGACAGATGGGTGTGGTATGGGGGGGTCAGACTTAGAAAGGGGAGCGCTCCCTGCTCCGACGCTTCCTAACGTGAGGACCCTGTGAGCGTAGCTGACAGGCGATTACTACACAGGGCCGACTGAATGCCTGAGATCTACAGGGTTTTTCGTACAAGAATCTGTTTGTGAATGATCTGCCCACACCCCATTCAGTCGTCATTCTCCGAAGATGGGACGAAAGAGCAAAGTGCTTTGTCTTAGGCGAGAATCGAACCGAAGACTAGATCTTTGGCCCCTAGTCCTATTGAAACCGCATCGAACGAAAGTGCACAATTGAGAACTTACGTTTCGAAACAGCGAGGTCTTTTGGGTGCTCGTG
>Ga0307511_10007665_pt1 | contig 10848 bp, 6 predicted proteins | sample 13_EM_MG_FD_200266 | JGI IMG/M metagenome (GOLD analysis project Ga0307511, IMG submission 200266) | Populus trichocarpa ectomycorrhiza microbial communities from riparian zone in the Pacific Northwest, United States - 13_EM | ecosystem: Host-associated > Plants > Roots > Unclassified | place... | reverse complement strand
GGCCAGTCCAGGCGATGCAGGCCAGTCCAGGCGATGCAGGCCAGTCCAGGCGATGCAGGCCAGTCCAGGCGATGCAGGCCAGTCCAGGCGATGCAGGCCAGTCCAGGCGGTCCAGGCCGGTCCAGGCCGGTCCAGGCGGTCCAGGCGGTCCAGGCGGTCCAGGCGGTCCAGGCGGTCCAGGCCGGTCCAGGCGGTCCAGGCGGTCCAGGCCGGTCCAGGCGGTCCAGGCGGTCCAGGCGGTCCAGGCGGTCCAGGGTTTAATTCTTCAGTATCTTCAGCGGGTTGAATAGTAGGTATTCCTTCGGTGGACAATCATTTTTCAATTGGCTAATAGATGGCTTAGTAGCTGCGACTGTACAAAGGACGACCACAGCAAGTACGATCGCACCAAATACGACCACACCAAATAAGACCGGACCAAGTACAACCGCACCAAGTGCAACGGCACCAAGTACAACCGCACCAGGTATGGAGTTTGATGAAGCTCTAGATGGCATGTTCAGCGATATGGACCAAGATAGCCAGCTTTCACAGCTTACCTCCTCCGAGCTTGCTTCCTCTCAACTTACCTCTTCACAGTACTCTCCATTAGCAGCTGAGTACGATGGTGATTCAATATCGGTCTGGCAACCTTCTTCTCCACAAGGTACCATCTCCGGATTGTCTGATCATTCTACACTTACACCATCAGCTTCGGGCTCAACATCTTCATGGTATACAAGAAATCTCCAACGTCGGCCATGGATCTGGCAACATGGTGTACAAGTAACTCATAATGGGAAACCATTTTGGCGATGTCGCTATTGTCGCCAGAATCCTAAGCAGTATGCGTGTGGATCAACCAAGCATCCAATTGAACATCTGCGTACCCATCGACTTACAGAAAGAGGTCTCATAGAACCTGAAGCTAGTAATAGTATTATCCGACAGGCATTTAGCAATAGTATACCTAAGATTCAGTTTAATAGTGAGGTTTTTAAGCAGCTTTTTGTACAATGGATTATTTTATATCATATTTCTTTTCGTCAAGTTGAGCAGCCAAGTTTCTGGTTATTACTCTCATATCTTACATCGGTATCTGCATCATCTACCTCTATTTCGAAGTCTCTTCCTAAGTCTGGCAATACAGTTCGAGCATGGGCTATGCAATTATTTTCTGAACAAAAGTGGGCACTTATCCGATTATTGGAATTACCACATGTTGTGCACTTTACATTTGATTTATGGAGCTCACCTAATCATCTAGCATTATTAGGACTTGTTGCACATTGGATTAACTTAGAAGGTAGGACATGCTGTATATTACTAGGACTACGCAAAATGTGTGGTGCTCATACAGGTGAAACTCAGAGTCAAGTTGTACTTACTTTATTACAGGAATATTTTTTAGTTGAAAAAGTTGGCTATTTTATGTTAGATAATGCATCCAATAATGACACTGCATTAGCATGTCTTTCTAAGAAGTGACAGGATATAGGAATTGTTTCTGATGCTAGAGAGAGTCGGTTGCGATGTATTGGACATGTTATCAATCTTGTTGTTAAGTCTTTTCTATATGGTTTGAGAATGGCTCTAGTGCCTCTAGTATCTCTCGGTGTCTCTCGGTGTCTCCTGGATGTCTCCTGGATGTCTCCAGCTGTCTCCCGGCTGTCTCCCATGCCTCTCTGGAGACAAACTTTCAAAATAACGGGCGCCAGCTGGAGACGCAATAATACACCCGGACGCCACTGAATTCCACCAAATACACAATAAAAATATTTTGGTGATATTTTCCTGATGTTGGCCTTCCTCTAGATGGATCAAGCGGTATCTTAACTATCTCTACTTCCGACTCAACTTTAAACAGTTGGAAAAATAAGAGAATGCCTCAGACACGCGCAAAGGATGAGCTTGAACAGTTCATATCTACCACAATTATTGATATTGAAAATCCACGGCTTTGGTGGCTCCAGCATCAATCTGACTATCCATAGCTCTCTATTATGGCGCTCAACCTATTAGCAATTCCAGCGATGAGTTCAGAAGTAGAATGTGTATTTAGTAGTACAGGCTTAATGCTTACTGACCGCCGCAATCGCTTAAAGGAAGATGTTATTGAAGCCGCAGAGTGTATGAAATCCTGGCAGGCAGATGGTGGGCTAGTTGGATTTCAGGATATTGAACAGGTTCGCATCATGTTAGAGCAATTGGAGGCAAAAGGAATGGGTTTGGAATCCCCGACTGTAGATTAATTAGTTATGATATTTCTTTGGTCATTCTATATTCCGAGAGTTTTAGCTGAATTATGCACTGCGATTATTCATTGTGCATGATTGAATCTGCCGCTTACGCTGTATGTATCTATTTTCATCCACACCGATTGCAGGCCAGTCCAGATGGTCCAGGCCAGTCCAGACGGTCCAGGCCGGTCCAGGCGGTCCAGGCCGGTCCAGGCGGTCCAGGCCGGTCCAGGCCGGTCCAGGCCAGTCCAGGCGGTCCAGGCGGTCCAGGCGGTCCAGGCGGTCCAGGCCGGTCCAGGTGGTCCAGGCGGTCCAGGCGGTCCAGGCGGTCCAGGCCGGTCCAGGTGGTCCAGGCGGTCCAGGCGGGCCCAGGCAAATGATTGGGCTGCCTGATCATTCAGGCGGGGCCTTGGCTAAGCCGTACCCCGTCCAGGCCGCCCGTTGCGATGACTGAACTGTCCAACCAGACAGACTTTTTTTAAACCTACAGTAGGCTAAGATAGCAACAATTGTCGAACCTGTCTTACTGCATGACGTCCGTCAGGAGGACTTTGATGCAGTAAAGGAGGTTTATGCGGTAAGACCGGGGATCCTGGCCCAAACCAAGGAATTCGTCGGCAGCTTACTATGCGGTTTCGCAGGATCTGCGCTTAGATGGGATGCAGTAAATCTACCTAGGAGCACGTGCGATACCCTAGTCACTGTTCATGCGCCCTAGGTAGATGGCATGACACCCACGCATGTGGCTGCCACTGTACTTACTCCCAGCGATCGCGCTCGCAGTGCTCATCTAATGACAGTGACGTTATTTCAGTCATGTATATAGATCAGCTTGATCCTTTCCTTGATTATGTCTTCTTTGATGCTTTCTACCGGTACATCCCATGTCGTGGACACCCTACATACAGTCGAACCTGTACCTCCTAGCTATACATAGTATGACATGTGATGTCGAGTTGTAACAAGACTTGCCGGCTATGGCTATCTTGGCCATATGCAGAATAGTCGGCCTACACCCTCTTTAGGCATGCACAAATGGGCCTGTATCGTTCGAATTTGTGGGACCTGGGTGGTACATAGAAGACAGTAAGCTTAATCTGACCGCCCAGGAGGAGCATTTAACAGCCCGGTTTCTTGATATAGGATAGAAATCCTCTTAATAATTATAATCATACTTCCGGATCCACAAGGCGATTGCCTTGAATTCTGGGGGATTTCGTTGGGGAGACGGTTATGGCCACTACTGGTGCGATGCTACTAGCTGGATGAAGACTAATAGCACAGAATACATATGAACCTGATTAGAAGCTCTTGGTAAATTCTTTCTTCGGTTGATTTCCGCTCTGTATTCTTATATGCAAGATCTCTAAATACATACCGGGTGGTTGTAATATTCGAGTAGGGTGTTTTTGGTTCGTCCCCGGAATCAGCTAGTCGTGCTCAGACAGGTTACCTAGTCTGGTTGGCACAATGGTACCAGGAACGACGCCTCAATGGGTAGGCTACCGTATTATCGAAAAGCCCGGCCTTTGACCTCATGACACCCAATAAAAACCCACTCTTCGAGTAAGGTAACTCAACCCGGATTTGCGGAAGCTGCGATCATAATAGAGTACTTGAGAAGTTATATCAACGAAATTTAATACCGAATCTACGATACTGGTGAGGGAGGGCTATCGGCGCGGTAAGCGCGCTAGGTGGGTAAACGGGTATGATATGAAACAAAAAAGATGTGCCAAAAATCTCAAGAATCTGGGAACATCAATGGGTCCTAGCGCTTCCAGATAGGTAGTTCGATATAGAACTTGGAAAGAACATACGGAGTACAGCTCAGAGATATAACAGGAATCAAAAAAGTAAATAGAGTGACTGTTACAAGCAGAACTCAACGAAAAAGAATCGACAATAGTGAGCATGATATATCGAGTGGGTTGTAGACCAAATGGGAGAAGCTGTGGGAAGGAGATATTTATAGATGGGATGAGATAGAGGAATCCTCTGGGTTAATAACTATAGGTTGACCCACCACCCTTGGGCCTTGAGAAATTCAAGGAGGTATCTTCTCATTGATAGTGAGAGCTACAAAGTTGGTAGTGGTTGCTCGGAAGGTTGGAGCAATGTTCAAGGGGGGCATGGGTTGTCGGGGTTGCGGGGGGTGCGTGGGGGAGATGGGTTGCACCCATGCTGTATCTTCATATTCTGTATGTGGGTGGTAGGTGCCTAGAAAACATGTAATTTCATAGGGTCGGGAGGCTAGGACTTTGCACGCCTTGCCTCGAAGGCATAGCAGGACCTTTAAAGGGTATGAATCGGACCTTTGCCCGCGAGTACAGATTCTAAAAAATATGACAAAATCAAACAATGGAATTTTGTCTTTGGCTAATAGTGCTTTCTATAATCCGCTCAGATGCAGTAGGGGACATCAAATATTACTTCTGTTTAGTTTAAGTTAACTACCCCCACCAAACCCACTGCTCTTGTGCATATCGACTTACCAGGTTCAAGACCCGACATGTATGCATCTATGACAGGAGTTTAGCCAACGTCCCCCCTGTTTACCAGACTTGAAATAGGGATTATATTGTCAGCGACATCCCAATCAGGTAATATAGGTTAACAAATCGGGAAACATAACGGGGGATAATTCACTGTGCACACGTCGGCCCACATATATACAAATTGGCTTACTGACCTGCGGTGAATAAGGTACGGTATAACCTCGTTATGACCCTATGGTATATCTGATCACTGACTATATAAACGATACGGTACGAGCGGATATTTGGTCTCTAAAGCAAATAGGAACTTTCTACATGTGTGCCGACACAGCGTAACCTCCCGAAACGTCCTGACCGCAATATCCATCGCTGGTACGATAGCACCAAGACACGGCAACTCTTATCTGGCCATCTGGTTGTCGAGGGTGACCGGGATTTACAATAGCCTGTAGCATATAGCACAGCTAGTTATAGGGTGACCGGTCTAAGGACATGTCATGCAAGTTCGCAGTTTTAACTGGAACATCAGCCACGCTCGTAATAGTGGATTTGGTTGATCGCCCAGCCAGACCATACTTTATTTAGCGACTACTCAAATAGGTTGGTAAATGCAGACTCCCGCATATAGCGTATGTCGTGGAGAAAATGTTCACAGGTTACCAATGTGCGGAGTATGATCACGATCAATTAGCAACCATGATGACTACAACAGAAACTTGCAAGAATATCACCAGGCGGCTAGGTAATATTCTTATGTCCAATATATGCTTCTGCTAAATGTATGACAAGGGCCCTTATCAATAAGATCAGCGAGAGTAGTACTAGTACCGAGGGGAAGGACCGAAGGATGACGAGATATTCCTCAGTCTGGCAATTAATGTCCCTTTATTATGAGATGAACATATTATGACTTCACCAAAATGTTCAGAAGGTTGGTTAAAAAATATTCCAAATTTGTTTCGGGTGAGCTATTCTTATACCGCATAGAGGGCATGCTTACTTATATTGAGAGTCTGCTGTAATTATAATCCCTCTACATAAACGAGGTATAAATATGAGCACTAGCTCTCCCTCAGCAAAAGACTCCCACTGACTTCACCTTCGTCCGCCTAGCTTGTTGACACAAATTGACACTATATGACCACCTGAAGGCTACGAGGCCAGAGCTAGACTCTAACAAAACGTTACATTAAACCTTCTGCAATTACATCACAGCCATGACTTTTCAAGAAACCTCAGCTTGGACCCATACTCTAGGTATACTTTCTGAACAGAATAGCTTCAAGTGAAAAGCAATCTAACTATGGTATTCAGCACAACCTCTAGCACACTTGGGGAATCAATCCTGCGGAGTGTTTGAGCTTCCTAGTGGCGATAGTGACTCAACTCGACCTCCTGCTCTGGAGCCAAACGATATGACCTCCCCGGAGACTTCCCGAAAGGAACTCCACAAGCTCTCGCCGGCAATGATGAGGTACCTTGGTCAATCCCCTGCGGACGGTGGATCGACCTGGGAGATTATGCAAGATTTTCGGGATGTGTTAGAGGGTATCAGTGCGAGTCATGGTGCCCAATCATGATAACATCCTGTGTGTGATGGGCATCACTGGGTTGATGTTAGTATTTCTACCACCTCAGAGAAGCTGGCTTTAGCCTCCCTGGTGGGTGCTTGAGTCGGGGACATAAGGCATAAAATTTTGTGGGTGGAGATGCTTATACATCTTCTCCGGTCTTAGGAAGTATTTTCATGTAGCTACAGGCGTTTTCATGTTACTTACGCCGTCATGGTATCGATGCATTGCTGGCGATGCTTTAATCTCCCAGTCTAGCTATTCATTTGTTCCTTCCATTCATTTAGACACATCTGTCGGGCCATAACAATGAAACTCCTCCAAATTCACGCACTCATTGCTTTGTCTTCGGCACAATATATTAAAGTATGACATCCTTGCAGCAAGGTTTGAGAGTGATATTTGGACCTAAGTTATCAGTCCTGTGCTGGTTGCTCATAGATGGTCAAGTTATTATTTTAGATGGCTTATCAACTCTGTTTTCTCAGTGATCCAAATATAATGAGCCCTACAGCACACATCAAAGGAAACACTCAACTTGAACTAGTGTTTCATCGGTTGGTCACCTGGACCTAATATCTTAGGCAAACTGAAGACTGGATGTTGAACATTGCGGCGCAGCGCAACTGTAATAGGGCTACTATTAACACTGTTAACGTTTGTGTTGGTGAAACATATGATCCTTGTATTGAAAAAAGCAAAATAATTGAGCCTCAAGGGCGGAGCATGGGACACTACTGCGGCATTTCTTAATTAAACACAAGTTGTATATTACACCTGTGATCATAAGCTCAAGTTCCCTCCAGGGTATAAGTCACTGGGATCTGGCTAACAACAACACGACTTTATCGATCCAACCATCTGTATGTAATGCGATATCAACAGACTGGACTGGAAGCGGTACTACAAACGACGCTACCCCAATGCTACTTTGCCTTCCCAGGGTCCTACTATGCGGAATCTTAGCTATCCCGTATAAGTAATGGTCATAGGCCAGGGCATGTCGTTGAGCTCTGCACGGCTATGCATACCCTTGCAAAAATGCTGATGACTTGCGCGCATATGACGTGCAGGAAACTTGGAGGCTCTTCAATTCAGGCACAGCTCATTTCTACCACGGGATCTGTTCCACCCCACCCCGCTGTTTCGTATTCAGGCCCGAGCACTTTTTGGAACCGAGGACGTGCACGGACCAGATATCGATCAAGGCTGCCGTAAGGCTTGCCGATCTCAAATGTGACCGAATAGTTGCAGGCTTTCACCCGGGATTCGTGAGACATGTTACCATACACCTCCTTCGGATTCCAGAAGCGGGAATTTCCCCGGAAGTCCGGGTCCAACAGATATTGTACTGAGTTAGATATACCGCTACCCAGAGTAAACACTAGGTATGTTCGTGAAAGCCTATGTGCGTCTCCTCAAGCTTCGCGATCACTCGGGAGCTGCCAGGGTAGCACATCTACATTTTGAACGGTGCCAGCGACCTATGAATCAGGAATGCTTCTCCCTCTACGATTATCGCACGTTCCGGCAATTGAATAGAGATAAGCCGAGTTGGTGGGGCTTTTACGAGACCAGTATAGGCATAAGCAATTAGTAAAATCCTCCTTTCTTCAATATCGATAATTCTGACCAAATATATAAAATCCTGGAGCTGGTTCCTGATATGTCGGATAGACATGGGTCTGGCTTTCTGGTTTAATTGACAGGGTTGGATAGGCTGGATACGGCTATTCTAACCACTCATGATCAGTTGCTATGTTTCATGTGTGATCATTCGCACTATTGAGAGGCATCTGCCTTACGATATATTGTCGGGGACCGCCGACGGAGCAGGCTGTCACTAGTGAAATGGCTGCTGCAATGGTCTGAAGGTAGCAGAATGTGATATCTAGTGTCTAGTCGTATGGGGCTAGGATACCGTCAGGTATGGTAAACTTTAGTTTGTTCTGGTGACGTGTAAGTTACAAATGCTACAAGAGCGCGCTATCCCCTGCCGCAAGAGAGGGAGGGAGCGTGCTAACTGATATCTAGGATACAATATTGGCTTACCCAGGTGGCTAAAGTTTACGTATGGTTGTCCTACATATGCAAGGTCCCGGAGTGTTTATTGGTCGTTAAATAGTGGATACCAATTGCAAGGGCACAGAAGTTTATAAAATTCCAAATGCAAGGGATAGCTGCCCCAAAATAGCTGCAGCCACTGGTCAGCTTCCTTCGACTTTCCAATGTATATCCTTACCCAACATAGCTTTAGTGCATAATATAGTCTACTGTGTACTTGTACCATAGGAAATAAGGTCAACATTACATCGATTTCTCATAGATTAAAATAAGACAAAACATGGTGTGGGGCATATATGTATATCTTCAGCTACACCTGTATGCATGAGGGGTCGGAGGGTAGGGGTCCATACCCTAACGCACCAGGTAGCTGGGGCAAGCAAGGAGAAATATCAAAGTTGCGAAATCAAAGCGATCAATGACTGTGGGGGTCACACAGTGGTGCGCGGCGTCTGGTAAATGTACTACTAGGGGTCATGGCTAGGACAAGGGCACTGGGCCTGACCCAAAGGTTTGGGAAGGCTATTGCAAGGGGTTTGGCATTGGCAAATGCTGGGATCCGGAATGAAGATCCCACAATCCTGGATGAGCGAGAGGCAACGCGAAGACGCGGACTCTAGATGTGTTTAAACTAGTTTGTATGATTGCACACCGCGAATATATCGATCTGTATGGAAAAGCACACGGAGAACACTTTTGGCAAGAAGGAATATCAATTGAATGCACAAATTAGGGTATTCGGTTTAAGTTAGGCGTAACTAGCAAGCGACTCAGAAACGTTTTCACACTCTAATCCACATTTACCAGATATGCCTGACTGCGCCAACTTCAACCTCGCAATAGCTCCGTGTGCGGCGACATATATACGTACCTAACTTACAGTACTGAATGATTCTCGATATCAGTATGTCCGAGATGAGAGATTAATATTTGATATAAGAACGTAACTCCTCCGACCCAATGCAAATTAAGAGTGATATTCTTAACCTTTTGGCAAAGTTAAATCGGAAGAAGATTATTTGCCAAACTGCGCATTATTTCCTCATTCTTTAGGCGCGCTCTGCACTAGCGCTCTTCTGGTGATAGCCTCGGTAGCTGAACCAAGCAAGTATAGTATGTCAATGTATGTGCACATGAGTTTTCATCAATTTCAAGCTTTGTATACGGCTGCCGTGGACATATAGTATCTCTTGGCATCGTGAGGCCTACAGCTGAGCAGCTCCCCGAGTTAAATAAGTAGCTTTAGCGTGAAATGTAGTGAGATTTCGGGTCAGGTAGGAACAGGGGGGCCCTCGGCTCTATGCCTGACGATGCCAATGAAGGGATAGGGATGTAGGTGCCGCACCCTTACTACTGATATCCAATTCTACAACTCCAGTCCTAATACCGCTGGTCTAAAAGGGAGAGATATATGCAGAAAAGTGTAAACTACCTCGAAATGTAAATTCTTTATATTTATTTGACTTTTTACGTGGGCTGTACTGGAGCTTCGGCGGGGATTACAGCATGTGTATGGTTCCAGACGTACTCTTTGGTGTAGCGGCAGACGCAATACCTGGACAGTGGCACGGCCCGATAACTCGAGCCACGGAGGATGCGGTTGCCCTTTCCACTGATGGTAGCAAAGTGAAGGATGGTATAGTCGGAGGAGGTAGAGTAACAGAAGTAGGAAGATTGGAGTGGGGTATATTGCACGGTGTGGAGTAGAGAGGTTGGAGTAGTCATGGGAGTCTTGCAATTGAGGGCTACCTCATGAGCTAAGAAAGTGCTGACACTCTCGGACTCTCAGAAGGCAATCTGGCTGGTAGGTAATGAAAGGGGAGACAGCATGGCAAAGGAAGGGGCGGGAACGGGGCCCGGCGACAGGTCACGGAAGGAAGGATTAGACAGCTGTACCATACTTCACGGGGAAGCGGATCATCACCGGGAGGTAGATCAAAAACGGTGATTATGCAGTTTTGACGATTTCTATTTCAATACCCAACCAAATTGGCTCAGATTTGGGAGTATTTTGTAGGCGTATGGTAGTTTCTTCAAAAGATTACAGGAGTGCCCATGTGTATTACTACACCTACTATCTGAGGGAGAGTCAAATGATCCACTAACCGGTGTTGCTGCAAAATATATGAATAGACGAGGGCTATGAGGGCTTTGGTTAGCAGAAATCATTGCAGCCACTCAGTACGTGATGTCTGAGCATGCTGTGCATGTAATATGTGTGTATAGGGGTGGTGGTCTGCAGGGGTAGGTTAAGCGGGGTCGTGGATCAGGTATTTCTTGTAGTAACTCAATCAAACCAGCACCAAATCAATTTCTTGATAGCCCAACAGAATATATGTTCTGACCCATTCAGCAACACGGCCTAGTCAGCAATGGGACGCTATTGCTGGTTGGGACGGCCCATTTACCAATCTGCGTAATATCCTTCATACGAAACTATGGAATAATTAAGCCAGACATCACCAAACAAGTAGAAGTATGAAAAATATAACATAA
>Ga0307511_10007664_pt1 | contig 10850 bp, 9 predicted proteins | sample 13_EM_MG_FD_200266 | JGI IMG/M metagenome (GOLD analysis project Ga0307511, IMG submission 200266) | Populus trichocarpa ectomycorrhiza microbial communities from riparian zone in the Pacific Northwest, United States - 13_EM | ecosystem: Host-associated > Plants > Roots > Unclassified | place... | reverse complement strand
GTATACACTAAAACTCTGGTTTTAATTTGAGCCTATTTGCATCATAATTCGATTTTTTAACAATTAAATACATGCATCCCGGAGGTGCGCCGGATCCCCGTCAAATACGTTAGATTTTGTTCCTGAATGCTTCTACAGAAACAGTAAGATAGCAATCAGAGACGCCTGCTGAAACCATGTTGCATCGGTGGACCAATATGGAGCCAAGGCCCCTACGACCAGGTGGAGGCCTTCTTCGGCTTCCTTTTCACCCAGCTGGCCTAAGGCGGCTGAGGCCGAGCTGAAAAGAGAGTCGGCCGCCGCTGTCGCCGCTGTCGCCGCTGTCGCCGAAGCGATGGAGTGGGAGAGTCGGGGGCTTTAGAGATCAGAGAAGGGGTTGTATATGCTCCGAAAGGAGTCCAGGTTCTCAGTTGAAGGGAGGGAGCTACGTGGAAGGGCCGAAGCGAGGGCGTGGCGAGGGAAGAGAAACGATTCTCCTTTGTACCTATTTCTCCTTTTGACCTTTCTGTACGTAGCTCGCGTAGGCGCGCCCAGATTAACTTGGGCCACCTTGAATCCTCTCGGGCTTCCGAGAGGCTCGTCATGGCCCCCCTAACGGGGCCGCATACGAGTACTGGGTTTTTAAAAAAAGAAAAAGAAAAAAATATGGAGCCAATAAGAGCATTGATACAGCCAGGTATCTAGGGAACTATGGGAGGTGTCTGAATTAGAATGGAAGACCTAGTTCGTGAAAGCTACAAAAAATAGGTATTTGCAACAGATAATCCGGGTAAAGCATCGACGGGCTCCATATTCGATTAACGTATATACCAAAAATTGGCGCCCTTCGCTCGGAACGCTGGAACAGAGTCGAGCCTGGGCCTGTTTTCCTGGGAATGAAACAAACCTAGGTAGTACGTAGCACTCACTAAATTTTATTGGTCTGGTCATTATATCTTAAGCGAGGCGGACCGTGTGGAGGAGGAAAGTATGCAAATAGATCAAGTAGATTACTAAGGTACTGATAATCATCGATCTGAGTAAGGTAAGGCACAGGTTTTGATTATGTTACCAATATTAGAGTGTCCTTACTTCTAATACCGCAAGGAGTACACAGGCGGACCAGCACTGCTGCTGATTTTCATGTGTCACGCCCTAATCCCTGGTAGCATCAAGGCCAGGGCCGTGGCTAAACAGGACCCGGCTCACCAGAGTAATCATATATTAGATCGGAAGTTGGCCGTAGAAACTGGCACAAAGAGTAGGATATTAAGATATGGCATCGAAGCTATGACATGTGGAGGCTTTCTATCTTCCAATTGAACAAGGGCATAATAACCACCGCTTCTGAAGTGTCATTGCTCTAGGGAAATTTCTCGTCACTACATATAGCTTTCATTTTATTTGGCTTGTTTGTGGAAATGCTATCATAGCTACTTGGGCGAGGAGGGACGTTATTCAAAAACAGCTAGGGGGGAAGGCGAGGGGGAATTCGAAGCACACATTGGCAATATTGGGGAGCTTGGTTTACGCAACTACACAATAAACTATCCCCGCTTAAGAAAGTATCTAAACTCTTGTGTGCACGCTCCCTAGATATAAGCGTCGATCACAAAATGCCACATTTTCCACGATAGGATGTTGACAAGAAGGCTTCAGGGTAACACCTTAACCATTCTTGGCAACTCTTCATGAGTTTCACTTTAAGAACTAATTAGGGCAATCTCAAAAGTTAATAATTGCTATAGATCATTTTGCTACTTCCACTTCCAGGTGTTGGTGAATGGGGCCGTAAGTAAGGTTCTAGTCAGGTCCACTAGATGGGCGTATTGAATTAAAAATATACACGTAATAAACCTTAGGGCTGACAGGGAGAAGATATGAGGTAGCTATATATATAAGCTATTCCAATGATTTGGGGGGGATTGAACGAAGTTAAGAACTCGTCAGTCATGTTAAGGCAAGATATCGGTGTCAATGGATTCTCATATACACCCCCTCGCCGCAGTTTCTTGATGGAAGGGAAAGAGTTGTGTGCCCCTCTGAGAAGTAATCCAGTTTCAGACTATTGGGAGTGGGGCGTGGAAACTTACTTGATGTTATATACATCGGAATACGCAGGACTTGGTCTCGATGTCAGGCTAGGACAACTATCACCCCTGGATTTGTATTACTTCGTTATATCCCTAAAGATCAAGTGCTAGGATATCGATAGTGACCTGGTATTTGGAAAAAAATTCTATTTCATCTTCAGTCTATGGATATAGAGGAAGCCTATATGGGATAGTCCGCCAATGGATGCATCTCATCATATTCCGTACCACCCCTATAACCGCCCCTGAGCACCACCGTAGGCACTATTCCTTTCTGCTCCCACCAGCATCACCTCGATCTACGGCCAGACCTCTCTTTCAGCCCACCTCCTGTCCTCCTTCCCTTGGTCCTCAAGCGTATACACCCACCTCCTCCCTGCCCCGCCTCTTTCTCCAAGATCCACCCTATCCACCCTCTCCGGGATTATGACCCCCACCCTGAAATTTTTCCTCGCCACCTCTCCCCTCCCTCCATCCATACCACCAAACACCGTTGGCACCGTCTCCTCATTGCTTAACCCCTCCACAGTCTCCGGTAACTTATGCCCTTCCGGCAATGGCTCCCCACTCCTAACCTGCACTGCACCATCCACACCCCCCTTTTCCCCACCTGCAAAGGAGGCCCGTAGCCCAGGGGAAAGATTGGAGAAATGCGCTAATATCTCCTCGCGATAATTTACTCCGTCTTCAGCATCTCTCGGCGCGCAAACCCTGTCCTCGATCCTCCGACGGACCTCCTTTACATATGGCAAGTTGACGTTCTCGATATCCTCCAAGGCTAATAAATAGCAACGCCCCCCGACTCTCCACTGCGTCTGTGCAGGAGGTTCCTTAACCCAGAAACAGGCCTCCACCCAAGCTCCGCCCCCTGTCGTGGTCAATTGCCCTCCTCCGGCTGATGTTCCCCACAACCGTGCATGCTCCGCACAGAGGATATCTGGTGGATTTTCATTCCCCGAGGGAGGAGAGTAAAATATCTCGCTTGTCGCCTTGTGCATCCTCGCATTCGTCGTGAATGTCAAAATTTCACTTTCCCACCCTCCGGCATTCTGTCTAGCCCTGACCTGCGGGTTGAACTTACCCCAATGTGGATTCTTGTCGTTCTCCGGTAATTCTAACCAGAAACCCCGAAACACCAGTGTCCGCAGCCTGGGCGTGGGAAATGGAATCCCCTTAGTAGGTTCGGGAGCAGATATGGTCGACAGAGAAAACTCGGGGGCACTGGCTTGCGCAGAGGCGATGGTGATGTGGTCCTTAAGGATAGACTTCCATGGGTTCGGATGCCTAGGGGATCTTAGTTCGGGTCCAGGGGTAGTGCTTGTCGAGGTAGACATGACACGGAAAGACTGGAGTAGGGGGCGACTTGTTTGCGGAGGGCACAGAGATGGGAAAGGGACATTCACGGAGCACGAGTTCCTGTGCAGCTTAATTAAGTAATTGCGTAGGCGTATTCCGAAGGCGGAGGGTTGAGTTACTGCCCCGCCGAATACATGGGGATTACTACCTTTTTGGAGGTACGTCATATGTATGACAACGCCAAGGTCGACCGGACTGCAATTTCTAGTACTATACTACAGCAGAAAGTATCTGGGATGCATAAAAGAGAGCGTGGTTATTCTGCATATGGCTGCACAAACTATCCAACCAGACTCCATATAAGTACACAATAGTCTACATGCAGCCTACACGCCATTTTTGTGAGATTATAAGATTATAAACGGAGGATTTGCGAGAGAGAGATGTATTAAACAGGGGAGTGCTCTACCGTTCCCTTCATTTCGCCAGCGAATCCCAGCTCTTCTATCTTTTTTCTAATCTAGCGAGACTGGCCCTTTTGGGCATCCCGCATATATCCCGTGATTCCTTGCATTCACGTGAGCGAGAGTATTTCCTACATTTTTATGCATCCCGGATACTTTCTGAATGGCACTGCACTTACCGGTACCTGGCATGTATGTTTTCTAATCCTGAAAACATCATATATATGTATGTGTATATCCAGACCAGTCCAAACTCGATTGTGAATGAATAAACCTGGGTACGGAGTACCTACGCCTACTGGGTTAACGTTCTCTACCTGAAACAAACACGGACTGCGCAAAAATACATCGCCCCGGTAAAGATACATAGATGCATCAACTAGTGCATCAATCCGATTTAAACACCCCAAATCGGTCTGGTCACGAGAATACATCAACCTAACTGCCAAAGGAGGGTTTATACTGGTATATAGGTATATATGTGTGTGTATCCTCCAAAGTTACCATCATGAGGAACTCTATAGCAAAATAAAGCGCGCACAACACCAAATTAAATGCCACCCAATAGGGCTGAAACGCCTAAACAAAGCTCATAGACAAAGTTCCCTCATTTCCGTAAGACACAAACATACCCTGTAAAAATAAATATAAAGATGCCACCTGCCCAAGTTAGAAACCAATGAGAATACCTAGCAAACACCAACACCCCAAGAAAATTACAGACTTTTCCCCTAAACCTTTTTTTCTATTGTGACCGACATCCAGAAAGTGCATGCAAACATAGTCAGCGGCGCAGCCCCGGTTACCGTAAAATGCAGACGAAAAATAAAAATAAAAATAAAAATAGAATCCCAACCCATAAACGGAGATATAGATGTGATCACGAATTGGACAACTGGAGAACTAGGCCTAGATCCCCAAGCCCCCAGTAGAGATTGGGTGCTCATGGAACGCCTTCTTAATCCGAATCTCCCTTTCTCTCGCTTCCTCTTGCGTAAGATAAATAGTATTCGTTTCCGTTGCCTCACCTCCCTTGAGAACACTCTTCAACTTTGCTACAAAGCTCCGCTTACCAGATGGATTGCTGTGGGTAGTGGAATTGGTGGTAGATGCCCTACTGGAGCACCTCGATCGCGAACTGGTATCGGAATCCCGTCTGCTTTCCTCATTATTAGGACGTTGATAGCCCGCAAACGGCGGGATCATGGCTCCTGCATAGCTTGGTGTTGGCAGCACGGGAGCAGTAGTCCCGGGACTTCCAGCTGCGGAGCGGGACCGGCTTCTACCACGTGCCCGCTTATCTGTTGGGGTCCTGGGGGAGTCGGATATAGCACGTTGGTATAGAGACGGCCGGGATTTTGTCGATATGAACGGGGAGATGTATCTAGCTGGTGTGTGAGAGGTACTATTCGTGGAATGGGTAGATCTCAGAGAAGGCTTGGAAGGCATGGAGCCAATAACCACACCACACTGCGTGGCGCCAATGACGGTATATGCTCTGGCAGTGTGAAGTGTGGGCTGGCATGGAGAGAGGGAGCGTGAGCGGAGGAATTGTTGTGGCTGAATGTTGATGGTGGTTGTTGAATCAAGCTTAAGTCTTGAGGAGGTGACTGTAGGAGTTTGTCGACTGTAAGCCATGGAGAGAGTAGTGTAGTTATTGAGGATGTTACAAGTGGATTGAAGGTCCGGTGTAGTAGGTCCTATTGATATATTGCGGCGAAGGTGTAAATAAAGCCCTTCGAGAGGTTATTAAGGCAGTGATCCGGAGTAGGTGCACCGCTTGGTAAAACTGAGTGACGGCAAGCGGTTATATTCCAAAATAGTCCCCAAAGGAGTGCAAATTGATATACCTGTGTTGCTACTTAAGTGATCGATATTGCCTCTGAAGAGTGAGTAAGGATGAGCGGTGTAGCTACTGAAGAATATAAATAATATGAATTCTAGAAACTCGGACTCCCACCAAGGGAGGTGAATATATAAGCGAGAAATGGGCAGCTACCTAGGCAGCCCAGGCTAGCGCAGCTGCATGCAGGGCCAGGGAGAGGGAAGATCTAGTCTAGGTCAATTAATTCCCGGGGGGCGATCAGGCATGTACCATCCGGTCGTACTCTAGGCTCCAGTGGGTACCCAAGAGGACTGTTTACGGATAAAGCTATAGGGGTCACCGTCAATTTCCATTGTCAACGGGTCAGTCCCAGTCCGACCGTGCACTCCTCATACTGTACATATCGCAATGTAGGCCAAGGAACCAGCTACTCCAGAACTACCATTCTCCGAGACACAAAGCCCCATACAATCTTCCGCCCAAAGTACAGGGGGTTGTCAAGGCTGCGTACGGATAAAATACCAGGAGATATTGAATGGGATTTGCGGATAAAGACATAGGAACGTCAAATGTCCGCGCGGAATGTTCGAGCAACGAGACAAGCTCTTTCGGAGATGTGTGGGGTTTGCCAATTGCTTTGCAGTGGTGGCTCGGAAAAAGACTGGGATGGTACATATATGTATACAAGGTCTGGGTTTTTGTGCCCCATCACATTGAATATCGATATTTCTGACAGTGCCGGATATTTGCGATAATTAAATTGCATCATGTTATGATGGTACGTGAAACCACACCATCCGAGTCGGATAGTAGTTAAGTTTGACAGGTAGCTAAATCGTGCCCCTGAACGGTTGGAGAAGTGGAATTCTGCAGCTGACATGTCGACTGACTGCCGCAGCATGGAATGTTCTCCAAATTGAAACATCGGTTCATGTTACGACTGCAACAGACCATATTTTGTTCTGTTAGGCTAGAGGCACAATAGGTTGGTGGTTTGGGCCCCCATTTCAAAGTCGTCACGGATAAATTGCACCTGCAGCTCTAGCGCACCCTATACTTCGATATACTTGCACTTCCTTCGGTAACTACAGTACATATCCTGTCTCACTTTGGTATCCTTACATATTTGCTACTGTGGCTGTAACCGGTGTTGGATGAAGGCAAGTGTGGCAGAGCTCCAAAGCCACTATAGACAATCCTATCCGGAATGTTGATATATTGTTTCGACTATGCGTTTGTCTCAGGCCCGCCATAGGCAGAAATGGACCCGCGGTGGTAAGTATTTGAATATTCTCCGTGATATTTCCAGTCGGTTTCAAATAACATGCAATATCCAGAGGGAGCAGCGTTAAGTGGATAAGTCGTTCGACTTCTCGCACTCAAGGGGCAGCCTATCTATGGGGTTCTTTGGTGTCTTGACTTCCGTGTTCCTTTTAATTCCGACGACTCTAGGCCTATGACTGTAGTATGCTCATGATTGCTATGACCAAAGCCCAGATCCGCATCCACATTGATATCCTACATCTCAGGTTCGGGGCAATTAAGCTTCGGGGGAAATCCGGGTGGAATATTCCGCATCGCGGTTCATACTAGTCCCATATCGACACCTCATGCAGCCGCTAGCTTCACGGTAGATCAGATCCTTGCAATATTACCCTGTGCTAGATCGGTAAATTTGTTTAGTTGCCATAGAAATTGGAACACAGCGCTCCCCGGAAGACAGCGCCTGTCTCACATTTAGCAAAACTTACTCCATCAAGTACTACTGAGCCTCGTATTAAGCTTCATCCGCAAAATCAGAGACAAACTTGCCCCGATGTGCCTTTAGGAGCCTTGAATGTAGTCTGGTCCCCCAATGGAGTCAAATCTGAGTAGGAACTACGGATAAATAATGGAGATTTAAGAGCCGTCATTGTCGACGATGAATGAAAAGGGTCTATCTACAGACCCCTGTCTGAGGACCTAATTGGATGGATTACCCCTTTCCTACTCTGCAGAGCATCACGGATCCGAAAAGAATTACTTAATTATATTGTAAGCGATGTAAGCAAACTGATATTGGGAATCGAGGCCAGATATTCCCTCATGCAAGGACTGTGCTACGTAAAGTTGCACTCCTTACATGCGTCGCAAGTTGGGTACAGGGGAGACTGTTTTGCTCATTTGAGTTTCCATGACTTATAACTGGTTATCGAGGTAAAGGAATATAATGTTTATTTTATAGATATATCATGATCCGCCTTTTTCAAAGGCTGCATTGTGCTTTGATAATATTATTAATATTGCCAGTTCATGCATATAGCCATCCCTGATGAATTCGAATGAGACTTCTGGCAGCACGGTTTGTGATGCAGAGACGAATGATCATACAGAAAAATTGGTGTACTCTTGGTGGTTCCTCGGATTGCTTCCAGCCGTGCTTAAGACTTTGCTTCTAAACAATAATTGCGGGACCTCGACGGGGCCCGAATTTCCTTGTATTGATTTATGCGAAACGAGCCCTGGGTGTTAATTCTCACAATAAGGAACTCCCACAGGGCAACGGGGCCGACGCCGAAAATGAATGACCCGAACAGTACCTACTTGATCCCTATTCCGATCCGAATCCCTCTTTCTCCGCTGCCGGTCTTGACGCAGGACATGCACGGAACTTTACCACTCCCGTTCGCTTTCCTGGCTCCTGTTAACGTTCCGGATTGATTAGATGTAATTACCATCGAACCCCCACGAATCAAATAGTCTGAGTACGAATACGAGGCTATGACCTCTCCTGCATGGGGTGCGATATTGGCCTGTAAGTACTACCTACATGCATGTACATGTGCGGCTGCTTTACACGTCAAGCTTGGAAATGGATATATTGAACATCATAAACAATTCGACTTCCCTCCGACTCACTAAGTTCACCCCCACTTGCAAGAATCTACAGGCTAACCAGTCCCCTTGTAATCAATCGATTTACACTACAGTAAGTACCCGCTTCCTTGCGTAAACTTGAAAGCTAACTGCGCCGAATGAACTTGTATTTAAGGTCTTGTTTTCTGCTCCCAAGCCAAGCTTAAGCATAGCTATGGGAATATCAAATAATATATCGCAGCTGCGCTAATCCAGGTACCAGTAACTGTTCGGGGTTGGGAAGTGTTCCTGGCTTCGCTTGGCTTCCCGGATGCCGGCTACACATGCACTAGTACTGACTAGCGTACGTATGGGAGTATCCCTAATCTTGAAACTGCACTTCAAACTTGTGTCCATCATAATCTAATATGTACATTTGTCGGTGGCTCTACTCACGCTTGTGGCGATGTGAACTCAATACATACAATGTATATAGATTGCTTCAATTGAAAGCCTACGTGATCCAGTTCTGGCTACTTAGAATTTATTACTGCAAAAACAGCGAGATTACTCGGTTTCTGAGGTTAGGCAAGGTCCGAGTTTATAAATTGGGTCCAAATTGCGAAAAGACCATACCTATGTAAGTAGACTGCACACTTAGGAGTCCTCATATTTTGATCGTTAATGTATTCTTTTCATGCGCTCCATACCTATTTTGGTGCAAAGGCTGTCCTAAAAGTGAAAACCATTCTCTCCCCTACCACTCCCGTTTATTTATTTATGCTTGACAGGGTACATCCTCCTGGCCGCTTCAGGCAAAACTTGGACCTGAGCAATTGCAAACCAGGTACCGTCTTTCTACACCCAAGTACCGTACTCTTTAGACCTTAGACATGAGACTGTGGCTTGATTCAAGACTGCGCCCAGGCGTTATGTGGTCAGCAGCTGGGTTTCATGCACATTTCGGACTCTACAGTATTTTATATGCGAGACACTTTGTATGACTAATTTCATGTGTGGGAGTTCATCCTAATGTTGATGCCTAAGATCAAACTGCCGTACATAGAATAGGCAATATTAATGCGGAAGCTTTTACCAGAGCTACATACTGTACTTTTTAGAAAACCATAAATTCCGGGTAAGTCTCTTAGATCGACTATAGGTATACGTAGATCACACGCCCCCCTGGCACAACTCAATCATAAGTACTTTTCTGAGGATATTCATTTGGTCTTCTTGCTACTTCTACGTTGTAGTAATGTCACTGTCATAGAGATTTTTAGTGATCCATTTCCCTGCGGTCCTAGTGGATGACCCGTAGGAACGGCGTAGGCACCGGAGCAAAATTAGTACACAATTGTGGTTGATATTATTCCTAGGTCGCCTGGCCGTTATCGATGCCTCCAGAACATAGTCATTCCCTTTCCGGGCCCGGGGAACTCACATCGTAGATTGCGAGATTCAGCAAAAACGATTAAATAGAGTTGAACCACGGTTCGATATACATGTGCTGTCAGATTCTCCACAGTTCGAATGTACAGTAACCGTACATATCACGGCAAAGTATTGGTGGGGCTGTGCGCCCTTCCCCATACAGTTCAGTGCCATACTTGCGTTTTCAAGATGACTTCAATTCTTTTAATTCTAAATTGGTGTAAAAATCATGTAACTCAGTTTTTGATATTTCTTCCATGACACTTTGGCAACTTTGTGTCTTCGTTGTTTCACCAAAGTTTTTGTTGTCGGACCTTCCCGTGATTATAAGTTGTTCACTTCGTATAACTAAGTGCGGCTCATTTACCCTGATCTAGAGTAGTGCTACAAGCTTGCGTAAGCAGTATTTGTTCAGTATTTGCCCGCGCCCGCAGAGAATTTACGGACTTGTCATGGGCAGCGAAGGAAGGAAATGAGGAAGCGACCCGCAATATTCTAGCTGTGGCAACGCTGATGTCAATGCCACGACCTCCAGGCCGGATACCTCAAGCATAAGCTTGCAGGGTCTCAGTCCCTTAGCATGGGCAGCGTGGGGAGGCTATGAGGCCATTGTTCGGCTATGTATGAGATGCACGGGGGAGTAGAACAAAGTCGACATTCACTTGTACAAGCTAACCACCCGTTCCCGCATTCAGCCTCGGTGTATTTCGAAATCACTATCATCGAGCAGGGATATCTATAGAAGAAGTAACAATGCAAGATGTACGAACACTTTTGTCAAAGGGTTTACAGGTTACTGATGTATTGGGATTTATTTTGATAGCGAGAACGCAATCGGGGTCGTTCATGGTATCTCCCTCATTATACCAGCCCCCGGGGTTCGGCGAGTACATGCAATATTGGGGCTACGGTGCAGGTGGACAT
>Ga0307511_10007663_pt1 | contig 10851 bp, 5 predicted proteins | sample 13_EM_MG_FD_200266 | JGI IMG/M metagenome (GOLD analysis project Ga0307511, IMG submission 200266) | Populus trichocarpa ectomycorrhiza microbial communities from riparian zone in the Pacific Northwest, United States - 13_EM | ecosystem: Host-associated > Plants > Roots > Unclassified | place... | reverse complement strand
ATCAACCAATAAAAAACAAAATATAGAGAGAAGAATGGTTTTAAAAAAATAACCAACATGGAAGAATCAACCAATAAAAAACAAAATATAAATAGTTTACCTGCAATAAAATAAATGAGGTTATCGAAATGTCTAGTTACAAATTAGCTTAAGCAATCAAATAAAAAAATGGAGCTCAAAGAGAAGAATGGTAGCACAAAAGGCGTGGGAGAGATTGAATGTTAATAGTAGGGTTATGCAATTGTTTCGTTAGCTTAAGCAGACATATTAGGTTTTTTGTCTTCGACTCTTCATGACATTTTACTTACATATATATTAAAAAAACACTCGGGTCTCATATGGATTTACCCGGGTCCCGGGTCGACTGGGTTTTTCCGGGCCAAATCCTTGGCTGATTTTTTCTTAAACCCAGTCCGGTTCTAGTCTTGGGTCGACCCGTCGGGACGGATTTCAAAACTATGATTTTTTGGTCTAAAACATTTAAAAAATACTCTAAGAACCTTGGTAAACCAACATGTAACCTCCAAAAACACAAAAGACTTGCCTCAAAACCCAAAATCAACCCGAAAACAAAAAAAATCTTTATGAGTTTATATTTGTTTTTCAGGCACTTCTAATGTAAAAAAAAAACACATAACTTGAACTCTCCTCGTCACATGAAATTATATGGTACAAAAATTAATTGTTTTGGTGGCTGATATGGTTGCAGCGACAACTTTTTTTTTCTAAGTCGGAATCTAACGAGCCCTTCTCTCCCCCCACCCATAAAAGATTGAAAAACAATGAAAATGAAGTTTGGTACATAAATTATTCTTTCTAAAATTAACACCTAATAAATAAAAAAGATGGGGGGTTAAAATGTATTTTTCAAACAAATTCTAAAGCACCACCCATGCTATCCGTATTTTTTTACTTTAATCCTTTGTCTTTTAATTTAAATCTTCCTAAAAAAAACATGTAATTAGATACTAATTTGGGCTTAATTGTATAAATAAATAATTTAAGAATCAAAATAAAAATTTTAAAAAATATATTGTTATAATCCACAGTAAAAAGTAACTATGAGAAGATGAAAAGTAAAAAAACTACAGTATTTTTTTACCACGCTTTATATTTTTAATAATTTAATTCGTGTAATTTAAAAATATGATAATTTAATCGAATTCAGGGTGTCATGGTTGTGAAAGTTTTGCTTTGCATAAGACACCCTAGTTAAAAATCTTATCAATTGAGCTCCTAGCTATTCAAACCACCCGACTTGGATGATAAGATAAAGCAAACTCGAGCAAAAGAAAAATAATTTAAATTGAGTAAAGGAAAGAATGATGATTTTTCATCCAAATTATCATCAATCTTGTTAAAAATGAGTTTATATCATGACACGTATCAAATATGTCCGAATATGAATTCTTAACATTATCTAATCTGTAAGTGATTTCAATTTTGTTTCGTTATTATCTTTTCAATTTCTTTTCAAAATTTGATAATATAATTTAATGGATAGCTGGAGATAACATATAAATATGATATTACAGGCAAAACCATGTAAAAGAGGCAGCAAAGATGATGATATCGATGAAAAAACTTTTAATGTTTGAATAATATTTTTTTTTGGATTATGAGAGAATTAGTAGACTGTCTTGAGGAAGAAAAACCCCTTTTCATCTTTATTTTTGTTTGAAAGTATATTTTTTAATAAATTTTTGAGAGAAAATTGAAATCTACACATATCTTACTGCAATGGACGAAGGAGAGAATTGAAGCTGAAATGAAAGTTGAGGGAGCTACCTGACACAAACCAAACACCCGGGAGAAATTTAGACACCCCATAAACCTGGGGACGCTGGGGGCAAATTTAAATGATTAAATCTACCAAAAGACGAAGAAGAGTAAAGAAGAAACAAAGTGCAGGGCAAGACTCCTGGATGATTCAAAGGACAACACCACGTCTCTGATCTCCCTGCTATAAAGCTGGATCTGAAAATTGCAATTCAGATCCTTTCTCAATTGTTTGAAATTTATTCAACCCAATCTTTTTCTCTACATAATACAAAGAGAGAATCGAAAAGGTAAATGGCAGCCGTTGAAGTTCATCAGTTCGCTCAGTGCATCACTTGCCACGCTTGGAGCGCGGATCGATCTAGTAAGTAATTTATTTCTATTTTTTTTAACTCTGTTTGATTGCTATGAAAATCCAGGAGAAATTAAATAATCATGATAAGTTTCTCTCGTAACTTTTTTTTTTCCTGGTTCTCTTGCAGTGATTGCATTTTGTCCAAACAACAATGAAGTTCACATATATAGATTGTCCCAAGACAAGTGGGAGAAGGTCCATGTTCTTCAAAAGGTTCGTTTTTTTTTTTTCATTTCATCGGAAACAATGAAATTATATTGTTTTAGCTTAATTTTTCTTTTCTTAACTTGCAGCATGACCAGATTGTTTGTGGGATAGATTGGAGTGCGAGATCAAACAGAATTGTTACTGCATCTCATGATCGAAATTCGTGAGTGTCTCATTTTAGCATTACTGTTTTTTCTTTTTCCTTGTAATGATTTCATTTCTGTTGCCCTGTTGACTGTGTGCCGTTTTTCTTTCAAGATATGTCTGGAACCAAGAAGGATCAGAATGGGTACCGACCCTTGTTATACTCAGGCTAAACCGCGCTGCACTTTGTGTGCAGTGGAGTCCAAAAGGTACGAAAGCACCATGTTTTTCAGTTATGGTTTTTAGATTTTACTCCTTGTTGTCTGACCTAAATGGCATATCTTTTTATTGGCACCAATTGTTGCATGTTTAACCTCCCTATTTGTTTTACTAAGCCATTGTGGCCTCTTCATGTTGATTGATCCCTCTTCTTCTTTATGTGGTTCACCTTATGTTGTTGTTTTTATTGTTACAGTAGATATACATGGTTGTTTTTCCTTCGTGCCAAATCTTAAGTCGTTGATGTTTCTGGAACCTTTCACTAATAACCAAGCATTTTGAGAAACCCATAACATTTTTCAGAAGTGATGGTGGTTGAGAGTTTACTTCTAACAACTTTAATGAGTATTGTGTAGGTTCTTCTCTCCACTGGAACAATAGGGCTGTTGTAGTCATTACTAAACTTGCTGAAGAGATAAATATAACCAGGCAGATCTCTTTGATCGGAGGTTGAATCGATCTTCATCAGAAGAATTAGGCCAAAAAATTAGGATACATTATAGGAAATAAAGCTTCCATCGGATATGCTCTTACTATAAATAGAAGGTTGTTAAATTTTTTTTCTTTATTTTGATATAGAGAATAAATATGCTTTGGGATGGAAGGATTCGAACCTCCGAATGGCAGGACCAAAACCCGTTGCCTTAATATGAAATGAGCTGCCAAATAAGGGGAGTTTTAAAACTGGGAGTAGTGATAGAGGCCCTGTATTTCCCATTGTTTATATTTTTACAAAAATGGAGGTTCTAAGAAAAACTGAGCAATAGAGCAATATAAAGACAATATAGATGCGAAAAAAGAAATTAAAAAGGTTATTCTTGGTCTCACAAAATCATATTCACCCATTGCCCATTCTATGACTTGGAAGAAGTGAAAACAAGAGGATACTATGATATGAACTTCTAGGGCTTGCATGGTTGATGGTTCTGGCCTTAGCATGCTAACCTGATTGAGCGGCTCTATTATATGTAGATAAATTTTCTCCATGAAGCTTAAAGTGAGGTTGGGTAGTTCTTCAGCAATCAAGAGGTCCTTTTGGTCTAAATGAAATAATAGTTTATGAATTGTTTAGTTCCTTTTATCTACAGTATATTTCAATATTTGATTTGCTTAGTTTATTAGTATTTGTATACAGAAGTTTAGATAGTCATAGCAGTACTTGAAATTGAGCTGAAAAAGAATTGCTGCAGTTGTTTTCCCCCTAAAGACATTTTTCTGGACTTAACAACCAAGGCCGAAGCCCCCGTTTGTCTCTGATTTACAAGGCACCTCACAGTTACTCTCTCGTTCTCTTTTCCTGTCCTCCTGTATAAAATGCTACATCATTGTCAATCCATAGCCACAACAAGAACGCTGAATAAAGGCAACTGATGGAGGGGCATTCTAGATGAAGTAGTTTGGATAAGTGTGATGTGACATCATAAAGAAGAGAAAGCTCCTTTCCACCCATTTTGATACATGGAAATCCACTCCAGTACAGGACCCCAAAAACCCATGAACTACAAATTACCTGCAAATATATTTATTTAAATATTAGACTACTTGATATCATCTATTAACATGCACAGATGTATTTATTGTTTTCCATGCCCATATATTTTGTTTGTGTATATATATGCGAAAAAGAACTTTATTGAACTGGTTAGAATATCAGGTGGAAAACCTGTTGGGTTGAGTATTCACCAAAAATAAAAACTGTGACTTTTGCCTGTTCTCTCTCTTCTTGGTTTTGTTTGATTCAGAAAAGCTACTGATATCATGTTTACTTCATTATGTTATCTAATTATTATGGCCTTGCCATAATTTAGATTTAAAACCATTTTGGAAGGATGCATTGCTCATGACCACATGTATTTGTATGGATAATTGCTCATGTACTAGGCATACTTGCTTCTCATTTTACTGATACTAGCTCCCATACCCATCAAAAAATGTGCCTTGTTGGAATTGATGATTTTTGTGTTCTGGCTGTTTCTGTTTTCAATCTTGATTTTTTAATTATTGTTGAACCATTTTACTTCCAGAGAACAAGTTCGCTGTTGGAAGTGGGGCTAAAACTGTTTGTATATGCTACTATGAGCAAGACAACAACTGGTACTTGCCCGATAATTTGGAGCTTCTTAAGCACTTAGTTCATATTCTCCATCTATCCTTACGCTTGATATTGATTTGAATTCTGCTGAACCAGGAAGTATTTTATATTAATATGTATTTCTGTTTAGTATAGATTGGAGCTTGTACTTATTAATTTGATGCAACCTTGTCCATGCTAATTGCTTATGCTTGCAAATTTCTACATCAGCGACATTTTGGCATGACTGTGGTCTCAACACCTTACTATTTTTAGGCCTAAGATGTGAAGCAGCCAAAGAGAAAGAAGTTTCTGATTTACCTTATTTAGATTTTTAATTCATGCATATTCTAGTTTTTTTTTTTTTTTGCTAAACTTAAATTATTTAGGAGTTTGTTTTACTCAGGAATTCTATTAGTTATGGCTAGCAAAATGGCCTATGCATGGACCACGCTAGTGGCCTGAGTGTATCGGTCATATTAGAGGCCTTCATACTAAGATAAAATCTTGCGCATAAAAAAAGAAGAAAATAAAAAGCCAGAATTTCCTTACTATGTTCAAATTTATCATGGGATCATGCCTTATCGAATTGATGTTTATTGACCTCAATCAGGGAAAGTGTATGTGTAGCCTGACTTCAATGACCCTGTTTAGATCATTGATCAAACTCCATACTTCCTCTCCTATGCAATTGCTTTAATGTTGAATACTGCATGCAATTTTTTCTGTTCTTATTTTGATCTATGTTTCCCTTTTAACAGGTGGGTCAGTAAACTTATCAGGAAAAGACATGATTCCTCGGTGACAAGTGTTGCCTGGCATCCTAATAATGTATGTGTTTCTATCCCATGTTTTTTTTTTCATAATTTAAGAGAAGTTGTGTGCATTTAATGGATTATTCAATTTCATTGAGAGGATGAGTCAAACCCTTCTTAATTGGAGTATACTATAACATGTGCACTAATTTAATTAAATCGATAGTGAGATTTTTTCATATAGTATGTTTGAGAAACTTGGAGGGGAGGTTTGGAAGAGGAATTCAGTAAAGGGAAGCAAAATGATTTTCCTCCATTTGTTTGGATTATTAAGGAGGGGAAGTTAGGCTAATGATTTTTTTCTGAGTTATTTTTTGTCTTCCACCCCCCTTTCCTCTACTATCATCATACTTGTAATTGTGGGTGTGTGGGACAGTAATCTAAATATACAATACTAAGGAAAAGAAAGAATTAAAAATAGCTATATTAAATTTTCTAGGTGACTTGTCACTTTTCATGGTTACTTGTCCAGGTATGTGGCATGTGTCACTTTTATTGTAGGACAAAAAACATTAACTGACTTAAATTTTAGTACAGGATGAAATCCTTAAGAAATAAAGGGTACAGGGACAAATTGTGCTATTAAACTATGATACTGATCTATGTCATGCTAACAATGTGTCTGTTAGTTGCTGAATAATTGTTGTTATTATTTCTGATACATTAGTTGCCTAATAGATACTTTTATAATATATGTCCATAAAGTAATGCATTGTGTTTAATATGTTTTTTTTTTAATATTTAACAGATTCTTCTTGCGACGACATCTACAGATGGAAAATGTCGAGTGTTTTCCACTTTTATTAAAGGTGTTGATACAAGGTATGCTTAACTTAGATAGCACCTTAGCGAACACTCGTTTCCGGAAACTATTCCCCTTTATGGATCTAAGCCCTTCATTGTCTGTGTTTCCTATTTGCCAATGATCCAGGGATTCCAAAGCAGGCTCTGTCTCAGATTCAAAATTTGGAGAGGTTTGATTCTTATCATTTTACTTCGTCATGGAATTTTGGTTTTCAATACAATCTTTTGGGAAATTTGCGAGCAATAGTTTTGAACTATCATATCTTTTTCTTTGAACTTTGGATAAAAGTGTTTCTTTTGGGTTTTACACTTCCACTGCCAAAACAAGACAACCCTTAATTTTAAAAGCAGGTTTTTCTAATATCATCACACGAGGGCTAAATGATTTTGATTTATGATGGAGGTGGTAGAGTTAATTTGGTTGAGGATTAAAGCTGATCTTGAAGTGGTCTAAAATTCTAAGGAATCGTTAATAAGGAGACATGGTGGTGTAGGAGAAGGTAGGAATACAATGACAAAGGTAGAAATGAAAATGAGTATCATAAAATTCACCAGGCAACCCTTTGAATTCACAAAAACTAGTGTAACATTATCATGTGAATCTATGCTTTAGATACATATGCATAGCTCACAAGGACAAGTAAAGAGTTCATACAAACAAAACTGATCCAAGCACAAGATGTTTTCAGCACAATGATTTGAATTTGACTTTCTTCCTTTGCCTATGAATTTTTTTTCTAAATCATCATCCCAATTTCCAAAGACACCATGATAGCTGCAGTAAATAGGCTTTTGCTCGCTTCGCAATATTTTCTTGTCACAGAATTGTAATAGACTTGCAGTGACAAATCTGCTGGCAGCAACGTTGCTTATATATGCCTTAAAGGAGTCCTAACTAACATAGGAAATAAGCAGATTCTCCTATTTAATATTAATGAGCTAGTTTTCTAAATAGCGTAAAAAAATTAAATTTGGAATCTAATCACAATATTTGTAAGATAGAAAATAAATTCATGAATCATATTCTTCTCGCACTGCATCACATGGAGTTGATATTATGGGAACAATTTTTGTAAAGGCTAGGAATATATTATGGGGCTCGTAGTTTATGATGGTTTGGGAACTAGAGGCTTGTTTCTCATCCCAAAGTCCATTTTAAGAGCTTTAATCCTTTTTCGTTATCTGTTGAATCAGCAAATTGTTCAGCTTGATCTCTCGTTTTCCTGGGCTTTTGGTGTGAAGTGGTCGCCTAGTGGCAATACCTTGGCTTACGTAGGTCAGAAATTCACTTTTCTGTCATCTTCAAAGATTAAATTTTTGCATGACATACATTCCATGAAGTTTGGGTTATTCGTTTACACTCTATTCATTGGATGGATTTATCTCTTATTTGGCACAAGCTCTTGATCAAATTTGAATAACAAATTAACAATGCATTTGTATTTGGCTCTGAAACCCACCATTGCCTGAAATCAAGACATTGCTTTAACTCAATTAATAAATTTCAGGGAGTTCATTTGTTGGAAACTATTGAAGTTGGTTATTCCTTATGTATCTGCCATCTGTACTGTTACAGGACATAATTCCATGATTTATTTTGTTGATGATGTTGGTCCATCTCCATTGGCCCAGAATGTTGCATTTCGCGATTTACCTCTCCGTGATGTGGGTCAGCATCCACTCTTGTTATATTTATGTGATTCAAGTTATTTTCTTCATAATACTTGTGATTTTAGTCACCTGAAAATTGTGGATCAATGTGCTGCTTATTTTCAGGTCTTATTTGTTTCTGAGAAAATGGTCATAGGAGTGGGATTCGACTGCAACCCTATGGTTTTTGCAGCAGATGAAAGAGGAATATGGTATGTATTTAACTAGAAAAAGAAGTGCAAGCCAATCGTGGTTGTCTTGGTGGGCTTAGATTTGTAGCCAATTTTCATTACTCATTAGAGATGTCAGGCAGCCTCAAGTAAACTTTTTTTTATTGATATATTTATCTCCCACTGAAACTAATGCTGAGATTTCTTTGGTTAACAGGAGCTTTATCAGGTTCCTTAGTGAAAGAAAATCAACACTTTCAGGTTCAAGATACAGTTCACAGGTACAGACGTGGCAACAATTTTTGCCAATTATGTTCCTGTCGCATGATATCTCAGTTTTATTGGTTTACACCAGATTTTCCCATTTTACAACTGGATGGAGCTGTGATAGATTACCATATGGTTTCAAGACATGTACAGGACTTCAATATGCCACTTCTGAAGTTATTATATACTTTAGTTTGAGTTGCTCATAAACACATTAGCTACTGCTTTTTTGCAAACTAGCAAGATGCGAAAATGGATTGCTCAGAGATGTGTCACAAGGCAGTCAGCCTGATGAAGTGAAAATTCAATATCCCAATTTTTTTAGGATCTCGACTTTTTTATTTCTGTCCTGGCCATTTCGGCCAAATTTCAAACTTCTTGGTCCTCTTTACAACTGGTTTTTATATGTTATATGCCTTAAGCTTATTCGTACAGTTACTTGGTAGAAGCAGGTGTTACATTAGATCACTAAAGTGGAAGTACATTTATAGAATATCAGGTGCTGTTTTCCTATTTTTGTAATTGTCTCCGGGCTTTACACATGGTCAATAAAACTTTCTAACAGCAGACTGGCTTTTCCACTCTCTTTGGCAGTTTTCTGAAGCATTTGGAAAATTTTATGGCCAATCGAAGTATGGAGCGAGCAATGATGGCATTGAACCTTCAAGGTCACGTGGAGGCATTCACGAGAATTGCATAAGGTATGCAATTACCTCTCAACTATACTACTAAGGTTCTTACAATTATTTGTTAGTTTAATTGTTCCTCCATATTTTTTAAATTTCTTGTTGGGGTCTCCCACGTCCACTTCAACTGTTGCTTCTCCACTCCATCTGCATTTGCATGATAAATGACTGCTATGTGGAGTGCAAAAGCAAACATTGAGGTGGGCTTCTGTTGACCTCTGATCATCTCTGAATTTTGTGGAGCAGCACTTAACTGTGTGTTCTGGAACTGTAGTTGTATTATGTCTCTTACAGAATCAGGGAGTTCTAGAAAAACACGCTTCAGCACTTCAGGTACGCGATACGGGCAATTTGTTGTTCGGATCTCATTTAATTAGATCATATATACATAAAAAGTCTTGTTGTTTTGTCCTATTTCTTAGGCTTGTCTTCCATCTGTGCATTTTTCTTACTATGCAGGATTGGATGGTAAAGTAGTTGTTTGGGATTTGGAGAACCAGGAAGATCTATCTGGATATCTGTAAGCAGTTTCTGATATGGAACGGGACGATGCTCAATCTGGTACAAAGTAGTTGGGTGGGTAGTTCTCTCATAGAAAGTCTTGAACAATGGTTTTTGTCTAGAACACTTGCATATGTATTTGTAAGAAAACTTTTGCCAGTTGTATTTCATCACCGGTTGAAATAATAATCTCTTTATTAAAAAAAATAAATCCCACTCCCAGCTAGATGAAGAAAAAAAGGATGTGAGACTTGAGATCATTAGTAGGATTTGCCATTCATTGTACAGAATTGGCAAGTAAATGGATATCGATTTTTGGTAGGACATAATGGTTTGGTATTATTTCTCACTTATTTAACCATCTGGTAGTAATTTTTGGCATGCTCAGATTTAAATTATTGAAATTAAGCTTAGTATTGTTCAACAATGGTTATATTCAATTTTTTAAACTAATTATTATGAACAAATAAATAACAAAAAAGAGCACAGTTCTATAAACATGGAAAAAGCAGTATGTAAAGGTTCCATATGTTGTGAAAAACAAATCCTTTGAAATGGAGTTTTTTATGCATCAATTAAAAAACCAATCACTCTAATTATGTTCTTCACATTTACTGATTTTAGAAGGTATTGTTTTCGATTTAATGATTGTCAATCATTTATGTAGGTTTTTCAATGTTGTGAGATATCTTTCGATCATAATTGTTTGTCTTCTTCTTCATGCTGATAAGCATAAACCTTTTACTTGTATTATTATTTCAAGTTACTATTACTACCTTTTTTATTATTATTATTTTTTATTATTATAAAATAAAAAGGTAAAAAGTCATCAAAACCTTAGAATGGCTAAATTTTTTTGACCCCAAGGTAATATTTTTAATTTTATTAGTATATTAAAAAAATAAAAAGGACCAAAACATTCATGCCCCATGGTGTTAGTTTTTTTAGGAGTATTTTGATTATTTTATTGTTTATTAAAATATATAATAGATGAAAATATGTTCAAATAAATTTACAATAACTAATGCGCTGTGAAAAAAAGATAAAAATACTTTTGGTTCAAATGCGAATAATTTGTTTTGCCAAGATTATAAACATTATTTTACTATTACAATAAATAGTAATATAGACTAGCATATATATATATATATATATATATATATATATATATATATATATATAT
>Ga0307511_10007662_pt1 | contig 10851 bp, 9 predicted proteins | sample 13_EM_MG_FD_200266 | JGI IMG/M metagenome (GOLD analysis project Ga0307511, IMG submission 200266) | Populus trichocarpa ectomycorrhiza microbial communities from riparian zone in the Pacific Northwest, United States - 13_EM | ecosystem: Host-associated > Plants > Roots > Unclassified | place... | reverse complement strand
CAGGCTGGTTAGTATAACTTAGTAAGAAATTACATAGTAGATGTTGGTTCAGAGTAAGTTGTGAGGTGGTGATAGATCAGCATACTGAGAATATCACTTCCTTACACCAGCACAACCCACCTCCACCACCAGTCATAGTGGATGGGGCAGAAGAGCACTACGTTGAGGAGATGCTGGATGTAAGCATATTCCGCAAGCGACTACAATACTTGGTGAAGTTCGTAGGGGATGACCAGTCGGAATGGAAGGCGACCGAAGAGGTGAATGAGCTGGAGGCGGTAGACATATTCCACGAGCATTACCCTGACAAGCCAGGACCCTTACCGGAAGGCGCTGTCTAAGCCTCAAGGGACTTCGCCCATAGAGGGGGGATATTGTCACGGCGCATAGCCCCAAGGGCCAAACGTACAGGATCGGGCGATACGAGGGCTGAGTATGCATGAAGAACGAGTTCAGCTGCTATGGATGCAGAGGATCGAAGGATCGGGTTATTGTTCGTGGGTTTCTTAGTTATCTCTATTGGCTATTTGGGTGGCAGGATCTCTATTAAACTCTCCTATATTCCCTTGTCCTCCTGCTCTCTTTCCCTCCTTACGCAACATCTTGTATATACTCTTAATACATAAGTTGCTCTCATAGTCATAGACTATGAGCGCTCTCTGGAGTTTATCCATAGTCCATAAGCCTTGCACCATTACAAATATTTGGAGAAGGGGTTGTACTTCCGCCATTAATTATATATAAAGGAGCAGGACATTATATGGGGTGGTATCAATCTCTGAAGAATTCAGAAATTAATTGTGACCAATAGAAGTTTAGTTATTCAAAGAAGGGGCGGACCAGTCATAGCTTAAGAATGGAATGGCTCAAGCATTTTCACGAGGTAACAAAAGAGACAGTAAAGAGTGGGGCATGGAGGTTGCTGATGGTGGATGGTCATGCGTCTCATATTACAATTGAGTTTATGGAGTTCTGCCTCACTGTTAATATTATTGTTTATTGTTTGCCAGCCCACTTTACGCATCTCCTTCAACCACTTGATGTTGGACTATTCTCACCCCTACAGAAAGCATAGGGCATACAAGTTGACCGTCTTGTTCGATTTGGGAATGGGGCAGTCACAAAAGGCAATTTTCTACCAATGCTTGTATCCGCACGAACTACGGCATATACCAAGAAGAGCATTCTGAGTGCATGGGGGGGAGCAGGTCTCATTCCATTCAATCCACGACATGTCTTAGACAAATTGACGTACGGACTAGCGCCACCAAGAGCCCGTGCATTTGCCCCACCACCAGAGCCCCCCACACCACGCAATACAGCTGCGCTTCACCGCCGAGTCAGACAAGCCACCCAACGTCTCAAATCCAAGGATGCGGACCTTAATCGGGCAGAACTTGCATACCTTATCCAACAACTTCAGAATTTTGGGATTGCAGCAGAGAAGGATAGGGAGCTTGAGCGGAAGACACTCCAGCAGTGGCAAGAGGCACAGAAGCTTGAAGCCAAGGTTGATAAGAGGGAGCTAGGAAGGTCTCATGGTAGAGTTATGGATGGCAAGACGCTCAAAGAATTATATCTCGAACGAGAAGCAGCTGAGGCAAAGAAGAAGAAACAGCAGAAAAAACCCCTCAATCAGCCCAACAAACGTCTGCAATGCAGCCCCACGCAAACCCGCCAGCAGTCTGGAAAACGCAAGGCAGTTTCATTTGTTACTATTAGTTCATCAGACGGAGAAGAAAGTATCAGTGGGGATGAGCTTGATGAGTGGGACAGTGATTTGGAAACTCTTTCTATTTCCTCAGATAGTTCCATTTTGTCTACTATTACCCTCGCTACTCCTGCTGCAGGGCTCTCACCTGGGGTGGAACGGCCTCATACACCCCCTTCCCCTACCCCGGGCCCCTCTGGGACGTCCCGCACTCCTTCTGGGCTTCGTGCAACTAGATCTCGTGTGTCTGGTAGATAGCCGAAAATGTGATCCACTTCCCGGTGATGGTCCGCATCCCCGTGAAGTATGCTACAGTCATGATGTTTTCCCTGCATTATTATTATCCCCTTTCGTCCAGCCTTGCGTCTCTATCTTTCCTAGGCCTGGGCACAAGCCGAGCCGCCTCGAGCCTGCCTTGAAAAATGAGGAGCCGGCTCGCGCCGAGATCGAATCTTCTAGGTGCGTGCTTGTTGCTATTTCTATGGTGCCCCGTAGCTATTTATCTATGTGCGTAACGCAGTTACCCTCAAACATCGGCGCATACTTCGTTTGGTTTTTGGTACACTAGTACTTAAGTGCGGGGGTGAGGTTACCGGAGAACAAATCGCTTTCTACTGCCCAGCTCACCAGGAGGAAAGACAGAGGTTAGGCGAGATGCACCGGTGGGAAGACACCTGGACAAGAGTATCTGGATAGGGGAGGGTAAAGTCGGATATGACGCAGCGGAGGATTTCTTTCTCTATATTAACCACCATCTCAGAGGGAGGGACTAGGGCCTATTTCTCGTCAGTTCTGGGGAACTTTTAGGAGCATTTACTGGGCCTGACAGGTGTCAGATATATCTTCTCTTGTGCAGCCAAGTGGCAAAAGGTTTCAAACGCTGCATAAGTATGCAGTAAATGTCTCATCCCTTTCCCATACAAAATCCCCAAATATGTAGCGTTTGGGCCTCTCTATGCAGGGGGGTGTTTGAAGCCTTTTGCCACCTGGCTGCATATACTGCGTGAGGGGGTCGATTAACTGACACTTCGCTTGAATTCTCCCGGGTTTCCGAGAGGCTCATCATGGTCCATATAGGACTCACATATGTGTAATGAATCCAATTAATCAATCAATTAGGTACACTAGTAATTATATTCATACTATAGTATATGTCCAGGGAAAACATCCTCGGGCAGATAACCTCCTGGATGGCTTAAGATGTACGCCGTTCCAGGCCTGTATCTACCTGCAAGACCAGACACTGCCCTCAATTCGCACCTTCTGAAGCAAGACGCCAATTGCAATGGGACAAGGACCTTTGGCCTATGGAAATTGCTCCAGGGAGAGCTCGTGATCTATGACTATTAGAGAAACGTATGTATGTATTAAGAATATATACAAGACGTTGCCGGAGGAGGGAAGGAGAGCAGGAGTGTATGGAAATACAGGAGAGTTACACAGAGATCCCGCAACCAAAGTAGCCAATAGAGATAACAAAAGAAACCCGCGGTCCATTGTACGATCCTTCGATCCTCCGCATCCTCACCAGCTGAACTCGTCCGTCATCCATACTCAGTCCTGGTATCGCCCGATCCTGTGCATCCAGCCCTTGGGTGCTATTCGCCGTGACGCCAATCTTCCAGTGCAAGTAGTGAACTTTATACCCGAAAAAAAGACAGAATCTGAGTGTGAAAATCATTTCCCGCCCCCAATCACATACTCAAAATCCGTATTTCTTTCATTGCGGTTCGGTGTATAATATAGATTGAAAATGTCTGATGTTGCCTACCTCGAGGTACTGTAAGCGTAACTTGATTGCAAAGGTTGTGCACCCCAACTCAAGGTAGGCCGTGGTCAGGCCTTGTCTTCTGGGGAAATGGTTAAAATAGGTGTTAGGGAAGGTTCGTTACCCAACCATCCTCAAACCCTGTACATACCCATCCGGAGAGCTGCGGGAGTAGTGTTGGGTGGGCCAACACAGCCGGTTGTGAAGATATCTGTACCGGTGTCACCCCACACCTGCCGAGTATCGAAGAGCAAGCGGTCTTTACTGCGGGGGCTAACCTCCAGCGGAACGCAGAGTTGGATCTTGGGGATGCCTGTATGTCTCTCTGCCTGTTGGGGATAGCTATGGAGCCGCAAGTTGGGCACCATCAGTGGAGAGCATAAGACACGAAATTCTTGAACGATTGGGCCACCGTCGTTTGATCGCTCCGCGACGGCCTAGGATGCTAGGGCGTGCCTGGTGGTGCAAAGAGGGCCTCCTATAGTAGTCTGGTTCTCCTGTGGTACGACTCTCTCGTTGTCGTTGCTTTGCTAGTATCTACTCTACATCACTGTACGCAACAGGGTATAGAATTAGGGTAAAGGTGGAAGAATAGCATATGATTGTAGATTATGCCATGAGGGCATTGCATATCAATTGATATATCTCAGCAAAATCGCAAATTGGATATAAATATTAACCCTCATTTGTGCCATCAGTATATAAAAAGATCAACATGCTCATCGACTGAGTCAGGTAGCTGCAAAACGCTCTCGACCCCAGCATATTCTTCCTCTATCTGGTCCTATAATCTTGATATAGTCAGTATATGATGGAGAAACCCTACAAAGTTGCACCTACAAATGCGAAAGCAATAATTTGACTTTGCTTGAATAACATTACCATGCTGATCCTCTAAAGACTCAACAGGTAAATATGTGCTATGGTTACATCGCAAGAAGGGAGAGGGACCGTGCCTACCTGCTCTGCTCTTCTTACAACTTAATGCAACTCAAATTCTCAATATCTACCTTCATTGCTCAGAATCGTCAGTATCTGTTATGGTTCTATGATGAGAGACGGCGGGGGTAGAAGGCTCATTGTATGCGTGAGAATGATATGAAGCAAAAGTTTTCTCAGGGTTATAAGTACAAACCTACCAAATCTTGAACGTAGAGAATGATCACGGTGATCATGAAGAGAATGACGATGATAAGAATCGAGTAACAGTGGGAAAAAGTGTTTCCGACTCTGGTACCAGACGACGGTGCACCCAATAGTTCTTCGGCTTCATGGGTGCCGGGACAATTGCTAATTGTGGGGCCTGGCGACGGTTCACCCAATAATTCCTCGGCAACATGAGTACCGGAACGAAAATTCCTGTCTATGGGGGCGGGGGACGGTTCACCCAACACATCTTCGGCAACATGAGTGCCGTGACGAGACTTCCTTTTTGTGGGGCCATTTGACGGTTCACCCAATTGTTCTTCGGCAACGTGGGTGCCGGGACGAGTATTGCTGCTTGTGGGGCTATTCGACGGTTCACCTAATCGATCTTGCTCAACATGGGTGCCCGGACGAACACTTCTGTCTAGGGGGGCTGGTGAAGGTCCACCCAATAGCTGTTCGTTAAGGCAGGGTCTCGCTGATAGTGTCAACGTTAGTTTCTTGATTAATACAGCTCGATTTGGGATTTTCTGGGGACTATACCGTTGAAAAGTTCCGTCCTCAACCTTTCAAAGTCTTTCAGCACCTTCTCTGATGGGGCTATGGGGCCAGCACGGGTGCGAGTGCGAGGAGCCACCCGCAGTAATATGGCTCTCTCGGTGCCTGTGAAGGCCTCTACAACTGAGGACGCCTGGTCGAAGAGAAGGACCTCTCTTTCGGAACGAGACCCTACCGGGGTTGACTCTATGTAATTATAGATTGTAGCCGTGGTATCTTTCAACCTTTGGCCTAGGACTTTCCTCTTGGGAGTCACAGCAGGCCTGGGATTGGCTCTTGCAGACATTGTGTGATAGCCACCGAGCTCTAGTTAAAATTTGACGGTAGAACCTGATGCTCGGGATGAGGTGGCGGTGGAGGTGGAAATGTGAGCTTTTGCTAGGCTATACGAGGTATGAGAGATTTTGAGAGCGTTTATTGGGTCTTGGGAGATTTGGGGTGGTGGAAGAGCTGGAGGGAAGTGAAGGCGGTTGGGGGGGGGGAACGCAAGGTGGAGAAGGAATGCGTTCTGAAGGCCAGAGCAGGTACACACCCATGGTGATGCTAAGGGGGCGGCAATTCAGTACCATAAATGGCAGGAAGCTGGCGCCACCGTGATAGCTAGCTAGAAATGGAAATGACTTCTGCATCCAGGAGTTGGCCCAGCCCGAGCTCAGGCCTAAATCTCCACAGAATGTATGATCCATGGTTTCAACTTTTGGTCCGCTTCATACCTAGTGCGCGATTAACCTGCCGGCCTTTCTCGACAGGGGTTCTGGTCTGGCAGACGCAAGATCACCCGACCAGGGAGTAGGAATGGGACATCGCTGGGGCAACTCCAGTGGAGCGTTATGGGACCAGAGAGGGGATATAGGCGACCCCTTTCCCTTGTGATATTCCTAGGTATGGCACAAGCCTGGGAGACAACGCATCGCCCAAATCATCGCTATGGTAGATATGTACAACCCACAATTGATTATTGTCATAGGGTTCAAAACGCGAATTTGAGTAAGGTGACATCGCCATAATAAGGAAACATTAATAACGTATCCACAACCCACGCCCCGTAACACCAGCTCAACCTATCGCGGTTAGGACGGTCAGCAACTAGTACCAAGGCACGAAGGAGGCCCCGCGTTCACAACGGCCCCGAGGGTCCCAAAGACAGGCTTACCTGTACCAACCACAGAAGCAGCAACAATCTATTTACCCCTCACCACTTCCCCATCCAATAAGAGTTGGTACCGTTAGTGGGTTCCAGGACTTGATGGTGGCGTCGTGACAGGGTTTGCATGTACTAACTACAAATCCCAATAGGATTCCCTTGATGGGACCAGTTTGTAGCTGGTCAACCACAATGGTGTCCAAATGCTCCATGTGCAACTATACCGGTCCGATTTGTTAGTATATACACTAGTAAAATGCAAAAGAAAGAAGATGAATGCAAGATTCGGCTTCAAACTGAGGGTTAGGAAAGCTTACAATTGCCGCAGTATCTGTACCCAACACCGGAGACCACCGATACAGAAACCGTATTGTGGATGGTTCCTTCTCAATGTTTTTGCAAAGGGTGTTCATCAATCTTTGCAGTTCTTGGGTCCGCACTACGTTGTAATCGACCACCAGCTCACCCATCCGAACCATGAGAGAAACCCGTTCCCGAGCTTTCGTGCAGGTCGTGGCGGTGGAGGCATGCGATCTCAATCGACCTCGCTGGTGGTTGGGGACGACATGGCGCACATGTGTCGACTTTGCGATTGAAGCGAGTAAGGGGGAAGGCCCGGGGGGATACTGAGGATTCCACAGATCAGGGCGGAGCGTCTGGGATTCGGTGGAGGACGGAGGTCGATGTCGGTCAAGGTGCAAGAACCTCGGGGCGGATATGTGGGTTCAGCTGGTGCAGCATAGTCTGGTTGGCACAAGCCCCTCGGAACAGGGCTGCAGGAATCCACTGGTAGAGTAGTTTGTATAAACAGTTCTGTGTTCTCACGAAAATTGCAATCGCCGAGATAAATGGACTTTCGTGAGCAGAGTTGACAGATTGCACATACACGCTAATGGGGACAGCTGGAAAGATAAACATATTTTTTCCCCTATCGTGATCGGGACTCCGTACTCGGGTGCAACCAAATTAAGCCCAAGTGGCTCGCACGTGCGGACTGGCACATCTCGTCCCGCCAGGCTCAATGCGGACTAGTCTCGTTGGCTCGATCGCGCAGTTGGTACAATACAAAGTGACACCAAAAATACTACAAAGCGATTGTTGGAATCAATACATTATGAATTTAAGTCTACGCTAGGAAGTCTTTTCAGGTTTCTGTGGGCACGTAAGAGATCCTAGGTCTTCGGTACTATTGCTACAAGTGCAGAAAGAGCACTAAGCTCTGAGCTGAATAGCGCATAATCATGCATATTTTTGATTTTTGATTTTCATTTTATAAATAATATTCTGCACTGATGAGAACCTTAAATTCCAGACGTGTACCATGGCTGTAAAAGGAACCATTTGACGTGCACATTCTATTAAGCTGCCACTTACCCGATCGAGGCCGTTTTGAACGCCCCATTCCCTAGTCTGGTTGGCACCCCATTCCCCTTATTGAACTGGCGTGGGTCTGGACGACGGACATTCGCCACATGTGGGCACCACCACGATTTCCACGGTCCTATCAGGCTCTGGGCAAGCGCTGGGTGGGTTGTATTCGCACACACTCTCCCAGTAAGCACTGCCACAACCGTTGCATTCGTACCTAATGGCTAAACACATCCTTGCTGCGGAATGATTGTTCAAACTGTCGTTCGTTGTGAGATCAGTCGCTGGTTTGGTGGCCGTGGAGAAGGATGATACAATCGTATCTGTCCCAAAAGGTTGCGTGATTCGGAAGCTCTCAAGTATCTGAATTGAGTTCTATTGTAAGTGAAGCGTTGAAATACTGAGGTGTGGGCACGTGGTTAGCTCAGGAGTAGTGAGATGGTGCTGGTAAGTAGGTTGCAACCTGATATATATGCAAATATTCCTTGGCCGGCCCACTAACGTGAAAGGTTAAATTGGTTGGCCACTCCATTGCCCACCCAACTGACCACTCTATCGACAACACCATTCGCCCATCCTCATCATGACCTAGGTATTTATAGTACAGGGTGCCTTAAGGCCTCAATGCGTGGAACATGACCTGCCTGGGTAGCTGGTTCAAAGGTATAAGTCAGCCAGTATTGAGCTAGGTCAACCCAGATGTATGGTGTTCCTACTGGCTCAGTGGGTTCCATAATTCATACAGTAAAATATACATTTCGATACTCAAATGGTTCTTCGAGACAAACGGTTTAAAGCCGGCTTGTACTTCCATAATCCACTCTTCCCTCCGTGACAGATTGCAGAATATCTGCAGCTGGTATTTGTGGTATCAGAGTTGTTCAAATCATTTATGAGAATTTAGTTTGTGTATGGTATTTTTCTCCTTTTCACAAGCCTCTCTCCACTCCTTTACCAGCTTTGTGGATGTCATCTACCGCTCTTCATGTCCGTAGCTCAGTAGAGATCTGGTTTCCAATTGCTAACATACCTACCTAGGCCCATGCTTCCAGAAGGCACAAACAAGGTTAGATAAACGGCATCGGCGGAAACATTCAGTCAGCTAACACCACACTAACAATAAGAAAGGGGTAGGGTAAACCGTTTGGGCGAGTACTAGCAATGCAATATATGAGGGGTGGCACATCATACAGAAAAGATATATGATGAGGTGGACAAGGGCGGCAAGTGGGCCTGAGCTCCTCTCAACCGAATGGTGGTCTACACTCTGTGGCCCAGAATGAGCGATTAAAGCGCCTTATGGACCAGCATGTCGTATCGGTTCAGCAGTGCACCCTCGTCGGCAGTGGAATTTCGCACAACTGTTCAGTTCTAGGGGTCGACTATGGCTTTGGTTCTGATGCCAGGACACCATAGACATTGCCCTACGAGGTTGTTTTCTTCAGCAAAAAAGTGCCCTAAAATCTTGTTACTACCCAAATCGATGTTTTGTTATTTCTAACATAATATTCCAACTCATTGTACAAGGCAAAGCCGTGGGGAGTAATCTTCTCTACTTAGGTTACCCTGAACTTCAGAATCGGCAAAGTCCCTCTTCTTTCTATGCGCTCTATCACTAGTAACTTTCTATTCTGTTTTAGGTTATTTGGCAGTGTCTGGTTGCGATTCATTTGGTATCTTTCACATTCTATCATTGCACGGATATAGTGCGATGACATATATGACCGCGGTGCCACCCCGACAACCACGTTGGCAGGACGAGCGCTTGGTCGGATCTCAACAACCAGAACAGCTACAGATTAACGGATGACACCACGAGAAAGCCTTCGTCGCCTACAACAAGAATATCTACTCAGATCTTGGGGGAACAACTATCGCGACCCTTTCCCCCTCGTCTGAAGCTTCTCTTCTCCTCTTCCCCGCTCTCTTCTTCCTCTTTTCTCACGGAAACATCCCCAACGAGCATTGGTCCACGAATCCTCCCACACTAAACGGGCAACCACACCCTCGACAAACCAATGAATAAAGGATTTGATAACTCCCACAATGGAGTATCAACCAACCAAAAACAACCACCCCGGATTCCAACCAACGACCACACCACTCCCCAGCCAATCAACGCTCACCACCACCAACCATGCCGCCCAGAGGAAAGAGAAAGAATAACCCCGGAAAGGACGACCGGACCTGCCCTCCACTCAATACCCGCATTCCGGTCACCGACCACCCGAAGCCACTGAGGCTTACAACGGCACCACCATCGTATATGGGCACATGGTGCTACAGCCCAAGCCACAGGCAAGACCAATGCCCCCTGCACACAACCCACCTACATCACGACCTGCGCCACAGGAACCCTGCATCTCCGCCCCACGAAAGCCCCTCACCCCCGCCACCCAACCACCGCCGCCGCCTCCTACGTGCACCTGGTGCCTCGGCACCGACCACAGAGAAACAGACTGCCCCCACGCAGACCAAGAGGACTTGGGCTCAGACTCGGAGTACGATGACATCATCTCAGTAGTCACCAACAAGCTCCTCGGCACTCCCTCCTCGGTCACCACCCACAGAATTGCCTGGTCCCTGTCACGAATCTTGGACTTCTTAGGTTTCGAGATACCACTAGACCCCCGCATCACCAAGGAAGCGGAGTCCTACCAAGCGAACCTCACGACACTGATGCAACAGGAGGAGGAGTTCGAGGCCATGATTACCGAACTGAACGAGAAGTCCCAGCTGCAGGTGGACCTCACCCAACGAAAGGCAAAGGCGATACGGGATCAGGAGGAGCTTCTGCGAGAAGCAACCACACGTCCACCAACATCGAATGTCGCAACGCAGGCCCCATCCCACCCCTTAAGAAAGACCGAAGGCACTCAGACATCGGCACCACCACTAATGAAATCCGACGGCACCCAGACGCCGGCCCCACCACTACCACCAGCAAACAGCGTCTCCACCCAGACCACACCACCTCCGGCTGGTACCTACGCGGAGGCGGTCACCCAGACGCAATCACCTCCGGTCAAAAAAGGAAAGCCGAGCGCCAACCAACGACCACCACCACCACAGAAAGGCAAAGGCAAGGAGCCCCCCTCACCCCCCAAGGACAAGCCCCAATCCCCGCGCCCCCCGCGAAGACATCAACAAACAACG
>Ga0307511_10007659_pt1 | contig 10854 bp, 4 predicted proteins | sample 13_EM_MG_FD_200266 | JGI IMG/M metagenome (GOLD analysis project Ga0307511, IMG submission 200266) | Populus trichocarpa ectomycorrhiza microbial communities from riparian zone in the Pacific Northwest, United States - 13_EM | ecosystem: Host-associated > Plants > Roots > Unclassified | place... | reverse complement strand
AACATGAGCGGAGAAAAATGGAGAAAGAAACCAAACAAATTAAAACATATATACATGTTAACGTACAGATCCACTCGAGACAAAAGATCACCAAAAGAAATTCTTTGTTTTCTGGGTTTTTTTTTTATTTTTCATCTGCATTGACTTTAGTCTTGTCGGTGACGAATTATCTTAAAGAGAGGAAGGCTGATGGATCGATGAATATAGAATAGGGTCAAGATACCGTGCAAGTTTGGATTTGTAACCTAAAAATCTTTCTTTTAGGGTTTTAAATTACTATAATTTAAGCAGCATTCACCAAAATTGAATGGCTGCTGTCAATGATACTTGATTTATTAATATTCCCAACGTACGCAAAACGGATGATAATTGAACAGGACTGCATGAAAATGAAATATATTTATTATTGATTTGGTAGAAGATGATCAGAATATTCGTAATAATTAATTAGTAGCTGATTTCACGGAAAAAGTAGAGATTAAATGCTACCTGTCTCTCCCGTTGCATTAACTTGTTCTACCAAGATAAAGATTTAATTAAGGTATACGCAAGCTGTTCCGGACACCCACGTTAAATTAAAAAACAATAAAGATTGTACTTGGACTGGTGGGAGTTAGATTAAATCAAAATGGATCATAACTTTCCTTTTTCTTCTTTCATTTCTTAAGAATTAATCTCTATATATATGTATGTATTGTTAAGTTAATGATGAGGCCTATATATATATAATGATAATAACTTATTGAGTCCATTTTATTTCATTTTATTTTAAATAATGTTTGGGTTCGGATTAATTTTTATGTACCATTCCACGACTTGGAACGAAAACCTTAGAAATCTCATATCTTAACAACTTCAGCAATGAAGAAACATTCAAAATTTATCTAATTTAATTATCTAAGTTTTGTCAATATCGAATAAATAAATTCCTGTTGAATTAAAGTAGGTTTAAATTTGACCAATCATCTGAAATTCTAGAATGATGATCAAGTCACTGTGGTTGGTTAACTATGATATTTTCTTAAATTAATAACTATATAGTACTCCAAATTAGCTATGGATCTAATCTAATGTTAATGTCCCCTCGCTAAGAAAACCTGGTTTTACTGATTATAAAAGTAGTCTGATATTCACAAATTCGGTTTTTGGTTGAATTGACTATATCTTACCATAGAGATATTTGTATTTACTCTTAACTAACAAATAATTTAGAGCAGACTACCAAACCACTCGTATTATATATGAATTACTACAATATTCTATGCCCAAATAATCTAAATTAAACCATATTACAAAATAAAAAACCGCACCAACTTGATATGGCCTTAAATTCCATGATCTTGACAAACGAGGACTCGCGCTAACCATTAGAAAAACAATATATATAATAATGACAGATAATCGAAATGTAGAAAATTCAAAGGGTGTTTTGCTGGTGACAGTATTGTCACTATTGACATATTGGCTAATCTGGTCCCTCTTTCGATGATGATCATGAGCCTTCCATGTATATACAACACTATTTAAAAAAAAAATTAACAAATACAAACAAAAATATAATATAATTTTTTCATCAGTAAATTATAGTGATTTTTCAATAGAATATACCCTAAATGTATCTATTAATAGATACCAATAAAAACATTTTATTCATATAAACCAAAGGAATTATAATGTGAATAGAAGAAATGGAAAAAAAAAGCTAAAAAAATCCGATGACGCGTTATTTTTACAGATAAAGTTACTGACGGATTTAAATTTGTTAGTAAATCCATATGTAATATTTAATTTATGACCTGACAAGCGACGCTTCGCTCTCCCTCCCTTATTTGTTTTTCTTCCTCTATATTTTCTGCAACAAACAACACACATCTCCAATTTTATGACAAATCAACCTCCCACTACAAACCCGATCACCCCAATACTTTGTTTGTCAATATCCATGTTCTGATTCAAATTTTATTGAGGATCCCCACTTCAAATAAGCAAAACTACCTATTTTTTTATTTGAATTTATTTTAAAATGTTAATTTTTATTGCATATTTTTGTTGTATCTGTATTGTTTTTGTGTTTATTTGTTTTAAAGCTTTTTCCTATTTTTCAGACCGTCGTATGTCTCAGAAGTTGTGTGAGTGAAATATATTCAGCACGTGATTTCAGAATATTTAGTGTGAAGATCACACTCCGGTGCGGAGAATCAGAACCAGCATGTTCATGGTTCAAGTACCACTAACATCGAAGGCTCTGTTTTGTTTGTTTTACATGCAAAGCGGATAGTAAGATTTTTTTTTAATTACATCTGTTTTTTTATTTGTTATTCTCTATAAATATATTTAAATAATAACAATTTTCTCTAGCAGGCTACAGTTCTTTGAGGCGAGCTAAGCCCGATGGAGCTTTTTGTGAAAACACACGAGCAGAGTGATGACCGCTAAAAAAGAGTGTATCGACTCGTGGATAGCCGAGCTCAGCACTTTATGGTATGTTGGTCTTCAACCATTTTTTTTTAAGTTATTATTTTTCTGAATTTGCTGAGTTTTTTTTTTCCAGGATACATGTAACATCCAATTTAAGGAGAGGTATGAGAACAATCATTCGACCCGTCTGGATATCGATCTGGATTTGTGGTTGGAGGCATAATCATTCGGTGGACCTGATAGAAAGTATACGGTCTCTCTAACATTAAGGGCAAATACTTGCGGACAACCTGCAATATTTCAAATACTGGATGCTCACAATCAGTTCCCAGCACTCAAACTCTGAAGTTCAGGCAATTTTAGACCAACAAGCTCAAGCTCAGATGACCCATCTTATTGTTGATTATGAACGACTCAGTGTTGAGACGACCGAACTTTGACAATTGGTAATAGAAATGAGATCACAGATGGATGGTACATGTACTCCCCTTTATTTTCCCTATGGTACCGGCAAAGACCCTTCCCCTCCTCCTCCTACAGTGCCTCTATTTCAGATTAATTGTATTTGAACTTATACATATTTAAATTTATAATAAATATCTTATTTTTATATTTATTTATTTTAATTCAATTATTTTCTACTTTTTTAAAAAAATTAAATTATTACTGACAGAGTTACCCATTGACTAAGTCAGTTAGTTTATTCTAAAAAGTTGAAAAAGAATTACTACAAATTTTACGGCTACTCTTTACTCACCGATAGAATTACAAATGATTTGTTTGATAGTTATATGTCAAATTCACCGAAGAGAAGACTGACAAACTAAAAAAATCACTAATGAAATTATATATGATTTTTCTATCATTGATATGTTATAGTCATTGATGAAAATACCAGTGGAATAAAGCGGTTAATTTTTTTTTTTGCGTGCTTTTGCCATTAGTAAATCCGTTGGTAAAATTATTATTGATGGACTCATCGACAAACCACAAGTCACCAATAAGAGTTTTCCCGACAGAGTATTGCCATCTATGAGCTCGTCGGTTAAATTCGTGCCGACGAATTGAGATTATAAATACCAACAGAAAATTCTATCGGTAAATCTAAAAATAGGTTTATGTTATTTTATGTGTTGTATAATTATATTTTGAGCAATTCCTATTTTACTAATGATAATTTCACTTCACTTGAATATAATGGATACTATAGGAACTAACTAGATGTTTTTTTTATGAGTAGTTATTTTATTAGATGAATAATAAATAAATATGAATATTGTTAAATCCAACTCGAGACTGACTCGACATATACATATTATTTTTTATTAAATAATCAAGTAATGAATATCTAAAATGAAAACCCAATAGATTGGATGGATGAATATTTAAAAGTTTTTACTTGATAAATAATTAATGGAGTATAAACATAATAAAAATCTTATCCACGAGTATTCATTTTCATCCATATCTACTTTTAATGGCATTTATGCTTATTCTTATCATTATAAATGTGCATGGAATTCTAGCTATATATTGAACCAATCGAACAAGTACATGCGCTGAAAATGCTCTATATTGTCCACACGATGTAATGGTTAAGCCGTTGAGGTATCAATTATGGGCAGAGATGTTAGATTATATTAATGCTCAATTCAATTGTGTCAACATGAGAGGGAATATGTATGTGATCAACAAGGTGCGTGGCTTTTTTCTCTGACTTCGTGAATGACAAACGCGTGCCTTGTGGATGCCAAGTATTCAAAGAAACTACCCTTTGACATCGGCAACACACTGAATTATATGGGCAACTGCCATTTCACTGCTCTCTCGAGAACATCATAGATTATGTTCATAATCCACATTAGTGAATTCAAATCAATAGCAAGGGTTTTCGTTCATGCCTGAATGCCGTAGGTTTTGGTTTTGTTCTTGGATTGACATATTGTCAAGTACCTCTCTTTGCTCAAATTATATGAATATATCGTGATAAAAAATAGTAATGTGATTTTAATCAATTGGTGTTTAGATTAGTGGTAATCTTCCAATAAAAAAGGAAATTATCGTCATCGAAAATAAAATTACGAGTATATTACTTGAAGAAATTTCATGTCTGTACACCTATTCCATTGAAAATAAAATTATCAACGAAAAAACAAATGAAAACTTGTCATCGAAAAATATATCGTTAATGATTTTTATTTCATCGGTAGTATAATCACCGATGAACTTATTGATAGAATTATCGTGCCAAACAAAAAACTTTATTGGCATCAATTCTCTTGGTAAATCCATTAGTGATTATGACATATTACCTACAGAATAAACCATTGGTAAATTCATTGATGATTATATGTATATTACCAACAGAATTAATTCATCAGAGAATCACATATAATAGTGGCAAGTCCGATAAATTGGTTTTCAACTCTCTGATGGACATAGTCTATAGATAATTTCATTGGTTTTTCAAAATCCATTGGTATTATATGTAGTTATTTTCTTAAAAAAAGAACAATAAAATTAAACAAATTAAAATAAAAGAAAAAAGAAAAAAATTGTAATATTAATTTTAAAAAATATTATTAAATACATAGAAGTTAGAGGAGGAGATAGAGGCAGATCTTCGCCGAAACCAGGAGAGCGACGAGGGGGAGCACAAGTACCAGTGAGAGTTGCCAATAGTTGCTTGACGACATTCATTTTATTCCTCAGTTGGGTCATCTCAGCTTGAACTTGTTCTCGTAAAAGTGTCTAGACGGTTGATGATTACTAGCTCGATCTAGATTACGAGGTCCCAACGGTCGAGACACTACGACCCACTCACATATCCTTTTCCACAATATTGGAGATACCATAAATCGGATTTATATCAAGTCCACCAGTAGATCCGGTCTCTAACCAAAAATTTAGATCAAGTTCTAGATGGGTTGAATGATCATCCATGTATCTCTCACACAGTCAAGTGTTTTATGTTTCCTAAAAAAAAGTCAACAAATATAAAAAAATAACAACTTTTTAAAAAATATTGAAATCCAACTTACCACAAACTTCTAAGCTCGATTATCCACGAGTTGTTGCACCCTTTTTTGTCTGTCCTCCTTCCATATGTGGGTTTCAACAAAAAAGTTCCATTGATCTTGGATCACGCCCAAGCACCGTAGCCCACAAAATAAACCTAATATTAGTTAAACATTTTCATATTATAGATTAATTTGTTTTGCACATGAAATGAATGGAATAGATCTTCCGATGTGCATGGTCATGTAATCATGAATCTTCTTTGTCCGGTTATTTGAACCGGATTGTGACCACCTCAAGAAACACTCGGATATCACTTGCTGGATATAAGCATCCTAGATACGTTTTATATTTCATTGAAAACCGAGGATGAACACTATTAAACTGCTTCTAAGCTTCACCATCAAAAGGGTGCACTATAACTCCATCCTCCGTATCATGTGAATGATGTCGTGTCATATGCTCAACAGTCTTTGAAGACATGAATAGCATTTGCAGCCTATGAGCGATTGGAAAGTATCTTAGTTTTTTATGTGCGACAAGAGTCTTTCCCCTACTAGTTTTGGGTTTAAACCGAGCATGCCCACGGGTTCTGCACTCGGTAAAATCTATATTTTCACGGTATTATAACATGCAGAAGTTTGGACACATAATTTTCTAGTATCCTAAGCAAAAGGGTTTCATCATGAATTTAGCATCATAGAAGTTCTCTTTCAACCTATTCCTTTCAAGTAAAAAAGTTCTCGCCCATTCAATAATTCTGTCATAACCAGCCTCACTCAGCCCATGATGTAACTTGATGGTGAACATTTATGCAACAATCGATAATTTATTGTGATTTGTGCACCCATCTTATAATGGTTCATTGGAATCTTTCAAAAGTTTAAAAAACCTAGTTGCAGCTGCCTTTGGTTCTTCATCAACACTTGAATATTCACATGCATAATCCTAATCCATTCATATTGTATCCATTGTCATATTCCTATAAGGATAACTACTATCATTTATAACTTCATGCACATTACTAAAACTAGAAGTTAAGCCACTTATCCTTTCTATTATGGTCTTGTAAGGAACATAAAGTTCTCTGTGTGCAAACCAACATAAGTATTTTTCAATGAACCTTTTGGTAGAAGATGTATCGTAATAATATTTGGATTGAGAAACTTTTTATTTTTATACTTCTTATATAGACATTTAATATCGCCTTCACTAATATTTATTGGATTAAATATTGTGTAATTAATAAAACTCATAACCCTATTACACTAAAATGTAAATATTCATCAAAGAAGAAGAACATATTATTTAATGTTCATGTAAGAGAAGAAAAGAAGAAGAAGAATATATTATCTACAGTGCCTTCATAACTTGAGCAGAGCATTGTAGAAAACACCATATGAACAAACAAAAGTAGGAAACACTGAATTTATTGATTATAAAATGGACCACAAAATTTGATTGTACGATTGCCTCTTTGCCGGAGGAACCCCACCTATACATAGGTGGGACGCTAGCCGCTAGGTAATTTATTGGCTGGGTTCCCACTGGTATCTCTGGGCACACTAGGCAAAGTCAAGTTAATTATTTCACGAAAAGTCGCTGCATATTCTGTGAAGATCATTCAACACTAGCTTCCTATTAGAATTCACTTTTTGCTTTGACAAAAACACCGGCTAGCTTTCACATGTCCTTACCTTGATCTTTCCTCAGCTATATTTATATGTTTCACTATCAATTATATATTGTGACGAACACCTGTACAGATGAGCAAGACAATTCTAACTTCTAGATCTTTATTTTGTAGGTCCTCGTGATGGGTTTTCTGATTGATAATTGGGCAGTTAATTTCATCGATTGACAATTAATGTTATACAGGTTAGAAAACTGGGTTTCGAGTTTCAAAATCTCTGAAGGGACAAAATATCAGGTGCAGGGACCCTGGAGTATAATCACACATGAACTATCAATAGTGGCTACAAGTACAATAGGAGGCCACCTTAGCAGGCAGGTTTCAAAGTTTGGTGTAACTTAATGTGTTGATCAAGTACTACAGAAGAATATATATATATTCTTCCCAAAAAAATGTGATTAAATTTATCGAGTCATGAGTAGGTATAGACCTTGGGTGGTCAAGTTGCATCGAAAGATTGTATGATCAAATTTCTTCAAGGACTAGTTTTACTGAACATTCAAATGCAGAAGGTCAGAAATCATTTTTCAAAGAATTTCACGCGTTTTCGAATAAGTGAATTCAAGAAATTTCGTGCTCTAAACTTTGTGGTCCAGGGGTGCTTTGAGAAGGACTCGAAACCAAACATACAAGTGAGACTGGCGGGGGGTAAACCTAGATACGTATTGTACACTACGGTCTCTTTTCTGTTGGGCTTATGGAGCATGCTTCTTCAATGGTAGAAGAAACAGCATGCCGTATCAAGTATGACCAAATGCAATTACGAGTAGTATAACTTAACTGGCCAGATTTTATATTTATTTTTTAGATATTACCAGTTTGAGTTTCACAAACCTCAGGGTCATTGAAAGCTTACATGGTCGTTAATTTTAAAACCCGTGAGATTAGTCGAAATATGCACAAGCTGGTTCAAACATCCATATTAATAAAAAAAAAAGAGCAAATACACCTTGACGAGTCTATATATAGGGTGCCACTCCTACCCTTTTTTTGTAACCCGAAAAAAAAAACAAAAAGAGTAAATCCCACTGATAAATCACGTTATCCAACATGGTTTCACAAAAAAAAAAAAATCAAGGTATATCGATGAGATTCACATTGTTCAATTTAACTCACTCTTGAAACGAGAGGAGTTATCCTTGTGCGCTGTATAGGCCTAAATTAGGGTCGCCTTGTTGTATAAGCTCGTGAATATAGGCCTAAACAAGGATTCTCGTTAATTTAATTTTTTTCTCTCTCATTTATCACATCGCTCCAACATACTTGCAAGTAAATGTCAAAGACTCAAAGTGATATCATCTTCTTCTACTTGTAAGTAGCACAAGGTTCGAATTTTCTCACGTAAGATTTTGATATTCAATGGCCCTATAATGGAGTAACGACAACAAATGTTTGCCAAGGATCAATTAATTCATTTCTGAAAACGCACTATATATGAGAAGAAAAAACAATTAATTAATTGGTTCCCCTCCCAAATCTTTCCAAGAAATCCTTCCATCTTTTTTTTTTTTTTAATTTTTTCCCTCTTGATTGGAATATTCTCAAAGGGGCCTTCCACAAGCTTGCTAACAGAATAAAAGGGACAAACCCTCCATGAATTATTTATTACATTTGCTTTATCCTCGCATTGATTGCTTCACTATTTTGTTTTTCATGGAAGCAACGAAGAAGAAAAAACTCAAACGATAGTATGGTCGTGACTAACAGCTGATCACCAATTTAGTTTCTTGACAATTCCAATTTCCAAATATACACATCTATGATTGAATTGTCGTTGGTGTCAAGAAGACTAGGCCAATGCCTGATTGCAGTATTATTTGCCAAAAAGACTAGAGTGAAAAGGGATCGATCGGGAGTTAATTGAACACTGTCAATTTCCTTTTCTTCCTTCTCCTTTAATCACCATATGCAATTTCAAGTTCCCTTAACTTTTTAATTTTAAATTAGTAATTGATTTCCCCCCTTTTATCTTAATTTGATCATATATATTCGTTATAAAGAAAAGATAATTAATTTACAGCAAATAGACGGTGTATTAGTATAAAAGACCTGCTAACAAATTTATATTCGAAGATGTGAGAATAAGAATTTAATGCTATGTCATTTAGGTTGACATAATTAAAAACAATGGACTGATTTTTATTTGCAACATTTTTAATCCAACAGTCAATCTCTAATTAATAAATTAAGTACAAATTAAAGACGTACAATTAATTCACCAAAAAAAGAAACACGGAAGAACTCTCTAGCGACTTCGTTTATGTGAATCAAGCCAATGATATGCACACCTGGTTTGTACAATAATAATTGTCTCTTGAGAAAATGCATAGGAAAACAATACGAGTAGCTTTTGCACAAAGTGGCCTGGTTCCCCAGATTTGATAGGAATGCTATAGCCATCGAAGGTAAAACATGGTACTCCATGCAGCCGCCGTCAAGAAGGGCGAAAGAATTTGTTAGCACTGACGTTATAATTCCATGGCAGCAATGTTAGGTTTTCCTCGTTTACTATTATGATGGATCGATTGACATTATAATTCCTTGGCATCAATGTTGTCCTCATACTATATAATATGATGGATTGACATATACGATAATATTGAACCATACAAGGCATAGTCTTATTCTGATAGTCCTCATTTCCTGAAAACTATCCTAATTAACACATATACACACACAGTTTTGTCAAATCTTTCTTTTTTTATTGTACTTTATAGACACAAATTAATTACCAATTAAAACATATTTATTAAAAAAATGGCAAAATTCAAAGATAAGAAACTAGAATGAAAAATACAGCAAAAAAAGATGATTTTGCTAAAATTAGGGCCAAAGTATACTTTAGTCCTCCAACTTTTCAGATTATAAGTTTTTAGTCCCTAACAATTTATGAAATTTAATTTTGATCTCAAATTTCATTTTTCTTATTTTTTTGTCTCTGGTTTGAAAGAGAAAAGAGAGTGTTGTTAGATTCCGATGGTAGAACGAAAAGTCTTGATTGAGACCAATTTTGGCCATGAAAGTGGGCGATTTTGGTTTCAATGGGGCTCCTTTTGATGAATAAAGCTTGGACAAGGTGTTGTTTTCCCCTTAAACTTGCCTAAAATGGTGGATCTAAACTGGAAAAAAAAAATTAGTTTTAGGTTGATTGTAGGTTTTGGAGACAATTTTCAGGTTGTTAAAGGCTATTGATATGTTTTACAAGGTGTTGATGGTGTTTATATGATTTTTTTCGGGTCGAGATGTGGTTAAAAATGAGTTTTTCTTGGTCTAAAACGGACTAGCCTGATTTTCTGGCAATCGAAGGTCACAAGAATCTAGGTAGTAGAGGCGACACATCGCCTCTATTTTTTTTTTCAAATCATTGAGGGGTGGACGACCTGTCATCCGTTCCTTAAGAAAAATTAAAAATATACATATCTTAAGGTCAGGTGTGTGTCCAGGCCCGCGCGCCTGAGCCTTTTTGTGGAGGCCCACAAGCTATGGGCCTTCCTAGCCTGGGGCCTTTTTCTTTGTTTTTTTTCTTATCCATTATAATTGCATTTGTTTTTTTTAATTGTTCTTCTCCTTTTTTTTTCCTAATTTCATCGCTTATATTGGGTTGATAATTAATTGGTCAACGTAATTTGTTTCAATTTAATTTTTTTCCAATCATTTTGATATTTTGTTGGTTCTTAATTTTATAGATATTTATTTTAGATAATAAATTATTTAAAAAAAATTGT
>Ga0307511_10007657_pt1 | contig 10856 bp, 8 predicted proteins | sample 13_EM_MG_FD_200266 | JGI IMG/M metagenome (GOLD analysis project Ga0307511, IMG submission 200266) | Populus trichocarpa ectomycorrhiza microbial communities from riparian zone in the Pacific Northwest, United States - 13_EM | ecosystem: Host-associated > Plants > Roots > Unclassified | place... | reverse complement strand
ACGGGTTCATGTAGCAAGTTATGAATTTATGTTGATTCCATTCTTGACCCTTTTATCTCGGATTCTACAAAAAATGATCTTGTTTTTTGAATTTCTGGTCTGAGAGATTAGATGATAGGTTTTGTAAACTATTTGGTATACAGCTTCAGTGAACGCTCTTAGTATTCGCTTTTTATGGTGGGTTGACTAGAGTTTATATGTTGTTGGCGCTAAATATTTATTTCTACTAAATTAGATAGTTGAGTTTGAGTTCCATCCAAAAGACTCAAGCCTTGTGGCGGGTGGTCCATTCTCGGCTTTATATATTAATCATCTATTGTTTATTTATTCGATGTGGGATAGGTTCTCTAACAGTTTGCAATCTTAGATTCGTCAACTTTTGCTAATGCCTTTGATGTTTAGAATGCTGCAAACCAATCCCAATTTGAAAAATCTCCAAATTGTATGGATTAAATTTTGTTTTGTTTGTTGTGTTTGCATGAATATAATGTAGTCTACTTCAACCAAAATCTGAAATTGGTGTTTAAATTTTGATTGTTACTTGTTTATGTTGATTTTTAATTGTTGTTTCTTTGATTGCAGCTTGTGCGTAGCAACAACCGCCGGTTTATGCCATCGCAGGCAGATGAAGAGGCTCATCAGTTGTCCTACCTACAAAAGCACATGGCTAACATTCTCTCTCTTTTGGCAGAGCCTGTGGAAGGAGAAGGGGAAGGCGAAGGAGAAGGAGAAGAGTCTCTGGTTTGTAAAAATATTTCTCAATAGTTGGTTAAATAGGAACATTTATATGTTTTGCACGCATCCTCTAGGCATTATAACTTTCTCCTCATGAAAGTATATTTCCAGAATAAATATGATTTGGAAAATGTTTTAAGGTCAACTTGTGAAATTTTATTGACACATATTAATGCTTGGATCTCTTGGTGTCTTCATAATTTGTTTTCTGCTTGTTGGTTTCTTTTTCATCTGGTTTTAATTTGCTACTTTAACTGCACTTTATTAGGTTTTATCCATGGAAGGATTCGAGCACCTTGGATTTCTTCTTCAATTTGGTGACAAAGGATCTGAAGTAGTTACCTTAAGCCAAGCTGCCCCATTTTTTGCCAATTCAGATCCTGACATGCCTGCCGTTCCTGCTCCTGCTACACAAGTCCATGATTGGATTTCACAGAATATATCATCTGCTTTGGAACATATTACTGAAAGAATTTCTGCCAAAGAAAATGGGCCAGCCAATTCATCTGATTCTGATGTAGCCATGACTGATGCCTGTACAAGTTCTATCAAGACCCCACCTAGTGCTAGGGGTTCATGTTTTATCGAGGGGATCTCTAAGTCATCATTTGTAAAGCAACCATCAGATCTTAAAGGTTCTTCTTCTGTAAAGGTTAGCATTGTAATGAATATTATCGTTCCATCTCTGTTCCTTCATAAAAATAACCAGATAGCATTTTTGTGAACTTATGATTTCTTAATTTGAAGCTATTGCTTCTAACAGGGATTGTTAAGGATATGTGGTGGATTTTTTAGCCTAGTTCAATACAATTCTGCTGGACTTAAAAGCATGTATTTTTCCCTTAAAATGCATGGCAGGTTTAATCCTTGGTATGTTAACATGCAAATCACATCATTAAAACTTAGATTAGCTTGTAATGCTGATGGGATTTGACTTTATGAATTTGGTTATGAACTCTGGTCGTGGATATGCCTGGCTTCTCTGAGATTTATATGTGTTGTCTGAACCAATTTGCACCGTACAATGTTGATATGCTATCATGTGTACTATCTCATGAAGAGAAAAGAGCCCTTCCTTGACCATTGTTTTGGTGAACATTTCTTTGCTTGCTTTGTCTATGCAGCATAGTTTTTAAATTTGTCTGCTTCAAGGTTGTATTGTTTTTTGGCCATTTTAACTGTGTTGTGTGGTTGCAGGTTCTGAATTGTCATGATTCCATCCTTTACATCTTAGCACCTCTGAGATATGCTACCATTTATGGATGCTCTGATGCTACTATAGTCCTTGGAGCTGTTGGCAAGGTAGTAACAAACACTTGGTTTTTGTGAGTACTGACTGTTTCAGTCACCTAGTGTTCATATCTGCTGGAAATCTTTCTCTTGTGGTTTAGTCACCAAATGTACCTCCTTTGTTAAATGAGAAATCGAATGGTATAAATTTCTTAACAATTGATTTTTCACCACATTGCTGTCTATGAGTGTATGTGCAAGTGTGTATGGCATTATCATCTATTGCGTTTAGCACCTGTAGTTCTTATTAACTCTTCATGTGTTGATGTACCACTTGATATTTATGTGAATAATATTTAACATAACCAAGGAATCTATAGTTGTCAATATTCTGTATGGAGAGCGTACCTTTCCACATTCCTTCAACTGCTGTATCTTTTCCTAGTAGCCATTACTCTTGGTGAGTGATTAGCCTTGCAGCGTGTGCCTTCATCAACTCATGTTGAGGGTTATGGGTTATTTCTAGGTAAAAAAATGGTGACATGTATGTCTTTCAATGTCTTTTACAGGCTGTAAGGATTGAACATTGTGAGCGAGTTCATGTTATTACAGCAGCTAAACGAGTCTGCATTGCCAATTGTCGCGAGTGTGTGTTCTTTCTTGGGGTAAATCAACGACCACTAATTGTTGGTGATAACCATAAGCTACAGGTGAGCTTTTGACCATCCTCTTTTTGTGCCGTAAACTGTTAGCTGTCATGGCTGTTATAATATTCTGCATTGTAAATTACACTTACAGAGGAGAGAAGTTTCTTGGTGATGCAAGTGTCCACTTACCTTCATGTCTGGTTTTGAACATGAAGAAAATTTACTCATAATTGGACCTCAATGTGGTTTTCTAGATTCTCTTTAAGTTTGGTGATTAAATTAATTTAGTTCTGGAGCCTTTCGCAGTTTGCTGGTATTTCATTGTATTGGTTATTGCTAGATTTGGGCCTGCAAAAGGGAGGTGTGCACAAGCTGAACTCTTTAACCTTACTCTTGAACACATGCATACTGCTATGATGTGATTTGTTTATTGAAAAAAATGAAACCTCTGTACTTTTGCATCCTATTAAGCATTTCATTAGTTATAATTGAACGTCCTTTCTCCCTTATATATTTCAAGTACCAATGAAGATTAACACTATAAGCATTCTGTTAAATTTTAATCAGGTGGCACCATATAATACATTTTATTCAGAGTTGGAGGAGCACATGGCTGATGTAGGCATTGACGCAACCATCAACAAATGGGATGAAACTTTGGCCTTGGGAGTGGTTGATCCCCATGATTCATTATCCCACCCTGCTGGTGTCTCTGATTTTCAAGCTGAACCAGCTGCACGGGTAGACCCTGACCAATTCACAAACTTTCTGGTATAATTTATACATTCTCTTGTTAATTTACTGAAAATTGGTGTGTTTGTTTGTTTTAAACACCTTTGTTGATTTCACTATTTATTTTCTGTTGAATCTCACATTTTTTAATTTGATCTTCTGCAAGTATGTGAAGTTTGATGTCCAGATTATTTGAAATTTTCATTTATTGTTTTTACTTCTTTTGCATTTTATGTTGTTACCTGTCTCATTTCTTCTTATTTTTTTTTGCCCCTGGGGTTTTTGGGGATGGAGGTTGGGTATTATTGACTGGGGTCGCTTTCTCTTCCTTTTTGAACATCCATCACATGGAATTTCATGTTTCTTTTTGGGTTAATTTTACTTATGAAAACATTCACACGCTTTTTCCCCTTCCTGATTTAACAGATTCCCAATTGGTTTGGAGCTGAATCCCCAGGGTCAACGAAAGACAACCCATTTCAATTACCCGAGGCTTACATGGCATCTCAGCAGAGAAATGTACGTGGACTAGCACTCAAACTGATTATAACAAGATGATCTTTCCTGGAGAATCATTTATAATAAGATGATAGGAGAGCTATACAATTGTATTTTTTTAGAGCTGCTTATAGTTCATGAGTTTGGATTTTGCCTGTGTTGCCCCTTGCCAACATATTACGATTGCTAGTTTTTGGTGTTTGATTATGTGTAACGCCTCTTATCTTTTCCAGCAAAAGAATTTGGGAGAGACAAAGAAATTATTGAGGGAAGCTCCTCTTGAAGAAAATCAAAAGCGAGAATTGTCAAGTGCACTCCACCTGTTATTTAAAGACTGGTTATATGGTAATAATTACCTTAATTCTTGTTATTTCCTCATTAATATAGTAATATGCTAGAAATGTATATGTTTGATTCAACCATTATAAACTTCCCAAATATTCTGAAATCAAAAGTTGACATATATGAATAGACCTACACAGACAGATAGATGGACGCGCACACACACACACAAATATGAGTAGGGCTATGCAAGTATATAAGCATCTTGTTTCCTTCATTTAGTTTTATTCATGAATATGATTTTTTACACATCTATGCTAACAGTCTTTGTAATATGATGCAAAGATATTCTAATCATTTACATATCTGTGTTCATTGACACTGATCATAAAACATAATAGATTATTATTTTTCAGTATTCATAGTGTTATAGCTTACACGGTTTATTAGTTTGAGGAACTGTATTTGCTTTGGTCATGTGGTCTACTTTTCAATCAAGTTTGTTTGGTGAATGGAATATCTTGCTGTTCGAGGGATCTAAGATAAGATTATGATGTTATTGAAGTTCAAATTAGGTTTATGTGAAATCTCATCAAAAGGTTTGAAAATTAGAATTGGAAGTATCTCATCCTGGGGTTAAGTGGGGAAGTGCTTGTCCCAGACCTAACAATACTTGTCTATACTCACTTCATCCCTTATAGATTATAAACCTAACAATACTTAGCAACTCTGCATTTGTTACTGTATGTTATTTAATGTGAAACTGTCTGTATCCAAAACATTTAATGCATATATAGTAAAACAAACCTATAAGATGTTTCTGCTAACAATTGTAAAATATTGAGTTGTCGTCGCTTTATGATGCTACAGCTTCAGGAAATGTCAGACAGCTTTACTGCCTACAAGGTGATTGATGTCAAATGATGGATGATTATGTGGTGCAATCGAGGATGACTTCGGGTGCAATCAAGGATGGTTTCGGAAGCTTTTTCGTGTTGTTTCTGTTTCAGTGGTATATCGACTGGTAGTGGATAGAGGCAGCAGAGAATCAACCCTATTCACTTTGATAATTCGGAGTGGACATTTATCCTTAATTGGTAGTAGATAGAGGCATCAGAGAATCAACCCTATGTACTTTGATTCTTTGGAGTGGACATTTATCCGGTGACATTGGTGCCTAAAATGCGTTGTCTATGCTAATCTAATTGTAATAATTTTTGGAAAGGAAATTTTACTGTAATAGTTGTTGATTTAGGTTCACAATAATGCTTGGTTCTAATATATACTCTGTGTGAGATTGTGATAAGGGTTAATTTTTTGTTTTACTTGAAAAAATATCAAAAAAATATTTTTTTTAATATGAATACATTAAGATAATAAAAAAACACTAAAAAATATTAATTTAATTTTTTTTTTATAAATGAACTGGGATGTGAAATGAAATATGAAATCATATTCATTTCTTGGTATGAGGGTCTTGAATTTGCTGCTGAGACGGGATCTTGGACACTGTTGATACTGCAACATTGGCCGGTTAAAAAATTGTAACTTCCATAAAAAGTGAAAGCATGCCTTCAATTTTGTTCTGGTTCTCAGCTAGAGTACATTTTTACCGTGTGAGATGTTTTCACTGGGCAGAAGTAGCAAATGTACAATAGTTTTTGATGGATTTAATGATCTTCAATTTATAGATGATTTGTTAGAGTTTTCCCTTTTATTTTGAATGTTTGTTTTTCTATTATAACATGTTTTTTAGAATTTATTTTTTACTTAAAAATATTAAGTTGATACTTTTTAAATGTTTTTTTTTAATGATTTTAATATACTATGTTAAAAATATAAAAAAATTATTATTTTCATATATTTTCAATTAATTAATTTTTTTAAAACTTTTTACATCACATTATCAAATTCACCTTCAAATACACACCAGGCCTTGATATAGATTTAGAGAGGTAGATAAACAATCCATCTCATCAAACTTGAGGTTATTTTTCCTTTTCCTTTAATAATAAAGAACAATCTGTAATTTGTGAAGACTGCCCAGCGTTCTAATTTTCATATCAAAGCTGTTCATGAATGGTAGATGAACAAATCCGCGAGGTTTGGAAATTCATTGTTGGTTCTTAATTTCCGATGTGCTTAATCTTAAGGAAATTACATGACCACCGACCTGAATCAATGTTATTAACTTCTCTCTCTTGTTCATTAGGATATTGTGCTGCTGGAATTGAGCACCTCCATTTCCTGGATCATGTCACCGTTTACACTTGCAAAACTTGGGATCACAAGGACTAGCTGACTAGCTCGACGGGGCTAGTTGAAGCAGCTTTTCTGCTTGCTCTGGGAAGAAGGTGATGAACAGATATGCACCTATACGCATTAGATAGTCAGAAAGGAGGAATTGCTGTAAGGGCTCAACAACATCATGTAAGCTCTACAAGTTGTTGGACTTACAGACAAGTACAGTTCCAAGTACTGCTGAGATCTTGCCTTGAATTGTGATCAAACCAGCTTTGCCAGCATCTTGCAACTCAGTAGAACCTTCAGAATCAAATGTTCCTGAACAAAAATAAAAATAAAACCCTCGTTTCCCTTGCTTTGCATATATTATAATTGCTTTGCTTGACAAAGAAGGGTTGGCACCAGAGTTTTAACCTGGTTTTACAGATTGAAGCCCTGATGTCACACATGCTACATTCTTGAAACCAGCTGCCTCTAATTTGGTGGCTGCAGCCGTAGACCTTGACATTAAAAGGAAACTGAGTCGTGTCATATAGTTTCCAGGCAAGGCAAGTTCAAAACAGTGAAACCATGAAAAATTGAAGCGATAAGAAAGTAGATATGGTGTTGCAAGTTACACTGGTAAACAGCGATACCATCTCTCAATAGAAAATAATAGGATAAGAACTTAGGAAGCACAAGGAGAGATAAAATTATGAGTAAAAACTAATTTCTACGCCATGATTGATCCTCAGACCCCAAGATAGGTAACCAAGAAAACATTTTGTCATCTCTCTTTTCCCCGTTACTAATTTTCTTATCGAACGCCCCTCTCCTAGAGCAACTTCAATCAAACATCTCACCTGTGCTATCAATGGTCTTGCTTGAAGATATTGAACTATAGGAGACCTAACTGTGGTATGGAATCTTGAACTTCATCTTCCAGACTTTCTAAGAAATAAAGCTCACTCTTAAACATTTCTGGGCTCTTAACAAATAAACAATCTATATATTAAAGTCATATATTCTTGACATATCACCGAATTAAACTCCTTGATAGAATTTACACCTTTCTATTTATCTACACAGCTGCATTCTACAAAAATCTATATCATAAAAAGGGAAACCAAATAACAGAACTCCACACGAAACACAATTGTGGCTTCTCTGAATCACTTAATTCAAGGACCCTCAAACTGGTACTATAAAAATATGCAGCAAAATTCCAACATAAGAGCAAATACCAATTCAAAAATACTTCTGCGTTATTAGGTCATGCCATCAGTGGCAGAACAATAACTGACCTTAATCCTTCCTGACATACAATTAACAGTTTACTTTGAGGTGAAAGCTGACTCTGCACAGAGTCCACAAATTTATCATTGAGCTTAGTAAATGGCAAGCCGAAGAACAAACCAGAGAAATTGTTGTGCACAGTTCTTTTTATTATTGTGCCTGCAGAAAATTATTCTAAGGGAATGAACAAACAAGAACATAAATCAGCAATGAAAACTACAAAGGAAGAGGTTTTACCAAAGTCATTGTCTTGATTCTGGATAAATAGAGGAACATGATAGCATGATTTTATATGAGCTCGTTCATATTGAGTTTTGTCTCGTACGTCAAGCACAGCATATCCCTCATCCGTTACAAGTTTCTTTGCTTCATCTGGATTCACAAAATTCACTTCTGCTCTAATTCCAAAATTTCTCCAACGTTTTGGTTTTCCCCGGATGGTTCTTCTATGATGAGTGTCAAATTCCAACCAAGATGTCCCGAAATTACTGAAATCACACCCTTAATCCCTTATTCCTGTGTTCATAATTATCTATTTCACTTCTATAAATGTTGAATAATTTTTTTTTTCATGTACTCATGCATTCACTTATTTCAGGCAATTTTTTGTACCTACAAAATACAAGAAAAGGTCCAAAATCTCCTTCGGCTCTGGAGAAAAATATACTATAAACAAACAGACTATTAATCTTCCTCTATATTTAGTCTCTAAGAGCGACATGATCACTTGAATAGTTGAGCTGCAGTAGTGTTGAAACTTGGAAACTCAAAGGAGGAGGACAAAAAAAAAAAAAACTTAGGATTAATCAATGTTTTTCCAAAATCCCATGAATCTTCAAAACCAAAGTGGAAAATAGGAGTAGTGAAATATAACAAAGGTTGGGATTGTTTTGTAATGTTCTACACATCAAGGCAACATCTAGAATTCAACAATAAACTTCTTAATCTTAAGCTTTCAAACCAAAACAGCTTCTTTTTGAAAACTTTTATTAGCATATTAGCATGCATGCTACCTATTCTTGAAGAAATTAAAAATAAAAAGGCTGTGGATTTGCATAGTAGAAAAAACTGCTAACAAAAAGTGAGAACAACTTATATTACCTTCTTGAGGAGAGAGTTAAAGCACAAGTAGCAATTCCAGCCATTCTTGGTTTGCAGTTCTACTCCTTGATTATCTCCAACTCTCTTTCTCTGTCTCTGTTTCTGCCTTGGCAACTTTGAGTATCAGTTGATTCGCTGGCATGGCCACATGAAATTGGGAGAGGCAATGGGTCGCTGCCACGTGGCACTGCAGAAGGGATATATTTCCAGATCTCCCGTCTCTAGCAAGCCCTGCGTTCGTTTTAGTTTATTTGGTTCATTTTTCTTTTGTATAAGAATAAATTTGCTGCATTCAACATTGGGCCTAGCCCAAGAAATATAAGCCTAAGAAGTGATCCAGTAGAGAATCCAATCACGGGCCATTAATTTACCACACTCCATCGCAGTTTAATTAATTAGCCAGCTCCATAAATGTTGGAAAACGAGAGGGGGGTGACTATGTAATCTCTACTAAAAAAAAAAAAATTATTATTATTATATATATAAAAAATTTAGATCAAAATTAAATTGCTAAAAAATTAAGGGATCAAAAGTTTATAATTTAAAAGGTAGGAAGACCAAAATAAATCTTTTAACCCTATTTCAAAACAATATTTTTTTTTTCACTTTGTTCCCTTTTCTTTTAATTTTATTTTTTATCAATAAATTTAAAGTAATTGAGTTTTAATTTGACTCTAAAAAAATATAATTAATCAAAAAAAATTATAAGAATTAAAATAAAAAAAATGTAACCGTGAATCCACGATTATTTTGGCATTGCGTTTGGCATTGGAAGAAGAGCAAAGACGGAGCAGCACTCCCAGCATTCTTAACCAGATGATCCACTGTTGCATAGAACCTAAAATCCATGATTAATTATGCAGCTTAGAAGCTTATTGTTGTCATCGCAAAAGTCTTGTGAAGCCACAACACAGCTAAATTCTTAGAACTCCAGTTAGTTATGCTCAGGCTTTAATATTTGTGCACACCATCATGTAAAATTCAAACATGCAGAAATCTAAACGAAAATGTATCGAGAATCCTTGCTACGCCACTAATTCTTCAAAACAAATGAGAAACATTCAGTTTTACTAAAACAGGCTCAAGGATACTTTCTGTTTAACAAAAAAATCTAGTTTATGCATGCATGCTTACGTTGGCCAAAGTGGTTCCATGTATTAACAGCAACAAAACAACTCTGCAGCAGCAACAGAGACAGCAGCAGCAGCACCATAGGATCCTCACCCTCGTCAGCAACCATTCTCTGAATTAACACCTCCAACGGCTACTATTCAGAATGGTAATTAACCATACATGGAAATCATAGCCGTGGCAGATCAAAGATAGATCAATAAGGAATCAACAGCTACCTCAACCAACGGCTACTTCTCAAAGAAGAAAACTACAGCCATGGCAGATCTCTCATAGAAGGAAACTACAGCTACCTCATATCAGAAACAAATCAATATATATAAATAAGAAATATTGTATTCATAAAAAGAAATAAGTGATGAAAAGGCAATAGTTAATTACTACTCTATATATAAAGAGTATCCTGTACAAATTAGGATTATTGCTCGTTTGTATTCTTGACAGTAAATTCATATTCTTCATCTACTGCGTTCCCTTGTTCAGCTTTCTTCTCTCCATGTCTCCTCAACAATTCGTTTGCAGTCTTCAACCATGGCAACATCCGCACAAACGACAAAAAAACATCCGGTGATCCCAGTTTTCGGGCTTTATCAGCCACTAATCCCAGATTGTCTGGCCTCATCTCTTCTTGCAGCAAGGGCTAAACGAGCCCCTCTACTCGCATACTCATAAGCTAGCTAGATGCTAATCATGGCCACCAAACGACGACAGCAACTATATTAACACTATAAAAACTTACTAGGAAAAATCCCTCAAACTCTAGATATTTATGAGATTAATACCGACCTCACCAATGCCAGAAGATACTCCAGTGATGAGTGCAACTTTTCCTGCCACGTTTTCACTGAAAATGGATCTCTTTATTTAACTTCTCTTTGCATTCTTCACTTATCTTACTGATTGACTGGTAGGTTTAGGTTCCGACGAACTTGTTAAAAACAGTTATCAACAACGATAGACCAAAAGGAGTTATTACAATTA
>Ga0307511_10007654_pt1 | contig 10858 bp, 7 predicted proteins | sample 13_EM_MG_FD_200266 | JGI IMG/M metagenome (GOLD analysis project Ga0307511, IMG submission 200266) | Populus trichocarpa ectomycorrhiza microbial communities from riparian zone in the Pacific Northwest, United States - 13_EM | ecosystem: Host-associated > Plants > Roots > Unclassified | place... | reverse complement strand
GCGGAGGGGGGCGATGACATAAGCTTATTGCGTATCGAGGCAGGCGGAGCCTGCCCGATAGCGCCTCGATGCGTCATCGCCCAGAGGTCTCCGCGCAAAATCCACCCGGAGCCACCCGGCAAACAACCCCAAGAACCCCGCCCCGTCAACAACCACGACCGGGCCAACGCCACTAACCGCCTTCAGAAGATTCAGTCGGCGAAGCCGGGCTGCCACCGGGAGACGATCGCCCTGGCCGGCACCTCCGCGCCGAGCTGGCACAGGATGCCGGTGGCGCCCATCGTCACCCGGTGGATGAGCAGGTACTGCGGCGGCAGGTTGAGCGAACGCCCTGTGCGGAAGTCCTGTCCCCGCAGGTCGCCGATGCGCTCCGCCTGCTTCTGCAGCCACTTCCGGGTGAACGTGAAGTGCTCGGCCCGCAGCGGCTCGACGAACGGCCCGAGGTAGGCGACGACGTCGTCCGGCGCGACCTCGCTGTCCGGCCGCACGAAGTGCTCGGCCCGCAGCAGCTCCAGCAGCTCCTCGGAGCGGTGCTCCAGGGACAGCCGGGTCATCAGCCCCAGGGTGCGGGGCAGCCCGTCGGGCAGCCGCGCGGCCGCGCCGAAGTCGATCACGCACAGCCGGCCGTCGGCCAGCAGCATGAAGTTGCCCGGGTGCGGGTCGGCGTGCAGCAGCCCGGTCCTGGCCGGCGACGAGAAGTGGAACTCCGACAGCAGCGTGCCGGCGTGGTCCCGGGCCGCCTGGTCACCGTCGCGGATGATCGAGGCCAGCGGCGTGCCGGTCACCCATTCGGAGACGATCACCATCGGCGCGCTGGCCACCACCTTCGGCACCAGCACGTGCTCGTCGCCGTCGAAGGCCTTGGCGAAGGTGCGCTGGTTGGCGGCCTCGGTCCGGTAGTCGAGCTCCTCGACCATGCGCTCGCGCAGCTCGGCCAGCAGCGGCTTGATCTCCGCCCCCGGCACCAGCGCCTGGAACAGCCGGCTGAACCGCTGGAGCTGCTTCAGGTCGGACAGCAGCGCCTCGTCCGCGCCCGGGTACTGCACCTTGACCGCGACCTCGCGGCCGTCGTGCCAGATGGCCCGGTGCACCTGCCCGATGCTGGCCGCGGCGGCCGGCTGGTCGTCGAACTCCTGGAACCGCTTGGCCCACGACGCGCCCAGCTGCTCGGCGAGCACCCGGTGCACGCTGCGCGCCTCCAGCGGCGGCGCGGCCGCCTGGAGCTTGGTCAGCGCGTCCCGGTAGGGCGCGGCCAGCTCGTCCGGCACGGCGGCCTCGAACACGCTCAGCGCCTGTCCGAACTTCATCGCGCCGCCCTTGAGCTGCCCGAGCACCGCGAACAGCTGCTCGGCGGTCTTGGCGTTCAGCTGGGAGCTGACCTCCTCGGCGCTCTGGCCGATCAGCCGCTTGCCCCAGCCGCCGACCACCCGACCGGCTACGCCGATCGGCAGGCTGGCAAGCTTCGCGGTCCGCTGGACGGCGTTGCGCGGGATCTCGGTCACCCGGTGATTCTCCCCTTGAGCTGGGGGCGGACGTTAGTGATCTCGTCCACCCCGGCTGTCGCTCTACACGCTAGCCTCCTCGGGCCGGACCGCGCCGCAGCGGCAGTCGGGGTGCGGCGGCCACGGCTTGGTGAGCACCGTGCCGGCCGCGGTGTCGATCTCCAGGCTGGCGTTGCCCAGCGCCGGGGCGCCCGCGCCGCTCAGCCACCAGTCCAACATTCGCAGCGCCTGTGCCGCGGCGAAGCCGGCGGTCGCCTGGGTGGCGGCCAGCTCGCCCGGCTGAGGCCGCCCGGCGAGCTGTAGGGCCAGCAGCGGCCACGCCGGGTCCAGGTCGCGGCGGTGCAGGTCCATGCAGTGCGGGCAGCTGGTCCGGCCGGGCACGACCAGCGGGCCGACGACGCCGGTGCCGTCCCGCATCCGCACGAGCAGGTAGGGGATGCCCTCGGCGTGCAGCGAGGCGATCACGCCCGACGCGGGCACCACCGCGTCGGTGAGCACGGCCAGGTCCGGGTTGCGGGCCGGCGGCAGCCGGCCGGTCCGCACCGTGCAGACGGCTCGGTGGATGGCGGCGATGCCGGCCTCCTGCCGCGGCGTGTCGACATCGGCGTCGAGGTATCCGGTGCCGGTGTCCTCGGCCCGCACCTGGCCGTAGGCGCCGAAGTCGATCCAGCCGACACCGGACGCGGCGAGCAGGCACGCGATCGCCACGCCCAGCCGGCCATCGCCGCGCACCGCCACCGCCGCCTGCTGTCGGTTGAGGGGCAGCCGCCGGCGCGGCTTGCCGGTCCGCAGCGACCACGCCGTCGCGTCCGCGGACAGCCGGGCCGGCATCTGGGGACCGGCGCCGCCGTCGGGCGAGGCGTCGTCGAGCAGGCCGGCGTCGGCCAGCGAGGTCAACATCGCCACCGCCGCCTGCCGGGACCGCTCGTCGGTGAATCGGGCCAGCAGCTCCGGCACGGTCGCCTCGCCGGTCATCGCCGGCAGCAGGTCGATCAGGCCCTCGGACAGGTTGTCGAGAAGCACGCCGTGCCGGGGATCGATGCCGATCTGCACCTCGTGGTCGCCGCGTCGGAGCACGGCGAGGCCCGGTAGCACGCGGGGCCGACGTGGCAGTGCCACGGGCGGCTGCGTCTCGTCCGACGGCATGTGGTCCATGCATGCAGGCTGGCAGGGGTGCCGCCGACCGCCAACCGGTTGTCCACCGGCCGGGTGGGCAGTCCACAGTTCACCATCGGTCGATTGACAGTTCGTCTGATTCGGACTATTTGCCGGCGTTCGCCGCTCGCTGACGGCACTTGACACGGCCACCCGAGTTGGTGTCGGCCGTCGGCGCGACACCCCGAACAGCCCAGCCCAGCAGCGCAAACATGGTTGCGGGCGGTGGTGACGGCCGGGGGTGCGCAACCACCCCGGAGAGGGATCCGCGAACCGGTCGCAGTGCGGACCGACACGACCCGGGGTGAATTGTCGGTGCTTGGCCTTACCGTGAACGCGTGGCTGATCCACAGGTGGAGGTTCGCCGCAGCCGGCGACGTCGTCGCACGGTCACGGCATATCGGGAGGGTGACACGGTCATCGTGCTGCTCCCGGCCCAGATGACCCGGGCCGAGGAGGAGCATTGGGTGGCTGAGATGCTCGCGCGTCTGCAACGAAGCGAGACCAAGCGCCGGTCGCCGGCGCGGACGTCGGACGATGCGCTGCTGTCGCGGTGCGCCGAGCTGTCGGCGCGACATCTGGGCAACCGAGCGGTGCCCAAGAGCGTGCGGTGGGTGCCGCCGATGCGGACGCGCTGGGCGTCCTGCACGCCGGCGGACGGCACGATCCGGGTGAGCGAGCGGCTGCGCGAGGTGCCGTCGTGGGTGCTCGACTACGTGCTGGTGCATGAGCTGACGCACCTGTTGGTGCCCGGGCACGGGCCCAACTTCTGGAAGCTGGTGCAGAACTATCCACGGACCGACCGGGCGGTCGGCTACCTGGAGGGCCTGTCGGCGGCGGCGGGCTGGGGCATCACCGAGGAGGACTGACGACGCTCCGTGACACCAAGGCCGCCTTCGCGGCGCCAGCGGCAAGGCATCACGCCTTCGATGCCGAGCCGGCTGGCCCCGCGGCTCGCCGGACGGTCGAAGTAGGTCGGGCGAGCCGGCCGGAAACCGGCCGCCGTGGGACACGGCGGCCGGCGTGCGTGACTCAGTCCTGCTGGGGGCCCTGCTCCCCGCGTTCCTTCTCCTCGCGCTCGGTGCGCTCGAGCTCGGCAATCGGGTCGTCGCCCAGTGCGCCGCCGCCCAGGCGCTCCGCGAACTCCATCGGGTCGTCGAGGTCCTCGCCGGTCGGCACGAGGTCGGGGTGGGCCCAGATGCCGTCCCGGCGCTCGATGCCGTGCTGGTCGCCGACCAGCCGCCACAGCGCCGAGGCGGCGCGCAGCCGGCGGGGCCGCAGCTCGAGGCCGACCAGAGTGGCGAAGGTCTGCTCGGCCGGTCCACCGGAGGCCCGGCGGCGGCGCAGCGTCTCCCGCAGCGCCTCGGCGCCCGGCAGCCGCTCGCCCACGGCGTCGGCGACGACCACGTCAACCCAGCCTTCGACCAGGGCCAACAGGGTCTCGAGCCGGGTGAGGGCGGCCTTCTGCTCGGGGGTGGTCTGCGGCTCGAGCAGGCCGGACCGCATGGCCTCCTCGATGCTCGCGGGATTGCTGGGGTCGACCTGCGTGGCCAGCTGCTCAAGCGCGGAGGTGTCGACCTTGATGCCGCGGGCGAACTCCTCGACGGTGGCCAGCAGCCGCTGCCGCAGCCACGGCACGTGCGCGAACAGCCGCTGGTGGGCGGCCTCGCGGGCGGCCAGGAAGACCACGACCTCGCTGGCCGGCCGCTCCAGGCCGCCGGTGAACTTCTCGATGTTGGCCGGCAGCAGCGCGGCGGTGCCCTCGGGACCGAGCGGCAGGCCGACCTCGGTCGAGGTGAGGACCTCGGCGGCCAGCTGGGCCAGCGCGCTGCCGAGCTGGGAGCCGAACGCCATGCCGCCCATCTGGCCGACCATCGCCAGCATCGGGCCGGCCGCGGCCTTGGCCTCCTCGGGCAGCGCCTCCACCCACGCGCCGGACACCCGCTGCGCGACCGGGTCGAACAGCCGCTGCCAGGTGGGCAGCGTCTCGTTCACCCAGTCCGTGGCCGACCAGGCCTTGCTGACCCGCGCGCCGGCCGGCAGCGTGGTCACCGGGTCCAGCCACATCTCGGCCAGGTGCACGGCGTCGGCGACGGCCCCGGACTGGTCGGCGCCGGCGGTGCCGCCGGACTGGGCCAGCTGCTGCATGGCGATCTGCTTGGCCAGCTCGTAGTTGACCGGCCCCCCGCCCGATGTCTGCGCCTGGCTGAGCATCTGACCCAGCTGGCTGAGCATCTGGCCGAGTTGGCCCATGTCGAAGGGGACGCCCCCGGGAGGCATGCCCCCGGGCGGTGTGTTCCCGCCGCCGGAGGAGCCCTCGCCGCGGTCGTCAGGGTTCTGTGGCGAGTTGAACCCGAACGGCAGATCGGTCATGTCTCCACGGTACGCGGCCGTGCCCATGCCGCGCGTTCCGCGCGGGGCGAGGCCGCTCGTGACCGGTGCCTTCCTTGGCCGGATTAGGCACCGGCGCGGCCTCGCGTTTACTCGGGACGGGCGGCATGAGCACGGCCAACGAGGCCCATACGGGCGAGGCCGTACCCTGTCGGGTCGTGAGCCAGCAAACTGAGCGGCCCGACCAGGACACCGCTGAGCCGCAGCCTCCACGTCCCCGCCGCGGCGGCCCCGCCCGCCGCACGTGGACTCTGGTGTGGAGCTTCGTGCTCGTGGCGGCCATCGGTCTGCTCGGCGGCGTGGTCTCGATCCCGTACGTCGCGATCGGCCCCGGCCCGACCTTCAACACGCTGGGCAGCGTCGACGGCACCACGGTGATCTCCGTGCAGGGCCAGAACACCTTCCCCACCAAGGGGGAGCTGCGGATGGTCACGGTGTCGCTGACCGACAGCATCACCCTGTTCGGCGCGCTCGGCCTGTGGGCGTCCGGCCGCTACTCGCTGGCCCCGCGCGAGGAGTACTTCAAGCCCGGCGAGTCGCAGCAGGACGTGCAGAAGGAGAACGTCCAGCAGTTCACCGACTCGCAGTCCAACGCGCAGGTCGCCGCGCTGCGCTACCTCGGCTACCCGATGAAGGTGCTGGTCGGCTCGATCAGTCAGGGCAGCCCGGTGACCGGCGTGCTCAACGCGGGCGACCGGCTGCTGGCCGTGAACGGGGCCAAGGTCAGCACCTCGCAGCAGGTGCAGGACGCGCTGAAGAACACCAAGCCCGGCCAGGCCGTGCCGGTCACGTTCCAGCACGGCAGCTCGCCCGAGCAGACCGCGACGATCACCCTCGGCCACAGCGACGACCGGACCTGGGGCTTCATGGGCATCGGCCCGATCGACCGGCCGGACGTGCCGTTCCAGGTCAAGATCAGCCTCGCCGACGTGGGCGGGCCGTCGGCCGGCCTGATCTTCGCGCTGACCATCATCGACAAGCTGACGCCGGACAACCTGAACAACGGCGGCGACATCGCCGGCACCGGCGAGATCGACGACCAGGGCAACGTCAAGCCGATCGGCGGCATCCCGTTCAAGATGATCGCGGCCAGGGAGGCGGGCGCGACGGCGTTCCTCGTGCCGGCCGCCAACTGCGACGAGGCCAAGGCGCACGCCCCGGACGGCCTGAAAATGATCAAGGTCACCACGCTGGCCGACGCCGTCAGCTCGCTGCAGGCTCTGAAGGAAGGCAAGCCCACCCCGGGCTGCTGATGACGGTGCCCATGCGGGTTGGGGGGCTTTACCTGCGTTCAACGCAGGTAAAGCCCCCCAACCCGCATCAGGGGTGTTTGCACGAGGGCGGGATTCGCCGGCGATCAGGGGCGCAGGGTCTGGAGCAGGGCGCCGGTGAGGTTGGGGGCCAGCTCGGGGTGCTCGACGATCTCGTCGGGACGGTCCTGGTCGCCGCGCAGCCGCAGCACGCAGGCGGCGGTGCCGTCCCGGAGCACGGCCGCGACCAGTCGGGCCTCCCGGCGCTGCGGGTGCTCGGCCGCGACCCGGCGCAGCACGGAGGTGTCGTCGGTGACGGCCTCGATCTCGGCCTCGGCGTCGGGCGGCAGCACGACGATCTCCTGCGCGACGGCGCAGCCGGTCACCGCGTCCGGCCACACGATGCTGGCCAGCGCGTCCCCGAGATCCTCGCCCGGCAGCTCCTCCTGCGCGATCGGCGTCAGCGCGGCGGCCGGGTCCAGCTGGGTGCGCAGCTCCGGCTGCTGAGAGATCAGCTCGGCCGTCGGCACCAGCGCGAACAGCTGCGGCGCCTGATCCCAGCCGGCGGCCGAGACGAACTCCTCGACCTCACGGGCCAGGGCGGGCAGCAGCGTCGGCCGGCTCTCGTCGGCGTCGTCAACAGAAGGCACGCCCCCATCGTCCCATTCGACCCCGACAGTTCCGATGACCGCCCGCCCCCGCGGGTGTCCCGCCCGAGGAACTCAGGACACCGTCCGTAGAGTTGTCACAGGTGGAACGGCCCGGGCGGGCCGGGACCCGATACGCCGACCGCAACCGTAGGAGCGTGCCCCGTGGCAAACCGGCCTCCCGTCGGACTACCCACGCTGTCCCGACGCAGCCGCATCCTGATCGTCGTCGGCGTGATCGTGCTGATCGGGCTGATCCTCAGCTCCCGGGTGCTGTCGACCTACATCGACTGGCTCTGGTACGGCGAGGTCGGCTTCCAGTCGGTGTTCACCACCAAGCTGCTCACCCAGGTGGTGCTGTTCCTGGCGGTCGGCCTGGTCGTCGGCGGCGTGGTGTGGGCCAACCTGCTGCTCGCCTACCGCACCCGACCGGTGTTCGTGCCGCTGTCCGGGCCGGACGACCCGGTGTCGCGCTACCGCATGGTCATCAGCCGCCGGCTCAAGCTGTTCGGCCTGGGCATCCCGGCCGTGGTGGCCTTCCTGTCCGCGGTCACCGCGATCAACGACTGGCAGCAGGCGCAGCTGTTCCTGCACGGCACCAGCTTCGGCAAGACCGACCCGATCTTCGGCATCGACGTCGGCTTCTTCGTCTTCACCCTGCCGTTCTACGAGTGGGTGCTGAACTGGCTGTTCGTCGCGACCGCGCTGTCCTTCTTCGCCGCGCTGATCACGCACTACCTGTACGGCGCCATCCGGCTGGCCGGCCGCGGCGGCCAGCTGTCCGGCCCGGCCCGCATCCAGCTGTCCGTGATCGCCGGCGTGTTCGTGCTGTTCAAGGCGGTCGCCTACTACTTCGACCGCTATGACCTGCTGTTCTCGCAGAGCAACCCGCAGGCCTACGGGGCCAACTACACGGCGCTCAACGCGGTCATGCCGGCCAAGCTGATCCTGCTGTGCATCGCCGTGTTCTGCGCGGCCGCCTTCTTCGCCGGGGCGTTCCTGCGCAACCTGCAGCTGCCGGCCATCGCCACCGCGCTGCTGGTGCTGTCCAGCCTGCTGATCGGCGTGGCCTGGCCCGCGGTCCTCCAGCAGTTCTCGGTCGCGCCCAACGCCAACGAGAAGGAGGCCGTGCCGATCTCGTACAACATCGCGGCCACCACGGACGCCTTCGGGCTGGGCAGCGACAAGGTCAGCTACAAGGACTACAGCAACCAGCCCACCGCCACGGCCGACCAGATCAAGACCGACGTGCCGACGGTGTCCAACGTCCGGCTGCTCGACCCGAGCGTGCTGTACCAGACGTTCAAGCAGTTCAAGCAGGGCCGCAACTTCTACGACTTCCCGCCGAAGCTGGACATCGACCGCTACTCGGTCAACGGCGTCACCAGCGACTACATCGTCGCCGCCCGCGAGATGAACACCAACGGGCTGGCCGACAGCCAGAAGAACTGGATCAACGAGCACCTGGTCTACACCCACGGCAACGGCTTCGTCGCGGCCAAGGCCAGCACCGTCAACTCGCAGGGCTACCCCGACTTCACCGTCAGCGAGCTCAACACCGACGGCAAGGTCAGCGAGGGCGCCATCAACGTCAAGCAGCCCCGCATCTACTACGGCGAGCTGCAGGGCGACACCGGCGACTACGTCATCGTCGGCGGGCCCGACGGGCAGAACCCCAACCAGGGCCAGGAATACGACACCGACGTCACCAAGTACACCTACCAGGGCAGCGGCGGCGTCTCCATCGGCAACTGGTTCAACCGGCTGGTGTTCGCGGCGTACTACGGCGAGCGGAACATCCTGTTCAACTCGGCCATCACCGACAACTCGAAGATCATGTACTACCGGGACCCCGCCGACCGGGTGCGCAACGTCGCGCCCTGGCTCACCCTCGACAGCGACCCCTACCCGGCGGTCGTCGACGGCAACATCGAGTGGATCGTCGACGGGTACACCACGCTCACCAACTACCCGTACTCGCAGCAGACCCAGCTCGGCGACGCCACCACCGACTCGCTCAACGCCAGCGGCAACGGACCGCGCCAGCCCAACCAGGGCGTCGGCTACATCCGCAACTCCGTCAAGGCCACAGTGGACGCCTACACCGGACAGGTGAAGCTCTACTCGGTCGACGACACCGACCCCGTGCTCAAGGCGTGGGAAGCCGTCTACCCCGGCACCGTGCTGCCCAGCAGCGACATCACACCCGAGCTGCGCGCCCACTTCCGGTATCCCGAAGACCTGTTCAAGGTGCAGCGCGGACTCCTCGCGAAATACCACGTCACCACCCCGCAGAACTTCTTCTCCAGCGTCGGCTTCTGGAGCGTGCCCACCGACCCCACCGCGGTCGACAACCCCACCAGCACGGCGGCGATCCAGCAGCAGACCTCCGCGCAGCCGCCGTACTACGTGATGTCCGGCAACCCGGCCGCCGGCGGCGGTGGCAACGCCAGCTTCCAGCTGACCAGCCCACTGGTGTTCCTCGGACGTGACTTCATGTCCGCCTACGTGTCCGTGGCGTCCGACCCAGGACCCAACTACGGCAAGATAACCGTGCTCAAGTTGCCCACGGACACCCAGACACCGGGTCCCAAACAGATGCAGACCCAGTTCATCACCACCAACGCCAACACGCTCAACCTGTTCCGGCAACAGACCACCAACATCAAGTACGGCAACCTGCTGACCCTGCCCGTCGGCGGCGGCCTGCTCTACGTCGAACCCGTCTACGTCGAACAGAGCCAAGCCAGCAACTCCCAGACGTCCTACCCACAGCTGTCCCGGGTGCTCGTCAGCTACAACAACGGCATCGGCTTCGCCACCACCTTCGCCGACGCCCTCAACCAAGCCCTCAGCGGCACCACGCCCGCCACCGGCGGCGGCACCGGCGGGACCGGCGGCAACACCAGCACCAGCCCCACCACCACGAGCGGGCAGCCCACCAGCCCCGACATGGCCAAGGCCGTCGCCGACATCCAATCCGCCCTCGCCGCCATCAAGAGCGCCCAACAAAGCGGCGACTTCCAGGCCCTCGGCAACGCCTACAAGGCCCTCGACGACGCCACCAAGGAGTTCACCGCCGCCAGCGGCTCCACCAGCACCACCCCCACCACCACCACCACCGGCGGCGGACGATGACCTACGTCACGTGAGCGACACCTGATTTGCATCCAGCGGCAACCGCCCCGTATAGTTGTCATTACCGACGCGGGGTGGAGCAGCTCGGTAGCTCGCTGGGCTCATAACCCAGAGGTCGCAGGTTCAAATCCTGTCCCCGCTACAAATCTGGGAGATCCCTGCGTGCCATTCGGCACGCAGGGATTTTTCGCTTCTCACTGGGCTCTCGCCCCAGACCCCAAGGCAGGGCGGGCTCCGCCCCCCTGCACCCCCCTGGCGGGCTCGCTTCGCATTGCCCGCCCGGTAAGGGCTTCGCTTCACTCGCCCCGGTGGGTGGGGCTTCGCTTCGCTCGCCCTCGGGTGCGGCTTCGGTTGCCGGGTGGGACTGGGGGTGCTTCCGGGGTTGGGGAAAGTGCTGGTCAGGTGGGGTATTGGGGGGCGATTTGTAAACGGTTGGACGGGTCGGGTAGAGTACTAAACATCAAGACAACGGCGCGGGGTGGAGCAGCTCGGTAGCTCGCTGGGCTCATAACCCAGAGGTCGCAGGTTCAAATCCTGTCCCCGCTACAAAAAATCGGGAGATCCCTGTCTGTGGAGAACACAGACGGGGATTTTTCGTATTTACACTGGGGCTCTCGCCCCAGACCCCAAGGCAGGGCGGGCTCCGCCCCCCTGCACCCCCCGGCGGGCTCGCTTCGCATCGCCCGCCCGGCGGTGTGGCGTAGCTTCGCTCGCCATTGGAAATGGGGGGTGCGCCGGGGATTGGGCCCGGCGCACGGTTGGGGGAAACCCGTCA
>Ga0307511_10007652_pt1 | contig 10859 bp, 8 predicted proteins | sample 13_EM_MG_FD_200266 | JGI IMG/M metagenome (GOLD analysis project Ga0307511, IMG submission 200266) | Populus trichocarpa ectomycorrhiza microbial communities from riparian zone in the Pacific Northwest, United States - 13_EM | ecosystem: Host-associated > Plants > Roots > Unclassified | place... | reverse complement strand
AACAAGCAAAGCAGATAGGCCTGGCAGGAGGAGAAAGTTGGTACCATTACCAACAGGGGAACAATGCTTGCAGGAAATTACAATAGACTTTGCTGGAGAGCTACCTTATTCAGAAGGCTTCAACTCAATCCTCATTGTTATGGATAGGTTCATTAAACCACAACACTACGTCTCAGCAAAAACAACTTTCACAGCATCAGATGTTGCTGACTTCTACATCAATGATATCTGCAGATTATATGGCCTACCGAGGTATATTACTTCAGACCGTGATCCACAATTGGCCCCAAAGTTCCTCAAAGAGCTCAACCCCAAGCTCAACATTAACCCTCACCGCTCTACTACCTACTACCTTCAAACTGATGGACTCAATAAACGAGCAGTCTAGATATACAAGCAGTATCTCTAAATATTCTACCATTACAAACCCAACCACTGGCGACTATGGTTACCTCTCACCCAATTCCACTGCAATACCACTGCTACTACCATCCACAAACTCTCCCCCTGCAGAAGCCTGTACGGCTTTGACCCACATACTATACAGCTAGATAACAACCCCGAACTCTCCTCTCCTACAGCTGAAGAATAGCTAGATCGAATGACTACCGTGCTCAATCAAATTCATGACACTCTAAATTGCATCAAACATAAACGAAGCACCCTTCACATCGAGAAAGCAAGGCAATTTAATATTAATGATTGCCAGACGGAATTTACTAGTGAAAGCTGGAAACAAGAAATCCTTAACGCGGAAATTGCTTAGTCCTTACAAAGTCATCAACGCTATAGGATCTTAGGCCTATGCATTTGAAGTCCTAGAGGGTACATCGTGGCACAACATAGTTCACACTATACTCCTTAAACTATTCAAGAGGCAAGATAAGCCACAAGACATGGACGAGGATAAGGAAGAAATCTGGGAAGTCGAAGAAATTGTAAACTCAAGAAGAGTCAAAGTAGTTGGACAATAAAGGGTGTGATAGACAGGCTGCATGGAACTTGAGGACACTTGAGAGTTGTTTGATAACCTTAACAATTATCCTGTGAACCTCACGGACTTCTGGAAGATGTTCCCTAGAAAGTGCTGACAGGAGAGATATGTTTGAATATTGACTAACATCTAGTTGTTATATTATGTTAAGATGGCACCTTTTACCTCCCCCTATTGTTGTCTTTTCCCACAGAGATTTTTGGCAAGCTGGAAAGGTTTTTAAGTGCCATGGCATATATTAGTAGACATACCGGTCTTATAGGACTCTAGTACCGCTAGGCAGGATAGGTATCTTCCTATTTACAGTAGGTACTCTCCACCAGTGTTATGTGAGCTATTGCTAACACTCATCCAAGTTTATTGGGGCTCAAAGAATAGTTTTCAGTCGAGGAAGACTATCTCGGAATGTGGATTGATGTTAAGGCTCAGGTAAAACACCTACGCTATGATAGTGGAACCTATATCCTTACTGCATTATAAGACATATGCTGATTGACCGGACTGATCACCTATTAGTCATTTGTGGATGAGGCGTCTAGTTAGCGTTCAAAGGTTTAGGCATTTAGAAGTGTGTATCCTTGGGATTGGCCTCATGCATATTTATTCTTTGATATATTTCCATTATCTTCTGTTATTGGTTATTCATGTGTTGTTATTGGATAGCTTGGGGGCTTGGCTCATGTACTTCAGCTTAAGGAGACCACGTGGTATCTTAAGTAAAAATTGATATGTATATCAGACTGCAGCGTTCCTAATTGGGAAGGCACTTTCCCATTAGGCAATACCAGTTGAAGGATTCACCAATGTCTACTATGACAGGATCTGAAGGACACTAGATATCTAATAACCCATTATTAGATCAACCCTTCTATCTAAGTCCATACAATTAGGATGCTAGAATAGACTAGACGCAAGTGATGTGCCAAGTCCCATATAGCTTTATTCTTATTGAATACGCACTTACGCCAGTTCAAGCTATTCGAGTATTACCCACACGCAAGTCTACACGATTTATCCCCTTATATATTGGTACATATTGGAATCTCGTAACATTTCTTACCTGAGCCATAACAATTGGTGCAGGCATTTTTGCAGACTTAGAATTAAGTAGTTCATACTTTTTGAATTCAACAACAGATGATGGAATTTTGATTCCAAATTTTCCTGGGTTTTTAACATTTCCACTATCGAAATGATATAGTTCAAGGTCCAAAATATTGGGAAATTCCAGGACTGGTAGCGTGCAATTGATAGTAGTAGCAATAGCAATAGGTATCATGAAGTGACATTGGTTTGCAAGAATGGCATAAATATGTTTCTCTAAAGATTGTACTTCGTATATTGTAGTTGTAGCACAATTATTGGAATGAACTCCCTAGAGCTACTATACTGCTGCTAATGCTCACTTTTGCGCCACTAATCATATATACAATCTTCCTATTAATACTAATTACAATCTATATCATGTTTTAACACCTAGATACATACTTTTACATATTAAGTTATAGCATAAGGTAAAAGACATCTAGCTAGCTATTACCTCAGGGAATTGTTTTCATTCTTATCTATTTTAGCTTCTTATATATAGTCATAGTTCTGACAGAAACTCTATTTAAACTTGACATTAGAATTACACTTTCCTGTTTAAGCTTACAAGTTACAAAGTATGTTATGGATACCTTTTGCAAATTATTCTGTGTTTTTTATATTGTTATTTAGGCTTCTCCAATTGTAAATACTGTTTTCATTAGGAATTGACTATCACATCCATTCTTAAATAATATGTAACTTTATGAAGAACTAGCTTATGGGAACCCTGAAACTTCATACTTTCATGCATTTGGTTCACAATGTTAGATCCCTAAACTCATTAAGAAGGGCCTAGCTAGTTCTAAACTGTAACCTAGTACAGAACTTTTAACCTGTATTGTATAACAAGAGTCCTATGCATCCGCATATATTAGGAAATATATTGTATTAACTTGGTAGCAGGTAATACTCAAATCAATCGAACTGGTGTAAATGCATTTTCGATAAGAATATAGCTATGTAACACTTATAACAGCACTTGTATCCTGTCTGTTATAACCAACTAATTGCATTAAATTAAATAGAAGGGTTAATCTCATAATAGGTTATCATATATTCAGGATCCTTACAATCTTATTATGATTGTAATCAATAATTGCCTATACTGCTCTTTCCTAATGGGAAAGTGGATTCCCAATTGGGAATACTGTAGTCTAACGTACATATCAATCTTTAAATGAGATATATTGCATTCTCCTTAAGCTGAAGTAAGTGAGCTGAGCTACAAGCTATCCCATAACGATACATTACTTTCTGTAACGGAAAACGGTTTCTTATATATTTGTCTTAGTACGCATTTCCTAGTACCTATCATGTATACCAGATAGCTCGAGTATAGTACCTTACGTACTATTACCTTGAGCGTATCCGGTCCTGATGTACTTTTCCTTTATCATGATGCATTACGCATCCACACCTGTAATTCTGAGTACTGGAGGCCTGACCTCCCACACCTGTATTTATGGTTACGGAGGAGTGCTTTCTGGAACAGCCAGAAAGAAGGTTTTCTGGAAAGGCCAGAAAACAGGTTTTTCAGACTCCAGAAGGCTTGGCGGCTAGTATAAGGACTGAGCCGTTCCGCCCTTCTGAAGGAGGATTCTCAGATCAGATTACCTTAGACAGAGGTCAGACAAGCCTTAGATAGCTTCAATTTAGAGAGATTACACCTGTTAATTCTCTTCCCGCTTGGGAAATCTGTATGCTCTCAAAAACCCTCTGAGTCCTCGACTTAGCAGAACCAATAATAGACATACACTATCATTCGGGTGATAGTATAGACTCTGTTAAACAGCCCGCGGTGCTACTATTGGCATTGCCCATTAAGTTTTTTTTAATACACAAAATAATCTAACTGTTAAAACCTACTACCTCGGACTGATCACCCGTTGGTATCTTTATAATACCTTTTCAGGCACTACCTCTATCAGACATCAACACATTAAATTCAACGAAAGCTAGCAACAACAATCCAACACCGAGACAGAGATATTCTCAATCTGCAGTCAACAGAAGACCTTGTGCAAGATAAGGCAGAGCTCTAACGGGTAGTGGTATACACCATTAAACAATTCTACCCTTGTTCCATCACCTTACCTCACCAATATCGACACCACCTCTTGCATTCCTGGCAACTACAATCCCCATTCATCTTCTTATACCAGAGAGCATAAGACATCGCGGCACCATACGTCCCAGGAATAATCGCAGCATACAGATACGCATCACCATCCCACGGCTCACTCCCATTCTTCTCACCATTAGAAGAAACATACGAAAGTACAGCAGGAACTACATAGCTACTTACTGTTCCATCCAACACCAGATTCCTAACAGGCGAGGCACATCTATCCTCCTTCCCAACTGCACCACTCTCAGTTGGCATCAGCTCAAAGCTCGAGGAGTTTGAGCTATCCAATTCTTCCTTATAAGGAGACCACCTTACGGTCTTCTTGCCTCCACTGTGCCCATCTCCAAAACCTTCCATCGGGAAGGGCATTTTAGGCGTCGTTGGTATTACCCATGCCTCAGGAGTACCTACCAAGGTAGGAACGGAAGGACACGACGAACCAGCATCCGTGCTCTTCTCATTCCCCCTATCCTCCCTACATATCAAACAAGCAGCCGAGCCACAGTCATCCGAAGTCGATAGGAAATCACTAACGTCTGGAGCGACATACTTGTCCCCACAATATACTGACAAGGGGGAAAAATAACTCATAATAATCGTACGAGTAACCGACGTTATGGCCTCCAAGACGGACAAGGCGCACACCTACCACAAGTCGCGAACATTAGCTATGATTTCTCAGTACATCAAGAAGTTAATCTCCGCCACACTACGAAAGAAAAGAGACAATCCTGAACCACAAACGTTCGAGGAATCAGTCAAACCACCTCCTCTCAGCGTCTACACCATCGATGTCGGGAAACTAGAAGAAGACTCTCCCCTCACAACATGGGAATTTGAGTCACCTCCGATGACAGAAGCAAACTGGAAGAAAGTACAACCAGAAATACATGATATCCTCGCCTTTACATAAATGCTTGGGTATCTTCACTGCTTTCATCCAAAGGACATCCAACTCCTTCTTGAAGTAACAACCAAACACTATCTTTGGCATACAACCATCCCATTTGAAAGTAAGGACTTGGAGTTTACCACGGTGCTTGCAGAGCGCCTGAAACGACCCAAGATTCCACAGCTCACAGAACCTCACTGGGTTCTGAAGGAATAGGATGATATTATGTCCTTCATATTATGTGGTCAGCACCTCCTTCTACCTGTTGTACCAGGTCAGTTCGAGGACCCACCTATAGCCAAACGACCAAAAAGACAAGACAGAAGGAACCCTCCTGAAAAGCCAACCAAACAACGCTCCGCACCAGAAGTCAGCACGGGATCCCAAAATGGTATCGTGCCAGAAGATGTCATTGTGGAATGTACCTCGGATACTGGCAACCCTAACAATGGAGAAGATGATGAGGATCAACCCCCTCCGTTAGGACGGGGCACAACCGCAGGTGGAGGAGATGATGATGGATACGAGAGTAGCTCTAGTAGTGGAAGCTCTAGCAGCCGATCTTCAGTCCATAGTCACAGAAGCATACCCAAACCAAAGAACAAGTTCAAGAAGATCAAGAAACGAACAGATCGTGGTAAGACACCAGAACAACAACAATGGGAAACGACAACAGGAATTATAACACCTGACACATCATCAAAAATGTCCAAACGGATGAAGGGTATCAAAATTGATACTCCAGAAAATCTCAAGAGTGGAGATAAGAAATGGCGAGACTAACAGTATCTTGATACTTGAGTCAACGCGATACAGAAATGGTTAAGTATGAAAGGTATAAGATTGGAATCGAAGGAAGCGTTGGACTTTATCAGATTCAAGCTGCAAGGCAGCGCACTCACTACTTATAACCATCACCTTATCAAGGAAAAAGACAAGGCATCTTTTTTCAGCTTCAAGCTAGTGCTACAGGAATTCCTTATTCCCTACACTAGCAAGGACCTCCTATGGAAGGAATGGGAGGCTGCATCACCTTACAAGAATGGACGGCATATGGGTATCAAAACCTTTGCCAAATGGTTAGAGGAACTTCAGGTTAAGGTTATTGACAAGGATGGAAACCAATGCATCTCGGAAGAAGTCGAACACAGAAAATCCCTCAACCACCTACCGGATTACATGGAAACCACCCTGGTTCCCCAAATACTTGATTCATGGACGTTCAACGACCTGGTCAAGAAAGCGGAATCAAACGAGGCTGCACGAAAACATGGGTGTATCTCAACTACACGCAAACCTGCTAGCCAGCCTGCTACCCAACCAGCTCCAAACCCTAGTCGCAATCACTGCAGGGATCGGAGGACAGAAAACAAGAAAACAAGTTCTAATCATGGAAGAACCCCTGCCACGAAAACGACAACCACCAAGGATCCGGACTGGGAAGTGGTTAACAAGACGTTAACATCACAAGACAAGATGAAGTTGATCAAGGAACGGAGGTGTCTATGCTGCTGTGCACCTGGTCACACCTTTAAGGAATACAAGCAGGGAATAGCCAAAATAACCATGCGTACCGCTGCACAAGTCCTATCCCTGCAACACACCAACAAACCAGTTATCACCAAGAATAACTACAAGGGCAAAACCAAGGCAAAAGCCCAGTCTACGGAGGAATTAGACTACAGCAGGGTTCAGGTCAAGGTTAACGGCCACCCTGCATTAGCCCTTGTGGATTTACAGATGATTGGCGGAGATCTCATCAATGCACAATTCGTGCACCTATACGGACTACCCACTTATAGAATCGACAAGAAGTCATTCAACACTGCGATCAAAGGATCAAAGGGTGTGATAGAAAAGGCATGTAATGTCCAAATGGACAATGGAGGATATACAGAAACAAGAACGCTATATGTAGCGCATCTTGCAGGCTGGGACATGATGCTAGGCAAGCCAGCACTTACAGCTCTGAACGCCTTAATCCCACTAGGACCAAAGCCTGTACCTATCCAACCTGATAGGATGGCACGCTTTGCACTCAAGTAATGGAGAAAAGCAGGGCTTGCTACGGGGCAAGACACATCTGCTGCACTCACTATAGAAGATGAAGTATCTGACTATCTTCTACCACTCTTCGAATTCATGGTCTCAGCTATGAGTCTCGGAGAAAGTCGTGAATTCAACCCCTTTCTTGAATTCGCCCAGTTATTTCCGGCTACCACACCCAATGAGTTGCCACCCCTCAGAACTATCAACCACCGAATCTGGCCGAAACACGGCTCTATGTGGGTACCAAAATGGCGACCCTCACTCTCCAAATTTTAGGCAGAGGTTACAAGACAGCTCACCGAAGAAGAAGCCTCTGGCCGGATTTATGGTGCAGAACATGATACCAATGCGGTAGTTCTATGCGTGCATGCCAAACGAGATGATCCCACCAAACCACGGTGCATACTAGATGCCAGGGATCGGAATGAAGGGGTTGATCCCAACCACACACCCCTACTAAGCATCCATCAGGAACCATGGTAGTTTACCTTTGGGGCGGCGGACGCCAGGAACGCCAGCAAAGGCAAACTGACAGTTATGGACGCGCGCCCTGGGGGGGCGGCGTCAGGGCGTCGCCCGGCGCCCTGGGACGCCCCCGGAGCGGGGCCGGACGCTGAGGGAATGGCGCCGGAACGCTGGCGGCGCCCTAGGTGCACCCAGCGTCCTACAGGAATCGCTGGTGTCCGGACGCTTGGTGCTGGCGTTGGAGCTCTCAAAAATCATTCCTGATGTCGAGGAACTCATGGAGCTAGTCGCTGCTCAGAAGTATTGGAGCAAGATTGACCTAGCAGATCGGTACCACAACATCAGAATCGAAGAAGACTCAGAACAACACTCCACCTTCCTTATGTACATGGGATATTATCGCAGTCGCATTATGCAACAAGGCGACCGCAATGCCCCTGCCACCATGGTACGAGCCATGTACGAAATCTTTAAGGATATGGTCTTCAAGGACCTTGTCATCTATATCGACGATATTATTATCTTTTCAGATACCTACTACGAACATGTAGCTACTTTACGGAAGGTCCTACAATGACTCCTAGACGAGAAGTTTTGGTTGAAGGCTAGCAAATGCCTGTTCTTCACCAAACGTCTAAATATCTTAAGACATATACTAACTCCGGATGGGTTACCTGTGGATCCTAAGAAGCGCAAGAAAGTATGAGACTTCAAGGTTCCCAGCAACCACCGGGAACTACAAGGTATACTCGGCGTTGTCATATTTCTAAGCAAGTTTTGTCCGGAATTGGCCTCCTAGGCAAGTACCCTGTCAGAACTGCAAGGCGAAAATGCACCCTGGAGATGGACGGATACCCATACTAGGACACTCGAGAAAATCAAAGAACTTGTGTAAGGAAGTGATATTCTCAGTAAGCAGATCTATCACCACCTCACAACTTACCCTGAACCAACATCTACTATGTAATTTCTTACTAAGTCATGCTAACCTTCCTGGTTAATTATGTTGGTAGAATCACATGTAATTTCTTTTATTTTTCACATGTTAGTTATGAGTCACCTATGACTCAACAAGTCACTATGATTCATGTATGACTCTAAGGTTATGACTCACTTAATGAGTTAGAGATGGATTTCAAATCATGTATGACTCACTACTATGGCAGAGCCACAATGGTGAGTCACGGCTAGTCTTAGCATATAATACTTAAGGGCTGTAGGTCTGCATCTAGAGAAGGGGATCAGACCTGGAGAAGACAGACACAGAATAGCTAGATACAACAAATATAAGAGTTCTATGGGTTAAGCTTTAGGCCAAGTGCCTCCTTTAATAATCTATTTGTAAGCCTATGGCCTACAAGACAAAGAGAAGTAATTATCATCACCAACAAAGAAGAAACAGAGTCAAAGACAACTTAAGCCTTTAAAGTACTTAGTGGTTCTGGAATATTACTTCAGGGTAATATTCCACCCTAAATACTTTAGGTCCCCATTTACAGTTGTAGTCCCATGGGTTGTTTTGTATGGATTGCTGGCCCCATAGGTCATGGCAGAGAATAGAGGCATTCCTAATTGCCCATTCTTCCGCAGACTACATGTGAGTGCGGTTTGGAGCTTCTTTAATATTAAGCTCAGGAATGTCAATTTCGGGAGTCTCAGAGGAGGGGGTGTTGTTAGGAGGGATAGTGGTAGCTTTAAATTTCCATAAGTCTTGCTGACTCGACTGGAATTCGTTCTCCTTCTCATAAACTGCCTCTGCCAGAGTGCAGTCTAAACATTCGTGTCCATAGGTTCTGTAAACTGAGCACCTGTTGGTGGGAAAGTAGCGGTTCCCATTCTGGTGCGAGCTACCATGTAAGCGGCAGTAGTAGTCGTCACAGTCCGTATCGTGTTGGTTTCGATGCTGCTTGTAGTGTTCACAGCCATCATAAACAATGTCTGTAATGTTGGCGAAAATATTATCGTCATTGGTGACAGGTGAGCTATCATCTGCGGAGGCACTAATGTGATGATAACCATTTAATTGATCATGTTCATTAACATGGGGGTGAGGATCGAAGTCATACCCATCAAAGGTTTCTTCGCGATGGTTGAGAGGGTATCCTCACCTGATTGCATTTCTTCCTCCTTGATATTATCATAGTCTTCGTAGTCTCTGTCATTCTCGTTGTTGAGATAGGGACAAGAGGGATCATGACTGCGGCTTTCATCACGGCCTGCGCACTTGTTGTAGTTGCAGTTCGTGTGCTTAAAGTTGATACAGCCGCGGGAAATCATTGTGATTTCTTCTGGAACTGGAGATATAGATAGGTTGTTGGTAGTAATAGAAGTGTTCTGAGATTTGTTATGGTCTTCTGTAGGATTGATGCTCTGTGGAATGAAGTCTTATTCTTCGGTGGGATCAAGAGAGTATTTATGCTTCCTTAATAGAGTGTCTGCCAACAGGCTTTCTGTTCCAACTGTATGTTCAATTATGAAGTCGAACTCTCGCATGTAAGCTTGCCAGCAAGCTAGCTTCTAAGATATTTGTCATGGTCGGAGGAATGAGAGTAGAGGTTGGTGATCCGCAAGAACCATGAACTTGTGGTCTTGGAGTTGAGCCTCAAAAAACTTCAGGGAGTCAACAATAGCGAGTAACTCCTTTTGGTAAGTAGGGTACTTCAGCTGTGCAGGGCTGAATTTCCGAGAATGAAAACGACAGGCTCGAATTGATCCTAGTTCTCCTTGTCCAATCCATGACCCTAGGCCAATGTCACTAGCATCACATACCAGGTATTTTAGACCTTCTGAGAAGTGGTCTCAGGGTTTGAGAATCTGGGTAGAATTCATAAGTTCCTTGATTTTCTCGAATAGACTGGTGTAGGTGTCCGTCCATCTCCAGGGTGCGTTTTCGCCTTGCAGTTCTCACAATGTCCTTGACCAGGATTGCAATTCCGGACTAAGCTTGCTTAGGAATATGACAATGTCAAGTATACGTCGTAGTTCCTGGCTGTTACTGGGAACCTTAAAGTCCAATACTTTCTTGCACTTCTCAGCGTTCATATGTAACCCATCCGGAGTCAATATGTGTCCTAAGATATCTAGACGTTTGGTGAAGAACTGGCACTTGCTAGCCTTTAACCAAAACTTCTCATCGAGGAGTCATTGTAGAACCTTTCGTAAGGTAGTGACATGTTCATCGTAGGTGTCTGAGAAGATGATAATATCGGCGATGTAAATGACAAGGTCTTTGAAGATCATGT